>Ga0098073_1000142_pt1 | contig 27487 bp, 31 predicted proteins | sample 31_taG_FD_75060 | JGI IMG/M metagenome (GOLD analysis project Ga0098073, IMG submission 75060) | Marine viral communities from the Gulf of Mexico - 31_GoM_OMZ_CsCl metaG | ecosystem: Environmental > Aquatic > Marine > Oceanic | place: Gulf of Mexico | collected 2015-07-12
GCATAGTTTAAATAAGCAAAATCAGTTGGAAGTTTAGCTTTACCATGTTCAATATCTAAAACAACCTCTTTAGTTCTATGAATTCTTAAACCAAGATCATAGTTAACTCTTGTAGCTACTTTAATAAGCTGACCCGGATCTGTAAAACCTTCAATGCTATACGTAGCAAAATCAATAACAACATCGTTGTAAAGTTGATCAAAGGTTCTGTATTTATGTGAAATAGCCATTATCTATGAGGATTAATTTTATTATCAGAATCTTCTGAAGGTATTCTTACCGTGTTTAGCATAACATTTAAAACTTGACTTTCTATTTCAGCAAGCAAAGATTCTGGAACATTTACATCTTGACTATAGTGTGGTACACATTTATCATCACACTGCCAATTAGATATATCAGAATCAAACACAGCTTCAATTTTTATAGCGTCCCATTCTAAATCTGGAAGATATAAATAATGATCAATAAACCAGAAGTATTTGGTTTTGTTATATCTAAAAGATGTTGTCTTGGACATGGCTAAATATGTAGATGGTTGAATAGGTTGTAATTCTTGAGAACCATCTATTGATGTAACACTTCTAATTAAAGGTCCCCAATACCCTTCAATCATATCAGGTAGCCTTTCTTTTGTTCTTCTAAAAGTACAACCACTTGTAATTCCTGAACATTGAGCTTCTACTTTGTCAACTTCTATTAGTTCAACATAAGGCAATGTTTTCCATATTGAATTAAACTTCATGAGCTTATTCATACTATCTTGCCTTCTCATTAATACCTGTGCAAACTTTTGCACAAGACTATAAACATATCTGTCAGTCACAAAAGCATCTTGACTTTCAGCTTTTACTTGACCTCTAATTCTTGATATTACATCTGCAATTGTTGCCATTTTCTTTAATTTTATATTTTACCAAAAGCCACTTTTTAAGTAGTTTTGGAGGAGTATAGATGAGCTACTCTATATTTATTTTTCATAAAAATATACTTAGTCCAATTTTCAGGATATTTTTTAGCAACAGTTCTTTTAAAATCTCTTATTGCTTCAAATCTCCACAGCTCTCTATTCTTAAATCTATATTTTGTTGACCAATTTGTATAAAATATTTTACCTAAATTTCCATCAGTCTCCCAATTTTTGTTTCGTAATACTTTACCATATTGCTTAGATAAAACATAATTAGTGTTAACAGACTTGCTAGGAGGACATGTTCCAATGAATAAGTATCCCAATGAATCCGGTAATTCAACACCGTCTCTATATTCAATTACACCTTCCCACATTTTTTTGTTAAATATTTTAATTATGTTTTTAAGTTTTTGGTTATCAATATTTTCGTATATAGGATGTTTATCTTTAAATTTTTTTATTGTTTTACTGTTTAGTAATCCCAATCTTTTTTGTCTATATCTTGGAGCATTTAAATCGGGAGTTTTAAAATTGTTTATCATACAATTAACATTTATAATTTACAAAAAATTAAGCATTTAAAAAAGCTTATAATGAATAAACAAGTTCACATATAGTGCCTTTTGTAAATGATTGAAGTTCTAAAATAGCAGATCTTCTATTTCCCACATACTTATTGTGGTAGTGGTAATAATCGGTTTTAGAAAGGCTTGGTAAAGTTTTATGAACAAAACCTATTTCTTCAGATTTTGATAAATACTCAACCTTTCTATTTTGATGATAATGCCCTGTAAATAAAGTTCTAAACTTTGTCTTACCCCAGATATCAGGAAACTCAGTAGCATACACCAAAGGTGTGCTTTTTGATTTAACATCACCATGTTCAAAAGCATTAAAGTTGTCACCCCACCTATAAGCTTTTCTTTCAGCATATTCTATATCCCAATCAATACGCAAACTATCTATTGATTTGGATAAGGCATGTGCTAAATGAAATGAAGATAATCTATCATGATTACCAGGTAAATAAACAACTTTTAGTTTATCGCAATAACTAGCTAAATTAACTATAGCCCAATGCATACAATCAAAAGCTTGAATGTAAGCATCTGTGGCTTTCATAGAATTATCTAATAGAGTGCCTGATGTTGTTGTTCCATTAAAAGTATCCATGTTAATCAGATCTCCTCCTATTACAAAATACAAAACCTCTATGCGATGTGACATAGAGGCTCTTTGAATCAGATCTTCAACGGCTGCTTCAAAATCTAAATCAATTGTATTATTACCTTCTTTACCAAAATGTATATCCTGTAATGACATTATTCCACAAACTCTGGGTAAAGATTTATCAGATTTTTTACCAAAGTCTGTTATATAATTCTTTTTTGGTTTCCAGTTATCTAACAGGTGTTTAAATACTATTTCATCATTGTCTTTAATCTTTGTAACAAGAGCTGAAATCCTCCAACCATTTTCAACTTGTTTATTCCAATATGAAGAAAGCTTCCATTCATTTGTGTCAATGTTTAGAATTTTTATTATTTCTTCAGGTGATTTGGGTTCATGATTGGTAAATGTATCAATCTTTATTTCACCTTTTTCAAGATTGACATACTTAGAAGTTTGATTGTTAAGCTTTTGGTTAATCTTATCTTTAATTAAGTTGTATTCACTAACTGATATACCTAATCTCTTTGCACAATACTGTGGATTTTTTTTCCACTTTAATGATTGTAAAACTTTGTTTTCTAATTTACTCATTTTAATATTGAATAATTTCTGTAAATATAATACATTTTAAAAAAAAGAGGCCCTGTTGCCAGGACCTCCACTAACAGGAATGATAGAAAACCAACAAAACTATCATTTTACTGTGTATCTTAAGCAAGCGTTGTTATCAATATCTGAACACTTTCACATAGTTCAGAACCGTCATTAGATACAAGCTTTATCTTATATTGAGTAGATGGTGTAAGTCCTGTTAATCCGTAGGTTAAGACCGTAGGTGCTACAGGAGTAGCATTAGAAAGAACCCAACCTGTAGGTGCTACTACTGTATCATAGTATACACTTATACCGGTTGTTAAAGTTGATTCACCATTCCAAAGAATATCTGCTGTTGTGTTGGTAATATTTGTTGCATATACATTATATGGTGCATGGTGTAAATTTTCAGCATTACATGTACCAAAACCATTTACTATCATAAGAGCTAGCTTCTGAAGAATCATATCCAACCGTTCTCCATTTTGTATCTGAAAAATGTTTTCCGTTTGTTCATCTACAACTTGAAACGATGTACCGCAATAACTAACACATTCAGCGCATTGAACATCCTCACATCTTTCACTTCCTATTGCACAATCTGTATAAGAACAAGGTGTGCTTAAAGCTGAATCTGCACAACCGCAAGGTTTATTTGGATTACATTTACTACAATTACAAGACATAATCTTTTTATTTATTTAAATTAAAAACCACAATCTACACATCCTGTTATTAATGCTGGTGAAGCAACCGGTGCAGTGTAATCAACACTTGAGAAAAATTCTTCTTCTGAAATAATCTCACCACAAATTTGTCCAGCAACAGCATCTGTAAAACTCCAAAACTGACCAACCGTAGGTGTAGAAGCATCTAACCAATTTACTCTAATAATATTACCGGTACCACATTCAATCATTCTATACCCTTCTAAGGTAAGTGCTGAACTAGGATAAGTTCCTGTACAATCTTCAACAGCTAACCTAAGTTGTTCATTAAATTGATCATCTTGATTATTACCAATAGATGTATATGTTGAAGCTTTTTCTATATTATTTAAATAAGCCACCCAACCGGATTGATATAAACCAACAATCAAGTTTCCTGCAACAGTTGTAAAACCATTATAAGGATTTGAAGCAGACGGAACTAAACCTTGCATTAAGTATCCTGTAACATCAGTAACAGTTTTAACACCATACTTTGAAGGAGGAATCATTTCTCCAGTATAAGCAGCTAGTGACTGCAAAATCATAGCACCATCGGCACTTGTACTGTTGTTTACAGTAAACGGATACAATACAGCACTAAAACCATCAGGATATTGAGGAACATTAAATCCTAAACCTTGAGCCCACGCACTTGTTTGAGTACCAGTTAAAGCATCAAGGAAAGCATCATAATCATCTTCGTATGCAGATGAAGGTTGACCTGTAAATCCAGATGCTAGTGTACTACCATGATAATCTGTAGCTGCAGTATTAACAAATGCAATAACAAATGCACCATCCTTGTATTGTATTCCAGAACTTGTCCAAGAAGGAGGAAGGTTTTGCAAAGCAACCCATGCTGGATCCAAATCTAGTGTTGCACTAGAACCATTATCCACAATAGATTTTTGATAACCTAAATATTTATTATCAGAAACAGGGATAAAGTATACATCACCAGTATATCCAAATAAAGCATTCCAAGTTGATGCAACATTGCTTAAACCAAGTTTGATTTGAGCACCTTCAGCATCTGTGTAACTTCCTGTATCAATAAATGCATAAATAGGTTGATTTTGATAAGAAAGTCTAACATCACAAGGAATAATTTGAATTTGAATTGTTGCAGTTGCTTGTTCGCAAGCTCCAAGAACTGAAGGTACCAGTTGAACTTGGAAAGTATCCCCATAAGAATTTACGGTATTTGTATAAGTAAACTCATTAGATGTTGTTGATGACTGCGATAAAGTACCTGATACAGGTGCTGTAGTAACAGTCATGTTTGGTGAACCTTCACCTAAAACATAAGGAATGCTAAATGTTACTGAATTACCTTCTTGACAGAATACTTGAATGGTATCTGTAGAAATAAACGCAGGACAAATACAGCATTCTAATACTGAGCTAGCTGCAGTTCCTGCACTAAATGTATCTTTCCAACCAGCGTAAACATAAACAGTGTTACCCGATCTGACATATTTACCTATATAATACCATTTGCTGTTAACACCTCCGCCAAAAACAGTGTAGTTTGTTCCATCACAAGAAAGAACTTGAGTGGCAACTTCTACACCAGCAGGGCAGGCTCCGGCAATTGTGTCATTATTACAGAATGCAGGATCCGATAACACAGTCCAATAGTCTGTTGCAAAGTCATATCTGTATATTAAGTAATCACTAGTAGTTGCACCACAGTCAGTTTTTGCCCTAAAGTAAACAGAACCGGATGTTGTACCCGTAGCAATATTTCTTGTGCCAGGAGCAGCACTTACGTCAGCACTCCAGTTAATTCCATCAACACTATAGTTTGTTATAATAGCAGTACCTCCAACAGTATAATTAAGATCAACTGTTATAACTCCAGAAACACTAATTGTTAAGTTTGTTGCAGCAGGAGCATCGCAAGTAAGAAGTCCTTCAGTTCCAACAACAATCTCTTGTGTATCTGGATTATACCAATAAGGTCTTTTAATATCCCCGCTTGGGTTTTCGTAACCTAAGTAAATATCATTACTTCCATTTACACTGGTGGTAGCTGTAGTAAAGTTATTTGAACAAGTAGTTCCAGGAACCACCACAGTTACAGGAGGGCAAGTTTTAACCGATGAACCTTGAGAAACTGTAACTATAATATCATATGTTCTACCTGGAATAGCTCCACCAAAACTATAATTAACTGTGATAGGTGGGCTTGTAATTGTGGTAGATCCTAACGTACCTCCTGTAGTTGTATCAATCGCAACAATTGTATATGTAACACCTGTTCCTAAAACATTCTGAAAAGTTACATCAATGTTTGTTAAAAGAGGGGTTGCTACAATTGAAGTTGGACAAGGAATACTTAAAGGAATAATGGTAGTCTGTTTATCAGCACATTGACTTGTACCATCACTAACACAAAAAGGTACACTTAAAACTAAGGATGATAGTGTATTTAAACTGGAAACATTTACAACGGTTCCTAAAGGATTATTTGATAATGCTGTTACATTTAAAGATTGAGTGATTGAAGATCCGTTTGAATCTGTAATAGTAATTACCGTAGAACCACCGCAGTCATTAAAACCAGCGGGGATATTTGAACTAGTAAAGTTAAGGTTTAATGATTCTACTACACCATCACCATTTGAATCAATAGTAGTATAAGAAACACCAAATATCACTCCGTCACAACCCGTATCACAACAGTTATTCTGAATATCAGATATAGCTGCATACAAATCACAAATGGCAAGCCATTGATTAATGTTACTTTGTGCTAGATTAGTTGGATTAGTGACCCAACCAGAAACACCAGAATATGTACCGGGACCGCTTAATCTTGGAGTAGTTCCAAAAAGGCACTGTGCTGAAATAGCTTGATTAATTGAAGAAACAGATCCTACTGCATTTCTAAAATCACAAAAATCAGACTCAAGTGCAAGCACTAATTCAGAAATAGGAACCAACAGTCCTGGAAATAGACAATTTGATAAAACATCTGAAGCACCTTCAATTGAAGCACCTTCTGTACAAGGAAGTACACAGCTTTCTAAAACTGAAATTCTTGATTCAAAATCTATAAGAGTTAATTTGATTGTGTTAATTTCAGAAAGAATATTACAAACTTTATTTCCCAGTAAAGTAGCAAATTGATCTAAAGGTAGTTGTAATACAGGATTACCCGTTCCTGGATCATCATATTGCAAACAAGCAGGAAGATTTATATTGGGTAATATATTACCACTTCCTGGGTTTAGATCACATAAATAATCTATAATAGCCTGTAACACGGCTTCCAACTCTAAAGGAGTGGTTGGTAAACAGTTTAAATTTAAACCCGAAATGTCAGGATTGCATTGACAACTTGCGTCTATAATGGAACAAAGTTCTGTACCCAACTTGCTAACTACATCACTTACTGTATCCCCATTACAAAGGTTTATACAAGGGATATCAGGTCCTTGCCAAATAACACAATTTGAGGACACTGGAGAACAAGGTGAGTTTTTACCGTTACTTACTGGTATCATAGAGATTTATTTTATAACGTACAAACATTTAGTACATACTATAATATACAAATTTTTTACAATCCAACAAACTGTTAATTGTAAAAGGTTATTAATTCTCCTTTACAGGAGCATCGGTAATAGTACCGTCAGACAAGTTGATTTGAACTTCACCATATTTCTCATTCAGTTGTCTAAAATAAAAATCAAGCTCTCTTTTTGCTTTACGCCATTCAGCTAAAGTTTCATCTTTCACAGTTTCCAATTCTCCAACTTGAGCAACCAAAGCGTTAATTTTGTTAATTTGATTTTGTAAAGTACTAAGCTCTTCAGCTTCAATGGTTTTTTTTACATCTGTCATTTTATTTTTATTTAAATGGTTTTGTCTACAATATGAACATCCGTGCTACATGTAACTTGATAGTTAGCTTGATTACATGTACAAGAAGAATTATCAGAACAAGCACTGTGGCAATCTTCCCCACAATTTAAAATTGGTTCATAGTTTAAAAGCTCTTGCCAATCACAGATTTCTTTTTTGATTTTTACATCAATAAGATTAGTATAACAACAAGATGCAATACCAAATCTTTTTTCTCTAAAATCTCTATAAACTGCTTCGGCAAACTTAGACTCTATTTCAATTTTTTTAATTAGCTCGTTCATTTACTTCTTAGTGATATTTGTATATGCTGTGTTGATCTTATCTGTTAATGAATCTGTTTTAGGATAAACATTAGATATCTTTGCTTGATACTGTGTTAAACAGGTTTTGTGTACTACAGAACCATCATTAGCAGTTGTTTTCTGACAACCGCATGTAAATCCTTTGTTACATTGTTTACAAGTCATAATATATTGGTTTTAATTACATCCTACGGTTTTACAAACTATCTTCTCTAATCTTTTTAGAGCATAGTTATACATTTCCATTCCTAAAGAAGGACTACTACAATATTCAACTTTTGCAATAGCACCATCAATAAGCGTTTTAATAAATTGCATTTCTTGAATCAAATCTTGTTTTTCACTAGACGGTTCACATGTTTGCAAATCAATATCACATAAAGTTTTGTAGTATAAATTTAAAATTTTTGTAACTCTTAAATGATTGTACTCTACATAAACTTTATCATTTGGCGCAACACTATACTTAATAATATAAACACCATCCGGAAGATCAGATCTATTTTCTTCACAATCAGTTTTTTGAATACCAAGATCACAAGCTGTGATGTCTAAGAAAAAACCCTTGCTCACTTTTACAAGAGCTCCTGCATTAAATCCAGGAACGGTGATTAACAACTCTTCACAATCAACGGCTAATAAAGTTGAATATTGACTAGTATCTCTTATAGATAAAATTTCACAGTTTGCTACGGTGGGTACCTCTAAGCTTAAAATATGTTTACTGGCCATAATGACTGGATTTACAAATATAGATTATATGTATAATATACTAAAAAAAACAAAACATAAAAAAAGAAAGGTGGAATATTTCTATCCCACCTTCTCTTATAGTTACTAATATTTATTAGTCAATGTTAGGTTCAAATGCAATTGGATTACCAGATCCATTAGCAACAGTAACAATCTGAGCTATCAAAGCATCCATCAAAGCTTGATTAGCTGAATCGGTACACTTAACGTAAATTTTGTAAACATACTGATCATTATCAAACACACCAGTAGGGTTGTTCAACCTAGGAATGCTGTGCTGAATATAATAAGTTTTGTACAAAGCATCACGGTCAATTGCACTCAAGATATCATCAGATCCTTCAATTTCACGAATACGTGCTGAATCCAGATTTCCTTGATTATAAGGAGACTGCATGTAAGCTTCAGTCAAGAGAACATCTCTTAATACAGTTTCACCTGAAGTTTGCTGCATTGTACCAGGAGTTAGAGTTACAACACCACAATCATTACAAGGATCACCAGTTTCGTCCAATATAGAAGCAGTCAGCTGTACAGGTTCTTTTTCATAATGATCACGAGTATCAAATGAACAATTACCAAACTTAGTATCTACATAAGCACCTTGGAAGGTAACACAAGCAGTTACTTTAGCAGCAACAGGGTCGGTAGATGGGTTATAACCACCAAACAATACTTTGTCAATAGTATAAGTAGCAGTTTGAGTAACAGATGTTACAGTAACGGTAGCATCGTTGTTACCACCAACAATAGTTATAACATCAGCTAAAGTGTAACCATTACCATAGTTACCAATAGATACTCCTGTTACAATACCACCAGCAACAACAATGTTCACGGTAAGACCAGAACCGGTACCTCCAGTAGTTGGTACATCGTTGTAAGTACCATCTGTATAACCAGTACCACCAACAAGCGAACCTACACCGTCAACAGCATTCAAAGCAGTTGCTGAAATTTCAATTCCACCACCGGTTTTCTCTTTTACAAAAGGTGTGATAATAGGATCTTGCAACAACATGTGAGCAGCTTTAGCAAGAGCAACAGCAGGGTCAAGATACTTTTGACCATCAATACAGCAGTTACCAGGATAACTGTTAACGTTTGCATTACCTGAACTATCACCAATTGCATAAGCATTGTGATTCAAGAAACGAAGTGCTGGAGATCCTTTAACATCCAGACGAAGAAACAAATTAGATCCACAAGGAGCACAATCTGAATCTACACAAACTTTTACTGTAGCTGCAGTAGCAGTCTGACATTCAGAAGACCACATTCTGCTGATAAATCTAGGATTGATTCCTTTAGATTTTACAGATTCGCTGTAACCTCCATGACCGGGATTGTTACCAATGTTGTCTTGAGTGTGAAAACTACCTTGTACAAGATAAAAAAGTTCACCAAGAGTAATAGGACCACCCGCTGAAGCTTGAACAGAAGCCCAAGATTGAACTACTTCAAACTGACCAGGGGTAAATGCGGAAGTCTTAGTTCCCGCAGCAGCAAAGCTATTGACTACAAATGCTTTGCTAAACGCATGATTAAAATAAGCCATTTTTTTTAAATTTAAATTTTACAAACAAACATTATGTGCAACACGCACATACTTAATATACAAAAATTTTATTAAATACCAAATTAAGCCAGAAAAATTAATTTATATTTTGCAGCATTAATTGCATCCTTTACTGTATCCAAAAGATTTACAATTTCAGTGTGAGGCATAACCGCCTGAAGTTCATCTACTTGCATTTTCATTTGACGCAAATATTCAATAGCATCACTAACGCTTTCTAAAACAGCAGGTCCCTGACCTTCATATTTTAAAAGTACTTCACACGCTCCTTGATAACCTTCAGCAATTGAATCTGACAAACCAGGTAATGCTTCATAAATTTCACCAAGTGCGTTGTGTTGTGCGTATGAGCCGGGTCCTGTTACTTGCAAATGCAACTTATGAAAACTAGTGGCAGCATTCATAAGTTCTTGCACCAAAGAACCAGTCATATCATCAACCTTTTGCATTTCAAGTGATCTTCCAGATTCAGCTCTTTTAAGCATGGGTTTTTCTTGAGTTTTCATAGCATCATAACTCATGCTTGGTTTTATTTTTAAAGATCTTTTAGTATAATCCATAATTAGTTATTTCTTTCTGCAGCCTGTTGTTCTCTCTGCATTTGGTTAAAGTTTTCAATATCACCAGCAATCAAAGCTGCTGTATCATCTAAAATTAATTCAACAATATCATCCTTAAATTCTGAAATTACATCTGCTGTAGATGGTGTCCCAGTATAAGGATTAATTACACCAGCAAATTCAATTTTTCGCGGTTGTCTATAATACGTAAGAACAGGATTTATAATAGTAAAATCTCTCACATAGATTCTAATTTGATTATTAATCATTGTAAGAAATGTTTCCCCCCAATCAAAATCTGGTCTTTTAAGTGTATCTCTAAGGTATAAATCTACATTAGCTTCTTCGCCTAAATAAACAGTCATTGATCGGGGATCAGGACAACATTCTGAAACAGCATCTGTGCTAACTCTTTTATATTCTAAATAGTCAGCAGGTGGAAAGTTGGTTGTTTGAAAATATTTATCCGTTGCTGTTCCTGTTAACGGTAGTTCTGTAAGCAATATTTGTAAATCATCAATTCTTCTCTTAGATAACTCATCACCTTCTTTATAAAGATTATTGCCATGAAGCATTCTTCTGCACCACTCTACTTGAGCTTTGTTAAATGCTTCAATAACCTGCCAGTTTTCTAGATTATCATAATCATTACTAGACAGTTTATTTAACCTTTGTTTAAGTTTTAACCTAAGAGTTTGATTATTCATAATTTAATTATATTGACCAATAAGGTTCTACCTTCTCTAACAACATTGTAAGTATTTCTTCATTAACCGGATCTTTCAAAAACTCAACAACCTCAATAGGTCTTTTACCAAGTCTAGCATTACCATCTAATGTTTCAATCCAACCGTTGGATTTAGGAACAATAAATCTATAAAACATTGCATCTTTAACAAGAGCTCTAATTTTAAGATCCTCCATGTTAGAACCGGCTGCATCAATAAACAACTTAGCTGCTCTGGTTTTATTAGATTCACTTCCTTCACCAACAATAAAAGCATCCATATTTTCATACAAAATATCATTTGGTGTACTTTTAGTATATTGGGTGCTATCCGCATCTACAACCTTAGCCACATACATTAGCTTATTAGTATTTTTATCATAGAGTTTTTGCAATTCACTAATTGCTTTATTTCTAAGTTTAGTAGACTCTGTTCTTGTAGTTACTGTTTCTTCTAACTGATCTAAGTAAAATTTAGGAGGATTTATTGATTTCTTAGCGTCTTTCAAAGACTTAGCAACAATTGAAAATCCCCCGGCATTAATTGCATAAAGTTTAATCAAATCGTAAGGATCAGAATCAGGATCTAAATAAACAGGATCATTACCACATCTTAAACTGATACGTGACCAAAATTTATCATTGTCTGGTTTAAGTAATGTAACTTTATTCCAAAAATCTTTGTCTTCTAAATCAAGTACGTTAGCTGCAAGTTCTGCTTCAAGTTGTGCTACAACTCTCCTAATTTCTTTAACTTTAATTTCTCTTTCACCAGGAGGTAGTTTTTTTACATCAGGAGCAAACTCATTCAATCCTGTAACATATCTTTTAACACCGTTAAGTTCAAGACATGCTAAAGATTCTTCGTGCCACACTCCATCATAAAGTGCCATTCCATAGTTTTCCAGTCCCATGTTCTGTTTGTTGGGATCAAAATAAGGTCTAATTGCAATAGACCTACTTTTGTTTTGCTGATACTTTTCTACAATTGTGTAATCATTCATACTTTATTGGTTTTTAAATTATTAACTCAAAGGTACATATTTATGTACAATTATTGTTTATAGTTCTAAAGTCAGGTTAAAACCTGACTAAAGTTATATGAATTAAAATCTAATTTGCTTGTGCTCTCCGTTTACTCTGCAATTAATTATACCTGTAAAATTTTCAAAAACATCAGCACTAATTAACTCATAAGAATCTGATTCTTTTAATTCAGGCTTTTTAGAGTCGTACAAAGATATTAGTTCATTAGATTTACTTGCATCTACTTCACTTGTTCTTTGAGATTTGATAGTTTCTATCAATGATTCTTTAGCTTGTCTATCTGAATCTTCTTTTGACATCAGTAGAGTTTTTTGTTCTTCTGTTAATTCTACTTGTTTAATTTCTGTCCAAACACCTTGTGTTGTTAATTGATATTGTTTCATGATTATTATCCTTGATTATTTTCTACATTAGTTCCATCTAAACACATTCTTGTTTGACCTAAGCCTGACACGGTTTGAAAAGTTCCTGCTGTTTTTTTGCACCAATAAATCTTTCCGGTCAATGAGCCTGTTAGACCATTATTATTTCCAAAAGACTTGTTGCCTCCGACACAACTATAAAAAACTCCACTACAAGTACCTCCTGTGCCGAACGTCTCATCTCCACCCTCACATTCATAAAACGTTCCGGAAGCCGTACCGCTATATGAGCCAAATGAATAATCTCCGGCAATACAATTTCTAAAAACGCCCGATGCCACACCAAACCCATAAAACCAATCAATCCCAAAAGAATCTGTACCTGATTTACAATTTGTAAAGGTTCCGGACGCTTGTGCAGTACCCGCTCCTGCGTAAGCAAAACTAAAATCTCCCGCAATGCAATTAGTAAAAACCCCTGAAACTGTAACCACACGGGTTGGTGTACCATTTTGGCTTACCCCAAACGAATAATTACCCCCTGCACAATCTATAAAAGTTCCATTTACTGTAATATCGTCGTTAGATTTAAAACCAAAGGAATAATCACCACCTTTGCAATTTTCAACTTTTAACAAGCTTTGATGACTTGCAACAGTAAACGGCTTGGTACCAACATCTACACCTTTTACGTATATATCATTTCCAGTTACCGCAATTGTACCTGCTGCATTTGCAGAATTAAAAATAATACTTCTATTTCCGTCTAAAGATACCAAATCAATATACTCAACTTCCATTGTAAAAGCCGTAGAACCAAAATTATAGTAACCAGGTGATGCTATAATAGTAATCCTGTTTGTTGGACTTGGAGACATTGTTTTAGCTGTGTCATATGCTGACTGAAGCTCTGCTGCATTTTCAGTGTCTGTTCCGTTAGCGTATACAAAAACATAACTTGTCCCTAATAACTCAGGAGGAGCAGGAGGAATAACAGAACTTACAGCTTCAATAAAACTTTCATTTGTTATCAAGTCACTCCAAGTATTATTTAAATTTTGACCAATGTGGTTTGTTTCCCCTTTAAAATATGTTGCCATTTTATTTATTATTTTATTGTTTATTATATAGTTAAATCGTGTGATTGAAAAAATACACTTTCAGATGCTAACATTTCTTCTTTAGTAGATAATTCCCAATTATTCCATTTTTTATCTAGAAGTTCAATAGTTAAATCTATTTTAGATAATGCTATCATCAAAGCCCATTCATCATATTCATACTTTGATGTACCTTTATCAATATCATATAACTTTTCTCTTTCAAGATATTCATATTGCCATTGATCACAAATCTTTTTAGCTATTTCAAGATTTTTAAAGTACATAAAACCACTATTAATTTTATGACCATGAAAATCAAAAGCATCTTGTCTAATTTTATCAGGCAAGTACCATTTACCTTGATATGGCACGTAAGCAAAATCCGTATCTTCTTTTACACTAAATGTTTCAAATGGATTTTCCATTAACGTAAACATATCTGCATCCATAAATATAACAGAACCATCTGCATTATCTATGTAATTAGCAAAATTACATTTGTGCCACAATCCATTAATTAAAGGATCACTGTTAACCTCAACGTAATTATCACTTGCTTTTGTAAACACTTCTATTGGAAGATCAACAGTACGCTTTAAACGTAATGCTTCCTTCTCATATTGTTCTCCTATTGCTACTGAAAATAGTTTCATATTATGTTACTACTATATAACCTTTATTTGTTGCTATTGTCGGATCAATTCCCGTTTGGTCGCTAATAAGAGAAATGTTTAAAGTTGCTGTTTTAGTTGTTGTGGGCAAATCTGTAAAAAATTGATTTAAGACATTCCCACTATCTAAGGATATAGGGCCATTTATAAAAGCAAGTGCTTGTGTAGTACCAAGATCTTCTAAACCAGTCAACAGATGTGCATTTCTAAAAATACTAAAAGAAGCACCTGCAGCGCCTAATCTTAAACTTCTGAAAATAGTAGGATTACCGTAAGATAAGAAATCATAATCAGAGTAATCAGTAAAACGTACAACAGCAAAATAATTATTAGTGCTGCTAGCAGTTGCTGACGTAACATAGTTTGGAGCATAACCTCCGGGAGTTTTATCTAAAGGAGCAGGAAACCCTACTCCTACCAATCCGGTCCATCCGATACTATCAATTTCGGCCTGTGTCATATAAGACCACCTAAAATTTTTGTATATAAACTCTTGTCCTGCTTTACTTGCATCTGTAATTGGGTATTCGGTAAGAACTTCTACTGTGCCACCACCGCCAGTAGGAGTTATTGCTTGAACCGCTTCTGTAAATTGTTCATTATCAAATGCATCAATATTTGAAAATTCATAACCTTTTTTACGAGGTCCTTTTTTATAAATAGCCATTTTATTTTTTTTTAAAATTAAAAAAAGGGGGGAGATTTTATTCTCCCCCGGTTAATAATAAGCTTAATTAGAATGATCCTCCTGTTACAGGGTTTCTCATTACAATCTTAAGAACCTTAGTTGGGTCTTTTACCCAAACAGCAGGCATGGTCTGACTCATGTATACACGATAACCATTGAAGTTACCAACAGAAGCAAAACCTTGACTACGGCCCATATAATCCATAGTACCATTCTGATAGAACCACTTAAGTTGATTATCCCACTTAAGTTTCAACAAATAGATGTTATCATTTCCGTTATCAGTAACATCAAAGATAATAAAGCTATAAGAACTCAAAGGACGTCCATCAATCAAAGGATTCTCAATGTCGTTAGTGTGAAGGTTGTCAAAAGCAGGATTCAAGACAAACTTAACGTTAGCCAAGAAAGGAATGGTAAAGCTTGTGTAAGCAAAACCAAAATCAAGATCCATACCTTTTCCGGTTACAGCACCAATATCAGATGCATTCTGAACCAAACCAGATCCGTATACTTCGTCAGCAATTGCTTTGTTAATCAACTGCATACCACCAATACCGGTTTGTACTACAAGTCTACGCTGGGGATCTGGACCTTTAAATTCAACCTTACCTTGATAGAAGTTATAAAGTTCAGACTTGAACATATCAAGGGTAAAAGAAGATTTGTTGTAAACACGCTTGAATGAGTTATCAAGCTGACTCCACAAACCTACAGACAATCTGATATCATCTGGTCCGTCTTGCTTGATTCTACCACCTTTACCCCACATCAGGTAAGTTTCAATGTCATTAGAAATCTTACTCAAGTGAGCTGCTTCCAAGTTAGTAATAAACGTGCGTGTCAATTGTCCACTTTCAAATGCTTGACGAGCACCTGATTTACCCATAGAAGCTACAAGCTCCTCAATAGAAGAAACTGAAGGATTGTTTACATCCTGGTTAAAGTTTCTCCAAATTTCAGTAACAGGAACAGTACCGTCAGCATTAAGACCGCCTTTGATCATCAAGTCAGCACGGCTAGAAATAGAATAGTGAACATGAGCTTCAGCACCACCCACAAAGTTGTAGAATTCACGGAAGCCAGAACCAGTCTCCATATCAGAAAATCTTTCTCCGTATTCTCCACGGGCAGAACCTTTGCGGAAGAACTTAGTTCCAGGAGTAAGATAAGTGTTATCAAGACTTGCGGCATTGTTGTTGTTCACCAACTGTACAGTGTAGATGAAACCATCACCAGCAGGGATAATATCAGCTGCAGTAATGTACAATTCCAAACCGTTGTACTTGTCATAGGTAATAATATCACCATGACCGAAAGCTCTCTTAGACAATTTAATAGTAAAAGTGGTACCATCAATACCTTTTTCAACGTTTCCTGGATCAAGATCCACAACAATGAAAGGAAGGTCTTGAGCAATAGGTGTTTGCCACTTGTACTCACCACGAGCATTGTCTACCATAATGGTGTTTTTACCACCAAAAGAAGCCATTTGATAAAGGGGCATTTCAACCTTTTGAGTCATTGCCCACAAATCTACCGGACCCAAATCCATGGGTTCGGCACTACCCAACATTTGAGTCAGGTGATAAGAATCAACGTGAGAGCTTGCTTTATAATTAGTGTCTCTCAGGAAGATTCCGTTGTTTAAAACTGGAGTTGCCATAATTTAATTTAAGTTAATTGTTAATATTAAAAACGTTTAAAAATGTTACTAGGTCTTTGTATTTTTCTTTTGTTTACAGGTCTTTCAGTTTCTTCTGTTTTATCAACACCAAGAGAACTTCCATTGTTACTAGCTTGCTCTGTCTTCAACTTTCTTACTGTTGCTTCAACAGCTTTTTGAGATCCTTTTTCCATAATTTTAGATTTATATCCTTCAGGATCCGAAAGCAACCACAAAGCCTCTGAAATTAATGTATAGTTTGGTTCAACAAACTGATACTTTTCTAAAAGGTGCCCAAGCAAATTTGTATTTCTACCACTAACAGATGGAAAGTTAGGTTGAACAAGACCATTATAAAGCATGTTTTGTGTCTTTCTATCAATCTTGACATCACCTAATGTACCATCTTTCAGTGTTTCATATACGTTCTGCATATACTGTTGAGATGCTTGTTCTTGTTGTTTCCTGCGCATTTCTTGTTCTTCAAGCTTTCTAGAAACAACTTGTTCTTGCATCTTATCCAATTTTGGTTTGAACTTGTTAGCTTGTTGTTCTAGCTTTCCAAGATCTTTCCAAATTTCAATTTCTTCTTCAATTTCTTCAACTGTACCATAACCAGTGGCTCTCAAATAATCACGAATGATTATTTCTTGATCTTTCTCATCAGTTATATCCAATGTCCTTGTTTCTTCAGCTTGTGCCAAAGTTGCAAAAAGACTTTTCAAATCAGTTCCACCATTAGCTACATAACGCGCAGCAATCTGAAGCTCTTCAGGTAAAGATTCAAAAAATTGCTTAGGTGTCTCCCGTCTTACTTGATTAGCTCTTTCTTCTAAGTTTGCTTCAATAAGTTCTTCCCAATCTTTTGCAGTGTATTCATCTAAAGGTTTATCATCATCAAAAGGAACAATTTTATCTTCCTTAATAAGTTTAGAAAACACATCATTAATACCATTGATTGGTTTACGACCTCTAGTTTCATTTTTTTCTGAGGTTTCTTCTTCATCTAATGAATTTAGAAAATCATTAGTTTCAGCTGATGTTTCTTTTTTAGTTTCAGTTTCTTCAGTTTCTTCAGTTTCTTCTTCAGATTCTTCAGATTCTGTAAAAGAAAAATCTACAGGTTTTTCCTTTGAAAAAATGTTAACTTTTTTGGTTTCTTCTTCGGCAGGTACAGTAACGCTAGATGCGGATACAGCCCCATCAAACAATTCATCCAGGTTAACATCTACCTGTTCTACTTTTGTTTCTACTGATTGTGTACTCATATTTTTATTTTTGTTGGTTTCTTAGATACAATATAGAAAGATTATTTTAATTAAACCTATAATATTTTTATATACTTTTACATTTCATGCAGTATATAGCTATAGTTTAAATTACTTTTTCTTCTTTTCAGACTTTGACTGTACATCATACTTGTTTTTGTTTTCTCTAGCAATTTCAAGTTGTGTATTTGCAACATCTCTTTGGGTTGCGAGTTTCTCTCTTTCCATCTCAAGTTTTTTCTGAGTCATACTATTATTCATAGCAGCTTGTTCTCGTTTAAAGTTCATTTGCTCTTGATACTGAGTTGACTCTTTAATATCCTTCATAGCATCTCTATAATCAGACATTTTGTTTTCGTCAATATCTTGCATTGCACCATAACCAGCTGATCTAATTTCAGCTATAAGCAGATTATTCTTCCTATCCTTGTCATTCTCCATTGCCTCAAACTGAAGTTTCATTTGTTCTTCTTGCTGTCTAGCCATAATAGCTTGTTCCTGCATTTGCTGCTGTTGCTGCATTTCTTGCTGTTTTATAGCCATTTGCTTTTCTTCAGCTGCTTTCAGAATGTTAGATACTTCAGCAATAGAATCAGCTTTAATGATATTACCAAGATCAAATATAGAAGCTCCTGTTGTGTTATTGGTAAGTGCTAATTGCTTTAACTGATCAAGAATAGCTCTATGATTAGTTTTAGTTGTAGCATAAATATTAAAATCTCTAAGCAAAAGCTCTGTACCATTAATAGTAAAGTTTACTTTTTCAGCTTCAGAAGTAATATAACTTAATCTTACACTTGGATTTGAACTATGATAAAACTGCGCTAAGTCGGTTCTCATCTGATGAACCCTTGGCATTAAATTATCAGCATGCTGATTAAAATAAACTTCTGTTTGTGCATAAGACTGATTTAAAGCTTGTGTAACCCCAGTTGCTGTTTCTTGAGCCATTGGTGCCCCTAATCTTTGAGGGTTAATTCCAATTGCTTCAAAAGCTTGCTGTTTAAAATAGTTAGATAATTGAATCCTTGACATCAATCTATTAGTCTGTTCCATGTTAAGAACTTGATAATGATTGAAATTGGTGGCATTCTCTGTGTTTGTAATTGATGTATCCAATGGAAGCATTTGAAAATCCTTCATTGCTACATATGCTTTTGCATAATTACCTTTACCCCAATCTTCACCCATAGAATGTCTAGGCAATGCATTTTGATCAAACATAATTACAGTACCAAGCTCATCTACAAGAATATCAGCTATTTGGTTGTTTACCATGTTATACCCAACCTGATAAGCTTTCATAAGGTCTACAAGAGATGTAGATCTAGTATTTCTGTCTGAAAATACCCTACCTTCAACAGGTAGCTTACAGCCATACAAAGTACGCGAACCTTTAAACTGAAAAGGAATTCTTCCAGGTTTAGTTCTATTTATCCCTACATAAATGGGGTTGATGTTATCACCAATATTTGATCTCCAAAAAGCAGGTAAGTTTGGACCGATTTTAACCCCTCCCCATACTTCATTAATCCAGATCCAATCAACGTGTTCACCTTGAAGAAGGTTTTCTTTAGTTTTGTTTTTAAAAATTGATGTATCATATATTGGTTTTTCAGTAACTTTAAATGTCTCGTCAATAATTTCTTGGATGATCTCACCTTCCTCTGTGATTTTAGTAAGATGGCCCACTTTTCTCTGAGTCTTCCAATACACTGTACAAACACGCATTAAATAACTCTCACCCCAATTATACACATCATCACTCTCATTGAGAATAGCACTAACAATATCACCACCTCGCGCAGGATCATTCTGCCAATTACTAACATATCTTCTGTAATCTAATCCAGGCATATTGGTATTCCATTCATGAGATTTGCTTGGATCATAATAAGTACCATCATTTTGATATCCATTAACCTGATATAATGATGATTTAGCCGGATATATATTTTGTAATGAGCTAAGTTGTTTCTCATTCATTAAATAACCATACTTGTCAATAACATCAGCAATGGTCATAAGATCCAACTTACCAACAAAATTACCTTCTGAAATATATCTTGAATCTGGTGATTTATGATAGAAAGTAAGAACAGGGTTCCAAAGCTCTACTTCATAATCATCCTCCATCATTCTAAAATGCCAAAACTCACGGTCTGTAATAAGCATATCACGAAATGCTCTTTCCTCTAGTTCAGCCATTTTAAATCTTTCTTCATCAACATTATATTGATGAGATGCCCATTCTTCAACCAAAGACCTATAATCCTTTTTAAAGAATTCTTCAATCTCAGGCAAAGACTTAACATTTTCTGGAGCTAGTTGTTGTTGTGCTTCAGGGCTATTTGGGTCCATACCCATTTCAATCATTCTACTAATAAGTTTTGCTTCAGCATCTGCAAGAAGATTTTGTTCTATCTGAACCCTTTTTTGCTCAAGCATTTCATTATAAGACAAATCATCTACAGCTCTAAACTGAACTTTGTTGTATCTTTTTGAAAACTCACCACAAAGAACATTAACCACGTTTGGTATGATTGGATAAAATTTTAACTCTAATGCTGAACTATCTTCTTTTGTTAAAACATCAATTAATTCACTATTATCATTGTCTTCAGCAACAATGTAATCTGTTTTATCAATAATACCTTTTGCAAGTTTATAATTTTTAAGAAGTCTTCTAGCATTAAGTCTAATAAACTCCATGCCTTGTAATTCCAACCAATCTATGTTCCATACGGCCCAATCATCATCTTTCTTGCTGGCTGGTAAAAACTGAATGGGTTGTGTTAAGCTAGATGTAGTCGGATAAGCTTCACCTTTAGCTCCTTTTTTTAACTGTAATGCGTTGTATACCTTCATTATCTAAAGTTTTTAAAACCAGATCTTTTCTTTCTTACTATACTCTTAGACCTATTATTTCCCAAATTAGTAAAAGGGTTATGTTTTAATTTATATAAATCTTTTGAATTTTGCAAATTGTTACTCTCATCTTCTTCTCTTCTTTTTGTAAAACCTCTATTAGATTGTTGAATTTTAGCAAAAGCCACTAAAGCAGAAAAAGCAACTAATCTATCCACATTGACACCCGGTTGATAAGCAAGCATTTCTTTTAATAACATTGGGTCTGGTATTCTTTCTACGCCAAGAGTATTAGCAATTATGTTTCCATTATTGTCTAATTCGCTGTCAATTTCTTCTCTTAAAAATTCAATTGCATAGGAAATAAGGTGGCTTTTAAATAAAACACCTGTGTTCTTCCAACCGTATTCTTGAAAGACGTTATTGTTTGATCCTAAGTCTTTTAGGAAAAGAATCTGTTGTTTTGGAACAAGATATCTCTGTCTTTTTCTACTAATCATATGTTGAATAAATAGAGATATGTTATTTTCCACAATGGTCCATGCATTGTACCATTCAATAATTTTTTCTAATTGTTCGTGTGTTTTGTTAATATCATCATATCTACCACACCAGGCTGCAACAATTTTATCTCTCTCTATAAAAGATTCATACCCATCGGGCGTTTCTCTTGTTACTTCTGTTGCTGTCTTGTATATGTAAATACTACACAATGAATCTGATGTAGTTGTCTTACCTTCAGACACAGGGTCTACAGATGCGTAATACATGCCAAAAGATGGATTCTTGACCGGCCTTTCCCAAACAACAAGTACTCCGGATTTATCTTGCATCTTCTTATCTACCGGAAATTGTGAGATAGGATTTTTGGTACTTCTTTTAGCAATTATACCATCGGCATTTCTGTCTAATTCAATGTGTTCAAAAGAATATTCTTTTTCTTCTATTCTTTTTAACTGCTTGGAAATCAGACCTTGAGGAAATATAGATTCCTTTCTATAAGCAAAAGCCTCTGCAATATTTGTTGGTTTCTGAGAAATTCTCAACTGATATTGCTCAGGGTTTAGTTCAGATCTCCATTTTTCTCTTTCTTTATGAATAGCTTCTAAAGCTTCATCTACCTTAGAATTACCATAGTCGTCTATGTAAGGTGGCATAGACCATTGTTCAGGAATAAATAAACCGGCCAGTCCCTCAGTACCATCTGCATCTAAGAGGTTGGTTTGTACTGCATAGATGTCATTGTTTGTTGGATTTAATATCATATCCTTTAAAGGATTACACTGATCTAAATCCCCAACTGAACCGGCTGCTATAAACATACCGGTAGTTACCATACCCGAAGACATGGCCGGTCTTAAGTATTCATAAGTATCCATCATTTTTGGTGCAATCCCAGCTTCCTCATGAAAGAAATAAGTGGTGGGACCACCAACACCTGTTGTTGGACTTTTCTCAAAGGAGGCACCTTGAATTTTAGATTTTAAACCTTTAGTGGTTTTTCTATTACCAACCCTAACTTCAATTTGTTGTTGCCACAACAATACTTTTTCAGGGTTGCTTGGTCTATACCATGCTGTATGTTCATTTAAAAAATCTTTATATTCATCAAGAAATTTCCATGAACCTTTATCATTTATATAATCTTTTAAAGATGCTCCAATTTTACAAACACTACCCTCTTCAAACCAATATGTATTTATCAACTTACCCATGTGAAAGTAAGAAGAAGCAATCTGACGTTTTTTAAGAATAGCTGAATGTTTGTAGTTTAATTCTGCAAGTAGCTCATACAAAGCCATGTGATATTGAGCATCTCTAACCTTAGCAAAACCATATTTCTTTTCTTCCTTGTCATAAATCGGAAGGAAGTTTAACCACATATAATAGTCTCTTGTAAGATACCAGGTTTTGTCTTTATTTTTAAAAATAACCCCATTTCTACACTTACTCTTTTGGTCTTCCCAATAAGAATTAAAATCTTTAGATCTAAAAGGTGCGGAGCAATAAAAACCGTTTTTGTTAAAGTTTTGAGCTTGTTCATTAAAAACAAAGGATGTTTCATCAAACTCATATTTACCCGGTTCTTTAAATATACTCACTAAAAACTCAAGGAATTCATTTTCTTTAAATTCCGTGTGTGTCCATTCGCCATTTTCATATGTAGGTATAACCCTATTCATTTATAACCACAGCAAGAACGTCACCTTGAGAAATCAATAGATGTGTTTGACCTTTATGTTTCATTTCAACAGGAGTTGCATAACTCGCATATTGAATTAAGTCTCCCACCTCAACTTCTGTCACTTCTTTACCCACACCAACAACATAACCTTGATGTGTTTTTTCTCTTGCTGTTGCTGGAATTACAATTTTAGTTCCGGGATAAAACTCTTCTGGATCTTTTTCTAAGATTAAAATCCTTTTTCCTACAGGTACAATAGTTTGGTTTTTCATTTTTATTATATTATAATTGATCGTATGCTAACCCTTGACCTCCTCTAACATGACTCTCTTGTTCTTGTTTCATATCATTAAACGCGCCTTTATAAGATTGCCTGATTTGCTCAAATTTTGCAGCCGCATTTACAAGAGAATTTATGTTGCCATCTCTACCATGTTCAATTGATGTAGTTTCCATATACTTTGCTAATCTATCAAGCATGGACTTAATTCCTTTGTATGCTCTATAGGCAGGAGTTTCATAAAGCTTATTACAAGTTTCTAAAGCTCTAACAATAACCGCATCTTCAGGTGATTCATCTAACAACACTTCTTCAATAATCAAATCTTCTTTTTCAGATTCTGAAACATTAAAAAAGGGATTCATATCCGGATTGGGACAAGTCATATAAAATATATACTGATATACAGACATGTATGTGTCAGGGTAATTATCCATCACAGCTTTCAAAGAATCTACTGTATAACAATGCTCTGTTGGAATCACCTTACCGTTCTGAACGTCAAATAATCTTACTATCATTTTTTATTATCTTTTAACCACATTATTAAACTATTTACTTCATCCTGCAAATATGGTAATTCATAAAATACAATGTCTTCAATAACCGGTTCTCCATTAACATGCTCATTAATTGGATAACCATTCTCGTCAACACCTAACTGAACAAATTTTACATGTTGTATAGTTAGCTTACCAATTTTTAATCTGGGATTGTGCTTTTTAATAATATACGCATAAATACTCAATTGTAAGTTATAATGATTTAAATTACAATCATCTAAATGCGAAACAGGATGATACATTTTTTGAGTTATACCTTCCCAATTTGTAAATCCTTTTTCTTTAATTTCTTTGTTTGTTTTGTAATCTGTAATATTTAAAGAACCATTAACCACTTCAACTAAATCGGCTTGTCCACATAAACCTATAGATTTCAAATAAACCAAATGTTCTGGGTAAATACCATCTGACAACCTTTGATCTGGGGCAAACTTTAATCCATCCTCAACTATTGGTTTTACTATGGGTAAAGACGAACCTTCTTTCTCAATGGTTTGACACTCTAATAAATCTGACTCTCTTTGGTTATGATACCAATTACCTAATTTAATAGCTCTTTCAGATTCTGAATTCCAAGCATCTATGATTTCCTCTGGTGTCATACCATACCACTTGGATCTTTTATTCTTTGCTGATTTTTTTGCTGCTTCTTTTGAATCAAACTTGGGTTTAAACATCCCAATAAAAGATGTTACACTAACCCATTCTATGCTATCTTCTTTTATGCTTTTGTATAGATGTCCATCTTCTTTAAAATATATACTCATAACTTATCATCTTTATTATTCAAAAAAATACTACTTGTTGTAAAGTACCAGTTTATTTTTTTGTTTATAGTTATTATTCCATCTTTATATTTAACCCATTTACTATTCTGAACTTCACGAGCATTATTGATCTTACTTCTAACATATTTACCTAATTCTACATCATTAGGTAAATTGTATACTTCTTCTTCGTCAATCTCTATCTTCATAGTTTATTTCTTTTTTAAGTTTGTTTTCTGTTTCCTCATCCATAATAGCTTTCCATTTTCCTAAAGGACATTCTGAAGATAAAGATCTAGTTTTAAAACCCAAGCTACACCCGCATTCACCACAACAAGGTTGTGTACCAGGTGCAAAACACTTATCACCATCTCTATCTAAGGATGGACATTCTTTACAAATTGACCACCTTAAAGCTGCCTCAGCTTCAATATGATCTTTTTTAAATATCTTATTCTTAAGACCCTCAAGAATTTGAGGTGTGTTTTTAAAAGCCCCTAAAAATTTTTCCAATCCCATGATTTATTTTTTGTTTTCTTTAAACTTTTTTTTCTCTTCTATCATTTCTTCATAAATCTTTTGAATTCTTTTTAGATTCTCAAGCTTTTCCTTTACAGCAACAGTCTTCTCATAACCCTTGTAGGTATGTTTTCCTAAGTTGCCCAGTATATCTTTGTTCTTCTTAATTGCTTTATCTAGCTTTTGCTTTCTCAAAACAAATGTTCCTAAACCATCAACAAAAATTCTTGGATAAGATAAATCACTCAGATTCTTTCTAAGAAGACCGTAGTAAAACTCAATAAAATCATCCACTACATTTGAATGTACCCCGACTTCCTCAGCAATATCTTTTTTAAATTGTTTGTAGCTTTTAGGATTCATTACCTAGTATCTTAAAATCTAAAAATATTATACCCTCATATTGAATAGACATCTTTGAATTAAGACTAATAGTCTTTTTGTTTTTACCGGTCTTAAAGATTAACGATTTTTTAGAGGCTTTAGTTACAGCATTTCTTGCCGATTGAGCACTTTTAAAAATTTTTTTCTCCGTAATTAGATCACAAAACTTAGTCAATTCAATATCTTTATTGAATGCAAGTTCAGTTAAACATTCTAAATCCGACTGACTAATCTGAATATCATTAAAAAAACAATAAGTTAGAATCTGGTATTTAACCACATACCGACCACTTGTTTTAATTTTTTTCTCTACTCTATTTACTAACGCCATATTACAAACTCATTATAACTTCAACTAATCTAGGATCTGGATATACATCCATTTTATCCTTTCTAACATTTGTATGAGATAACAAACCTTTAACCTTTCCATAGTATGCGTCTTCTTGAAAATCAAAAGCTTTAGTGGGTCCATGCTTTCTAATCCACCGCTGCAACCCCTCTCTCAAATTAATATTATCTCTTTCGCCTATATACTTTAACCACTTCTCAATCTCTTTAATCTGTTTATCAGAATACTTATGCCAATACAAACAGCCTTTAAAAGCTTCAGGTAATTGTATAACCTGAGAATCTATAACCTTTGTATTAACGTAAGTTTTTTTATGCGAGTTAAGATGACCCATTGAACATATCTCCAACCCCACAGTCCTACGATTCATGTATCCCGAACCAGACTTACCGATATGCCAAGCTAAATTCCCTTCCGGAAAAGCCTGAACCATAATACCATCATGTTTGTCATCTCCCGTCTTATGGTTTTGACCACCTAACACAAACTCCGTAGCAATTCTTCCCCGTGTATCTCTTGCCCATTGATCAATGCAAGCATATGGGTTGGCACCACCAGCAGTATGATGAAGCATTACGTATTCATTCTTATGGTTTTCATGAACATATTCATTCTTTGGTAAATAATACCTATGAATAAGCTCATCATAATCTGTTGTGTAATATTGATCACTTAAATCTGTGTCTTGATCAATATCTTCAACAAACCCACCTTTAGAAAAAAGAACAGTCCATGTCTCATTACCTACAATACCATTAGGTTGAATTTCATGGTGCATTTGATACTTAATGACAGCACGTTCAGTTTTCTCACCAAAAATACCATCAGTCTTAAGACCTAAGATTTTTTGAAGTTTTCTAACATCTTCTCCAACATATCCTTTCTTAAGCATTCTCATATCAACTACGTTTTAAAGTTCTCCGAGTAGTTTCTTCCTCCTTCACCTTATTAAAATCTTCACCCGCCTTTTCCACCTCTTCATTTTTATCCGCAGCAAATGCTTGCGCTAAAAAGACTTGAGCTTGAACCCTTCTTGCTCTTAGCTCCTCAATATCTGTTAAGAGTTGTTCATACTCCTTTTGAACTTTAAGATGTGGAATGTTTGACTTGTAGAAACTACTGATCTCTTTTCTACGTGCTTCCAATTGTTCCTTTGACAATTGTACTTCTTCTTCTGTGAAATTTTCTTCCATAATATATTTGATTTTTTAGTGAAATACAAATATATTAAAGAAGATTAAATAAAAAAAGTTTAAGAAATGATTTTTTTATCCAGTTCCTGTTTTAATTCCGCACACAATTCATACTCCTCATATTTTGCAAAATAATCTATAACATCTTGAATAACATCACGGGTTATATCCCCATGCGGATCATGCACTAATACAGCATAACTACTTTCATCCATAAGCTCATCAAAAGACACCTTGTTAGTAATAATCCTATAAGAATTATAATAAGCTTCCTCTAGTATTTCTGATTCATTAAAAGGCAGGTCTTCCATATAACAAATATACCAAAATTTTTGCAACCTCTAATACCTACCCCCCATCTTTATAAAAGGATTTGATACCCCC
>Ga0098073_1000144_pt1 | contig 27350 bp, 47 predicted proteins | sample 31_taG_FD_75060 | JGI IMG/M metagenome (GOLD analysis project Ga0098073, IMG submission 75060) | Marine viral communities from the Gulf of Mexico - 31_GoM_OMZ_CsCl metaG | ecosystem: Environmental > Aquatic > Marine > Oceanic | place: Gulf of Mexico | collected 2015-07-12
GTAGATAGCGCAACGACGGGTATAGTTCAAGTATACGTTACCGACGTACAAAAAGACTACCTCAAAAGCGAAAACGAACCAATACAGAGTTACACCGTCAACGTTGAATTGAGCCGATATAGATTGAATTAATGGTACAATTAGTTGTCATAACGCAAGGAGGCACGACCAAAACAGAATTGGATACGGGCGCAACGCCTATTGAATTGAACTATCAGTTTTGGGATATTGAGAAACCTATGAATGCGCGTAGCCCGTATTCATTCAATTTCGTCTTGCCTTTCAGTAAAACTAATGATGCGTTTTTTAGTCATTATTATAATACTAATACATCTGATGGAACGTTTACGGCAACTGTAAAGACTGATTGTCAGCTATACGTCGAGGGCATTCTCGTTATGGAGGGCATTCTACAATTGCATAGTTGCGAGATTGATAATCAGGGATACAACGTTTCTATCTTAGAACAGATAGCAAACGTCTTTGAGGTTATCAAAGGCATGACTTTTCCGCAATTGTTTACCCTTGACAATGGAACAGTTGATACTGATTTAGACCATGCGTTAACGTGGACAAACGTAAAAGATAGTTGGAACGTTGCTAATGACATTACAACGGGATCAGTAGGGGCGGGAACAATTGTTTACCCGCTTGCAGACGGTGGACAAGGAACAGCGATGAACAGCCAACAAGCCGGTACGGGTTACGGGTTTTTTTACAACTTGTCGCTAAGTGGGGGCGCGTTACAAGGCGGGGGTATGAATGACCAATACCTAAACGTTGGCAATTTGAAACCCGCAATTCGCATAGCCTATTTGATTGAATACATATTTCAACGCGTCGGTTATACAGTGAGCAGTAACTTTTTTGATTCGGCTGACTTTCAAAAAATCTATATGTTCTTAGCCTTGCACACGATGCGAGCGAGCAATAGACCAACGTACGGCTTTAGCGTTGGACTAAACGTAGGTATACAGTTACCCTCGTCGGGAGCAAGTACCTTTTATCCAATAAGTTTTACGAATGAATCCGACCCGTTTTACGACCCAGACGCGTTAATTACAGGCGGGTATTTCACCGCACCGTATGATGGAGTGTTTCATTTTACCTTACAAATTGTACATAGCACAAGCGCGGGTAACGTCTTACAGGGTTATAACATATACACACGCTTAACAGTAAACGGTGAAACGCCGAATAGTGATCAGATAGCGACGGCATATTACCAACAAGTCACGGTTACAACGCACAACTATACATTGCAACTAGATGCGGGTGACGTAGTGCAAGCGTGGGTATCGCATACTAGCGCGTCACAAAACGTATTGATACAAACTACAGGCGCACAAACAGCAACGTTATTTACATTAGACCTGATTGAGTCTTCAGGCGGTCTTGTCGATGTAAGCGCAAACTTTCCTGAAGTAACCGTTGACCGTTGGTTGAAAGCTATATTCCAACGTTTTAATTTGATTGCGGTTAGCTACCCTGATAACCCTACAGTAATTGAAATTGAACCGTGGACTACATGGTGGAATGAAGGCACGACGTTAAAAGATTGGACTGAAGTTGTTGACCAAGACAGCATTAAGATTGAGCCAACTACTAAGTATCAAAAACGGCAATACTTATTCAAAGATGCTGAAGGTCAAAACTTTCTAAATCAATGGTGGCAACACAATTGGGGTTATCCTAAAGGTCAATATCTGTACATAAACAATAACGACTTTACAACGGAAACAGAAACAACTGAAGAAGTATTTCAACCGTACCGTAACAGGCACGTATTTTCAAACATACAAAACCTAGGTAACTCATTAGTTCCCAATGTATTGTTGCCGTCTTTTTGGAATTGGCACGACGGATCAGACGGGAGTATTTACCTAAAAGAGTACGTACCAAACAAACCGGTGCTTGCATACTATAACGGCTTGCAAGATATAGGCAACGGTGGAACGTTTGTGTTTGGTGGAACAAACTATACAACGTATCCATACTTTGCAGAATACAACGCTCAACCCGTAGATGAAGACACATTGTGTTTGAATTGGGGTTATGATTACCCTGACAACTATTACAGCCCGTTTGTCAGCGGTGGAACAAGTGCGGGTATTACTTTAAACTATGCGTGGCGTACCTATTGGTCACAAATGTTTAATGAGATATACGGAGCAGACAGCCGTATTATGACTTGTCGGTTGAACCTGTCATATACCGACTTGTATAATCTGAAGTTCAACGACCAACTGTACATCGACGGTTGCTTCTGGCGTGTGATGCAAATCACAAATTACAGCTTGACAAGTGACGACTTATGCGAAGCAACACTCATAAAGGTACTAAACGCACCTGACGGTAGACAAAGTGAATACTGTAATGCAACGCCAACAACCGTAAACACAAACGGCACGGTTAATTTTGTAGATGCTTCAGGTTCACCTGTTAGTCCAACCGAGACTTGTTGTACACTAAATGGTTTTGTTTGGGATGAAACCAACAATCAATGTTTTGCGCGTGACGTTTCCGGAGGACATGGGACTGGAGGCGGTAATGGAGGCGGGGGTATAGGTAGTGACGGAAGCAACCCAACAACAAACATTGAAAACGGGTTGCCTATTTCGTACCCTGACTTTAACCATGCAGTAACAGAACAGTATCAACAACGTCAAACAATTGCGGGTAACATAAGCACACAATTGTATCTACGCACTACAGACGCTACGGCTACACCCGCTACATTGTCGTCGGGTATCAGTGAATTTGTTTTACCCCCTGACAATATTGTATACATTCGTTTGCACGTAGTGGCTATTGAAGTTGGCGGTTCGTCGGCAACAATAGGCAACACGACAACGCAAAACATACAAGCAACGGTTGCCAACACAAGACAAACAGCGGGGGCACGATCAGTAGCGCGTACAGTAGGTAGCACTACAACAATCGCAGAAAACAAGGATACTGGAGTTGTGGCGCGTACCGACGTAGCGGTAACGCAAAGTTCAGCGGGTGACGTTGCAATATTTAAAATTAATTGCACCGGTGACACTAACATAGAGTTCCAATTTTTCATTGATATGGAACTAACGACGTTACAATTACAAGGTGATAGTAACACGATGGCAAGACCGATTACGTTTAACCTTGATCCCGAAACACCGGAAACCGGTAACTTAACTGACAATGAATTTTTGTACTATAATCTACCGTTATTATGATTGAATGGATGAATGCAGTTGGTAAGGGTTTACCCGCTACAATACGTTTGGCAAAGTTGTATACGTACAAAGGCAACGTGTTGTTTGCGCGTTGGTATGGACGTTATAGTGCAGATAAATCTAGCATCCAAAAGATGTTTTTAATTTTATGGAATGGCGAACAAAATTAATATTAACATAGTAGCGGAAGATAAAGCGTCCGCCCCTATTGCTAAAACATCTCGTAGTGTAAAGCGTTTGGGTAAAGACGTTGAAGAAGCGGGTAAAGGAGCAGGTAAAGATTGGGCGGGATTGACCGATTTATTTACAGGCTTTTTACCGCGTGGGTTACAATCTACAATTCGTAGTTTCAAAATGGCACAACGTCAAATTGGGCGTTTGTCAAGTAGTTTTAAATTTTTAAAAGGTGCAATAGCTTCAACAGGGTTCGGTATTCTGATTGTGTTGTTAGGTGAGATTATAGCTAATTGGGAAACTATCACAGAGTATTTCAGAGACAAAACACGAGAAGAACAACTTGAACGAGAGAACAAACAACTAGAACGAAATTTACGTTTGCTCAACGACACAGTTGCACTAGCGAGAGCGCAAGGAGCAACGCAAATAGAATTGCAGAAATTAAAAATAGAACAACTCAAAGCTGAAGAAAGGCTATTAGAACATGAAGCAAAACGTCTAGCTTATTCTTATGATGAAGAAGCGGTTTTAAAAAATCAAGAAGCACTACGTCAAAAACGATTAGATCTAACCATAGCACAAATTGAAAAAGAAAATACGCTAGCTAGTGTAGTTGATAAAGGCAAGCGATACATAGACGACACTTACCGATTAGAACAAGAACGTTTAGAATTAGTCGCACAAGAAGAAGAATCATTAGCGGAAGTAAACGCGTTGTTAGAAAAAAACGCGTACACAATTCAAGAAGCAGAAGCGGCATTACCAGACATTCCACAAGAAGCAGTTCGTGCAGAATTGCAAAAACAAATCAACACGGCTAATGAAGAGAACAATACGTTGTTAGTGCAACAAGCTGAACTACAAGAAATTATAAATAAGAAACTTGAACTGTTTGATGAAAAACAAAAAGCGGCACGTAGGGCACAAGCCAAGCAAAGAAAAGAACAGTTAGCCGATCAAAGGGAACAATTACAACAAGCACTTGAAATAGCCAAAATTGAAGGCGACGAAGAAAAAGAATTAAAGAAACGTCAATTCCAATATGAAGCCGAACAACAACGATTAAAGGATTTAAAGGCAACGACGGAAGATTTATTGTTGTTAGAAGAATTGTACGAAATTGATCGTACAGCAATAGCAAAGAAATACAAAGAGCAACGAGATAAACTTTACGAGCAGTCAGCGCAAAAAGAAAGCGATGCAAGAAGCAAATTAGAAGACGAACTTTATCTACTTACTCAAAAAGGTTTTGACCGTGAAGAAACGCTATTGATGCAACAATATGAAACGCGTGTTGCTATAGCGGGTGATGACGAGGGATTACGTTTAAAAGCTGAAGAGCAGTATTTAAAAGACCGTGACGCGTTAGTTGACAAATACGCTCAAGAAGAAAAAGACAAACTCAAAAAAGAAGAAGAAGAAAAGTTAGCGATAAAAGAATTTTATGCGCGTTCGGGTTTTGATTTACTAAGTAATCTGAATCAACTGTTTACTAAGGAATCACAGAAAGACAGTAAAAAAGCGTTTCAACGCAACAAGGCATTAGCAATTAGTGAAACGTTAATTAGCACATACTTTGGGGCACAAAAAGCGTATGCGTCACAAATAAACCCCGCCGACCCTACGTCACCTATACGAGCAACAATAGCGGCGGCAGTTGCGGTAACGGCGGGTTTAGCTAAGGTCAAAGCAATAAAAGAACAAGAATATAATTCTCCAAAAGAAGCAGGTCGTGCAGGTGGATCAAGTCCACAACGTAGCGGTTTTGGTATTCCTTTAAGTCAATTGCCAACACCGGCAAGAAACAAAAGTGACAATCAAATGCGAGCGTATGTGGTACAAACTGACTTACAAGGTTCAAGCTATAACGCACGTAAAATGCAAATGCAAACGACATTATAAACAGGGGCTATATATAAATAGGACATTCACATTATGAGCCGAAAACTAATAGAACTAATCATTGGTGACGAATACGAGGGATTACCGGTAGAGGCAATCAGTTTGGTAAAGCACCCCGCTATTGAAGAAAAATTTGTTTTCTTTAGTAAGCAAAACAAACACCGTGCGTATAGTCTAGCGCAAGTCGATGAAGACAAGCGTACGTTGATAGGTGCGGCGTTAATTCCTGATAAAGAGATAGTTAGATTCGACGACGTAACGGGTGAAGAATACGACGTTTACTTTAGTCAAGATACTGTCAAGTTAGCAAGCGAATTGTACATGAAGCACAACCGCACTAACGAACATACATTCGAACACCAAGAACCGGTTGAAGATGTACACGTAGTTGAATCATGGATTGTTGATGACCCCGAAATGGACAAGTCCAAAGCGTACGGAATGAGTATGCCAAAGGGTACATGGATGGTTCGCGTACGTGTAGACAATGAGGATATGTGGCAGAAAGTTAAAAGCGGTGAAGTGCGAGGGTTTAGTATTGAGGGATACTTTGTAGACCGAATCGAGAAAATGAATCAACAAGCATCGACTATGACTAAACAAGAAAGAACATTTGCTGATCGGTTATGGCAACAAGCTAAAGCCATGATGGGGTTAAAAAAATTCTACAGTGAGATTACGTTAGATACGGGTGTAGTGTTAGCAACTGAAGACGACACGTTTTCAGCGGGGGCATCGGTTGTACAGCTTGACGAAAAAGGAATGCCTGTAGACGTTAAGGACGGCAAATACAAAACGCAAAACGGGGTAGAGTTAGAAGTATTCCAAAACGTATTGGTTGAGTACGATGGACAAGTAAAGAGTATAGAAGAAGCTGAAGAAGAAATTGAAGACGCTGAAAAAGTAGCTTTGAACGAAACGAAAGTGAAATTCTATAAGTCTTACATGAAAGCGAAAATGAGAAATAAATTTGGTTATTTCACTACTTAACGATAATTTGCACCATGTTTTATGAGATAGAAATTACACGCGGTAAAGCAATTGTTGAGGTCAACCGTTTGGTTATTGAGCAATACGCAGGCGAAAGTACGTGGAATGTACGCGTGCCTGAAGAAGGGATTTATGAATACGAAAATTTATCAGAGGCAATTGATTTTGCCGAAAACTATCTATAAATGAAAAAGAGACAATTTGGTTATAACGGTTGGGCTAACTATGAAACGTGGCTTGTTTCCGTTTGGGATTTAGTAGAAGCAATGAGCGAAGAAGTCGGATCGTGGGATGTAAGCGAATTGCAAAATTGCGATGCTCAATGGTGCGAAGATTGGGTATACGACGTTAGCGAAGCGAGTAGTATTAGAGACGGAATCTTTAATGATTTAGTAAGCAATTTCTTTGGCACGGTAGATTGGAGAGAAATTGCCGACGCTGTTAGAGAGGGTGCGGAAGGTTACCGATAAACAATTGATACAATGTATATTGAAGGCATAGATTACCGCACACTGGAAGACGAATTGCGGTATTTGTTTGAAACAGAACCTTTATTGTCACCTCAAGCTAACGCCATGTTTGACCGTGATACATGGGAGGACGTGTACGGTTATGTAGAAATAAGAGATGAAGGACTTGGGTTTGTGGTTACTTATGATGGTACAATGGTTTTCGTAGATGACTTGCTTGCAGAATACCTTAATGAAATTGCTAACGTATACGGTGGCACATTCATTATGAACTACTAAACAACAAACATAATAATACTATGATTTTAGAAGTAACAGGTGCCCCCGCTTCAATCCTTGAACAATGGTTCTATGAGGTAGCTACGGAAGATATGGGTGAACCATTAAACAAAATTGACGAGGCGTATCATATTGACCATTATACTGATATGATTGAGGTGAACATTGAAGTGATTGACAGGAACTACTATTGGGAAAACACGCTTAGTTCCATTGGCGTTATTTTAGAAGACGATTACAACTGTGAGGTCACAGAAATAGGATAAACAACAGAGATATGATTAATTATGAAAGAATAGCTGATGCTATCGACCGTGAGGTTGACTTAGCTTACAGCATTGGCGAACCTAGCGCGACATTTTTGGATGCTGTACAATTGTTAAATATTGCGTATGATGATTTTTATAGTGAGAACGATTTTATGCTAACTATTCGTCATATTCGCAATGACCACTTTAGAAAATTGCGTGGTGAAGAAAAATCAATTCTTGACAACTTGTTGACGCGAGTTTTGGACATTGTTTCATTCGGCTAAACAACAGAGATATGTACAAAAAAATTAGTATTGCCTTGTCAGGCGCAATTTCAGAATTAGACACAGCTATGTATGAGGCACGCAAAATAGGTGATACATTGTTAGCGGAATCATTACAAGAATATTTTGATCAACTGGACGCAATCGAGCGAAGCCTATATTAAACAACAGAGATATGAATACAGTTGATTTAAGCATGATTTTAGCCTCAATTTTAGAGGAAGATTACGGTTATTATTTAATTGCGGTAACAGATGACTATGTTATCGTAGACCAAACGATGACATATATGATAGATGTGAAAGAAGATGTAGATGAAATCATGCATTTGTATCCAGACTTGCGCGACGTGCGATTGCGCGTATCTCAAGATTCACAAGGAATCATGATAGAACTTATCTAAACAACAGAGATATGTATATAAAAGCAGACATTATGATCGGAACAAATAAGAGTTTCACTACTGTTATGAACGATGTAATTGAAGTTGTCACATATAATGGAGGCATCGAAGAAGACATTTTAGATGCGGAAACAACAACGGGCGGTGTGCGATTCGTGGTAGAATTTGAAAACGGTTATCAATATGACATGGTAATTATGGAGTTAAGCGAATTGTACGGAGGTGAAGTATCAACATTTATGCTTACTTAAACAACATAGAAATGGCATTAACGCACGAACTACTAGTTACTTTTGATACCCCCGATTCAAGTTCATCGAGAGCAGACGAACTGTTAGACTTTTGTGAATCTATTGTTGATCCAAGGGGTAATGTAAAGATTACAACAGTTGGTTACGTAAACGGTTGGGAAGTAGAAATTCTATTCTACAACGCTACGAATACGCAAGTTGATGAAGTAGAATCGGCATTGTATCGTGCGGGTTATAACGTAGAATATATTTAAAAACATGGCTCAAATAGAATTTATTATTATTTACCACGACGACTTAACAGACGTTAAAAGCGACATAGACAATTTGGGTTTATCTACTTATGTAGACAGTTATAGGTACACGAATAACTACAATGTGCAAATAACAACCTATCCGTTAGATGAATATGAATTAGATGAATTGTTAAGTGAGTTGTACGAATATTACGGATACAATAAAGTTGTAATTAAATAACGATATGTGGAAACCGTTAATATCGCGTATTTGGGATGGCTTTGTAAACGAACCGCACGACGAACTGTTAGCCATGATTGATGAATTTAGGGCTGACTATGACTACGATTTAGCATTTGTAAAAAACTTAGATACCGTACAGGATTTAATTTTAGCGTACGATTATCAACACGCACTGGAAACGCTCGATAAAATAGCACCGTATGATTTTCGTGACATAGATTGGGAAGTGTTTCAAAACACTGCTGAACGTGCATATTACGAATATTACGAATAAAATAAACACCTTTCTATATATTAACATGAGAAAACGAAAGTTCGAAGAAGATGTAGTTGAGGAAACAACAACCGAGACTACCGAAATCGTGGAAGAAACAAGTCCCGACTTGCACGATCAATTTGTATCAATCCTTGTTGACATGGGGCTGTCAGCAGAACAAGCTGAAGCCGTGCATAGTACCGCTATGGATTTACTAAATGCAGGTGAAGGCGAAGTAGAAACAACAGAAACAGTGACTGAAGAAACAAAAGTTGAAGCACGGCGTGCGCGTCGTGGCTATTCACGTCGCAACCGTATGATGGGAGCAGAACGGCGTGAAGTACGCAACCGACGGTTTAGCGAAGCTGAACGAGTTGAAATGATGACAGAACGTCGTCTACGTCGTTTGCAAAGGGAGAACAGAGAGTTGCGTGAGCAACTACGGGAGTTTGGCGCGTCACCCGCGAGCCGACCCGTTAGGAACCGTCCATCACAAGGTCAGCAATTTGCACAACCTAACATGAACGGATTGCCTAAATCTACAGCGCGGGCAATCGAAATTATGAATAATTACAAAAAATGAGTTACGGAGTTATGAATAATCGGGCAATGCGTCGGCGACAATTTGCCAATCCAACGTTGAATCCCGACCCCTCCACGTACGCAGGCGAATTGGCATTGCCTTTTCTTGCACCGGCGTTAAAGAGTGCGGACACGTTGGTTAACAATTATGTTCGTCAAATTGACGGGCTTCAAAATAAAGCGGTACTAAGCAATCTTACAAGTAGCGGTACAATTGTAGCGGCATCTTGTGATTGGACTGACAGTGATAGTTTGACATTGGGCGAGCGCGTACTTGAACTAACCGATCTTGCAGTAATGGAAGAATTGTGCCGTGGTACATTGCTTCCTACGTGGGCGGGTATGACTGGAGCGCGTGAAAGCATGGGCGCAGGTTCAACAGAGTTCCAAAACTTTGCAATGGCAACTGTAGCCGGATATACTGCACAAGGCGTTGAGAACGGAATTTGGACGGGCGGTATGGCAACTGGACAAAAAGGTTTCCTTTCTAACGACGGTGTGTTTGATAACGCAGGTTACAACGCGTCTATTTTGGGAACAGCGAGTTGTCAAGAACAAGCGGTTGCCGCTACTGGATTTACCAATGATTCAAGCGCAGGTGTACTTACTAATTCAGGTGCATTCCAATTAGCCTATGACAAAGCCGTGGACAATTGTTCGGCTATTTTGAACAAGCCTGACGTAGCGTACTATTGCGGTACAAAGTTGGCGGGTCAATACATGAGCGCGTTGGCAACGTCGGGTTCTTTGCAAGGTGTTAATTTGCAATCAACTAACCAAGCGTTTGACGGGTTGCAATATTTGGGTATTCCAATTCACGTTTGCCCCGGTATGCCGGCTCAATCATTGGTTTTGACTTATGAAGAAAACCTTGTTGTAGGTTCTAATTTGGGTACGGATTACGCAACGGCTCGATATATTGACGCATGGCAATTCGACGGATCAGATAACGTCAAGATTGTAATGCGTTTTGGATGCGGTGTACAAGTAGGTATCCCTACTGACACTGTTGTTTGTGCATTGTCAACTGTACTTTAAACTATAAGATATGGCTTGTGATATTTCATCAGGACGCATTGTAGATTGCAAAGACTCTGTAGGGGGTATTAAAGCCGTGTATATTGGTAACTACATTGATATGATTAGCAGTACTGACTGGACGGCGGCAACGAATGATACCGTTACGCAAATTGCAGTGCAAACTTTTTATGAGTTTGAGCTACGTCCGGAGTTGTCCTCATTGACAGTTAATTACCAATCCGATCCGAATAGCGGTACTACGTTTTTTGAACAGCAATTGTCATTGACGTTTCAAAAACTAGACGCTACAGACATTGCGGACATTCGTTCTTTGTGTCAAGGTCGCCCGAATATTTGGGTACTTGACAATAACGATAAGTGTTGGCTAGTCGGCGCGGAACATGGTTGTAATGTATCAGGCGGTTCTCTACAAACGGGCACTGCATTTGGCGACATGACAGGTTACACTTTAGACTTTACAGCTAAAGAAAGTAATCCAGTTTGGGTGGCATCGGCTTCAGCAGGTGCAGGCACTACTAACTATCCATTGGACAACGTGACCAATGCGACAGTAACACCGGCATAATATTTTGTGGGTAGGGTTCATCGGAAAGGGGGGGGCGGTATAGCCCTCCCTTTTTTCATTAAAACAAAAGGATTAAAAAATCTATATATTAATATGATACAACTGTACAACAGCGGTCTACCCTCTGGTCAACCTATAGTTTTAAAACTCGATGGCTACAGCACAACAAGCACTACAGAATTAATTGATGTTAGGTTTACCAATCAATTCAGTAATGAGCAAACGTTGTTTGAAAGCATTATATTAGCAAGTACAAACGAACGGTATCAGAAATTTTTTGTTGTAGTGCCAACGGGTGACGACAAAATGCATGAAGGTTTGTATCTAGTAGAAGTAATGAATACAGCACAAACGCGCACATACGCAACAAGTTTAGCCTTTGTTGAAGATTATCCAATCTTTAGTGAAGACCGTTATAAGGAATATACAGCGGGTGACAATACAGCGTACAACGTATATGTAAGACAATGAGAAAAGAGCAATTTAGCATCTTCAATTATGAGGCTACAAACACACCTGTCTTTGAAGAATCACAAGATCACGAATGGATTAAGGAGGGTGTAGATAATTTGTATCCCGTCTACCTACAACAACTGTACGTTAGCAGTTCCATTCACAACGCTATTGTCAATGGTGTTGCACAAATGATTTATGGTGAAGGGTTGGACGCAGTGTTCAAAGACTTTAACATTGAACAGTGGTTAAAGGTGCAACAAATGTTCGGTGATCAAGAATGTTTAAAACGTTGCGCGTTGGACTTGAAGTTGTACGGTCAATGTTTTTTTAATGTGATTTGGTCACAAGACCGTGCGAGCATTAGTGAGGTACATCACATACCGGCATCTACAATACGATGTGGTGTAGCAGACGACGAAGACAGGGTGCAGACTTTTTATCACAAAACAGATTGGAGTGATACACGTGTGCAACCGCAAGCAATACCGGCTTTTAATACAAGCGATAGAACAAGTGCATCACAAATTGTACACGCAAAATTGTATACGCCGTTAAGTTTTTACTACGGTTTGCCGGATTACATAGGTAGTCAACAATACATAGAGGTTGACGCAAATTTGAGTGAGTACCATTTGAACAGTATTTCTAATGGTTTCTTTCCGTCTACTATACTTTCCTTTAACGACGGTGTACCAACGCAAGAAGAGCGTGCCGAATTGGAACGTCTCGTGTACAACAAATTTGGTGGGGCAAGTAACGCGGGCAAAATTCTAATGACCTTTAATGACAGTAGTGAAAATGCACCTACTGTAGAATCGTTTAACATTAGCGACGCACACCAAGTATTTGATTATTTGTCGCGTGAAGTAGTGATTAAAATTCTTAGCGGTCACCGTGTAACGTCACCTTTGCTTTTTGGAATTAGAAATGAAGGGGGCGGTTTTGGTTCGAATGCAGACGAAATGAAAGACGCGTACGATCTGTTTTACAATACAGTCATACTACCTTTCCAACGCATTATTTTAGATGCGTTACGTCCTGTATTAGCGGCATCACAAATTACTTTAGACCTGTATTTAAAACCTTTGCGTCCGGCATCATTCTTAACAGTAGACAATTTGTTTGGTGCATCACAAGCCGATACGGGAGACAAAGACGCATCGTACAACGGCGCACAAATTGCATCGGCTGTTGAGGTATTGGTTAAGGTACAAGAAGGTATTCTTACAGAAGACCAAGCTAAAGTGTTCCTTGTTCAGATGTTACAATTTACACCTGAAGTTGCGGAAGCATTGTTTGTTCAAGGCATAGATGCAATAGATGAAATCGCTAAAGAACAAGAAGGCGAAGAAGCTATAGCGGAAACGCAGATGAGTAAAAAAAAAAAGTCTGAAGAAAGCGTTTGGTTAGAATCACTGAGAAACATTGATAACAGACTAGACGACAAATGGCAATTAGTAAAAAGCGAAATAGTAACTGATACCGAAATTGACCACCATTTGTATAACGCGAAGATGAAATTGTTCTATCAAGAATACGGCGACAATTACGATCAAATTAGTCCTGAACGCGACATTATAAGCAAAGACGGGTATTTGTTTGCGGTGCGTTATTATTATGAAGAAACGGCTGAAACACCGCCAGTCAACCCAAATTATAAGTCTCGTGATTTTTGTGAAGAAATGATGGACTTATCATTGGACGGCGTACAATATCGGTGGGAGGACTTGTTGCAAATGGAACGCGACGGAGTGAACAGTGAGTTTGCACCGGCGGGTCAATCAAAATATTCTATAGTAGATTGGAAAGGCGGGGTATACTGTAGACATGGTTTTGTAAGAAACATATACATCTATGCACCCGACGGTGAAGTAGCAGAAGATGTAGTTGAATTAGAAATTCTTGGAGCTTGGGAAGACGTAATGGAAAAAGTAGGCAACAACTTTGAAGTGGAACAACCGGGCTTTGAGATAGTAGCACCTATTGATACACCAAGTAGGGGTTCATTGAAATACGGATAAATTATGGCAACGTTATATATCAGTCCATCATTACTTAAAAGAGATACTGCATTAGGTAGTACAACCGACGACAACCTATTACAGCCGTACATTCGCATGGCTCAGGATAGATGGATATTGCCGGCAATCGGTACGCAATTAGACAATAAACTAAAGTCTGATATTGATGCCAACAGTGTTACCGGAGTATACCAAACACTTCTAGAAGATTACATTCAACCGTCTTTAGTTCAATTGTCCTTTGTCGAAGTAGCGTATGTAGTGCGTGTACGCTTTGCAAACAACAGCGTAACGGTTGGCTCAAGTGAACAAGGTTCATCGGCATCTATTAGCGATGTACAGCGCGTCGTTGAGAAGTCGCAAGAAATGGGTATGTTCTACCGTGAACGTTTGATTGAATATTTAAATTTTAATAGCGGGTCGTTCCCTGAATACACGAGCAACACGGGAGCAGACCTTAGCCCTAGTAACAGGAATTATTTTGGAGGACTCAATGTATACCCACGAATCCCAACTGACAACCAAGTCAAAGCAATCGCGACCGCCCTTGGGCTTAAGTATTTCAACAGTTGAGAATGCGCGTAAACTTTTAATGTATCTTGAAAAATGGCAACGAAAGTAACAGATTTAACTGAGTTAAGCGCAACGCCCGCAAACGGTGACTACTTACATATTATTGACGTAAGTGATACGTCCGGAGGTAGTGCAGGTACAAGCAAGAAAATACAGATACAACGGTTACCGTCTAGTGGTGGAGGGGGTACATCGACTATAACCGTACGCAACGATACGGGTAGCACTATTACAGCGGGATCGGCTGTTTATATTTCAGGCGTAACAGGCAGTACACCAACCGTTGCATTAGCCGATAACACAAGCGCGTCAACAATGCCCTCCGTCGGTGTAATACAATCGGACGTTGCAACAAGTGCCGACGGTGCGTTGGTTACATTTGGTGAAATTACAAGTCTAGATACAAGTTCGTTTAGTGAATCGGATACGTTGTACGTAGGTACAAGCGGTGCATTAACAGCAACGCGTCCAACGGGCACGGCGTTAGTACAAAACTTAGGAACGTGTTTGAAGGTAAACGCAAGTACGGGAAGCATAATTGTTCAAGGTGCAGGACGTAGTAACGACGTACCTAACTTACCACAATATGAAGTCTTCGTTGGTAATGCTTCAGGCGTAGCTGAAACACGCCAACTAACAACACGAGATTTAAGCGACGTTTCTAACACAGCACCTACAGTAAACGGTTCGGTACTAGGTTGGAATACAAGCGGACAATATCTCGTAGATACGCGTTTAAATACGTTGTACGCTAACTTAAAGGAGGGAACAAGCACAACTATTAACGACGGTGCAAACACTAATTCCTCGATGGAATTAACGGGCACTACAGCGAATTTAAAGACGGGTATAACGGGCGTTGAAATAACCGAGACTTCACCCGGCGACATAGAATTTGTAGTTGCTACAGATGCTACGGGATCAACGGCGTTTACGGCTGTTCACATTGACGGTACAACTACTGCAAGCACCGCCGACTTATTGATTAAGAACGGTACGAATTTAAAAATTGAAAGTAGTACAGCGTATGCAAACGTACGTTTTACAGGAAGCGGTAATGTAAACATTGGTTTACCGGCTAGTTCAGGAACATTAGCTTTAACTTCAGACATACCGGTTGACGACGTAACAGGCGGTACGGGTATTACAGCAAGTCCAACAACGGGTAATGTAATTGTAAGCCTTGACAATACAGCGGTAACCGCCGGTAGCTATACGAACGCAAACATTACAGTAGATGCACAAGGACGTATTACAGCGGCATCGAATGGATCGGGCGGTGGAGGCAGTGCCAGTTGGTCAACACATTTTAATGGACGTTTTGAATTTGGAACAGCGGAAACAGGTTCTAATAAATGGGTAATCGGTTCAGGTTTTTATGGAGTGAATTATTATAACTGGACAAATTCAGTAACCGAAACCTTACCCGCTGACCCACCAACAGTAGGTTCAACTACGTTTACGATTGGCGAATATTTGTTCGCTAAATATGCTCAAGTTACACAAGAAGGTGGAACCCTTTATTTAAATGCGGTAATTAGTTGGGATACGGTAACGAGTGGTGCGGCAGGTGAAACTATGGACTGGATTGTATTACGCAAACCCTCAACAGATTTAGACGGAACATACAACGGGAATATTGAGGCGGGAATATGTGCTTATGGTTCTGTTACTTGTCCGTCGTCAAACGCTAATATTTCACCAAGCAATATCGCAATCACAGGTGGTACTGTAAGTGCTGGCGATTGTTTAATGTTATTGTGTCGTTGGGCAGGAGCAACGTTTACTGCAACTCAATACATGACCGTTAACGTATCATATTTAGTAAAATGAGCAATCACATTTTAACACCCGAACAAGTACACGCATTAGTTCAAGACATTGAACGAGCACCAACGGATGCAGAACGTATACAATTAATGATTGTGTGGATACAAGCTGTTACGGATGACATATACCCTTTACCAATACAACCACCAAATGAGCCATGACGGGAGAATTAATAACGATAGCAATTGGAGCAGTAGGAGGCATACTTACAACGTGGGTTAAAATGAATACCGAAATCACCAAAATCAAAGGACGGTTAATCAGTTTAGAAAAACAGGAAACTAAAGTCATTGATACGCTTAATGCGTTGGTGGAGGGTATGAATGAAATTAAATTGCTGTTAGCTAAAAAAGGCATAGAATGAACAACCGCCAACGGCAATACAAAGACAGTTGGTTGCAAGTAACAATTGCTCTGATAGGTATTGTTGGTGGGTTGATTGCTATAATTTATAACGCGTTGTACTTATGAGGACATTCGAAAAAATTATATTGCACTGTACAGCAACTGAAGAAGGGGCACATTATGATGTAGCTACCATTCGTAAATGGCACGTAGAAGGTCGAGGTTGGCGTGACATAGGCTATCATTATTTGATTTACCTTGACGGTTCAATTCATGCCGGTAGACCGATCATGGAAATAGGAGCGCACACCAAAGGACAAAACAGTTGTAGCGTTGGCATTGCTTACGTAGGTGGGGTAGATAAGAAACACGAACCAAAAGATACTATGACTTCAGAACAAGAAATGGCTTTCTTGTTATTAGTGCGTAGTTTGCGTACGGTGTTTGGTAATATGACATTACACGGTCATAATGAATTTGCAAATAAAGCGTGCCCATCTTTTAAGGTACGCGACAAGTATAAATTTTTAATTGATTAAACATGGATTTTGTAGTAAACAATTGGAGCGAGTTAGCATTGGCGGTGATCAGTTTGTTAGGCACAGTGTCGGCATTGACTGATTCAACTAAAGACGACAAGTTTGTAGATGTATTATCTCGAATCGTTAACGCTATTGTGTTTGGACGCACAAAGAAACGACTAGGTAAAAAGTAATTTAGATAGGTAATAAGCGGTTTTTTTTTCATTCCTTCTACGCTTGTTACTTATAACCCCCGCCGTTTTGGTGGGGGTTTTTTATGCACAAATAGATTAAAGTTTGCATGAATAGATTTTTTACACTATGTTTGCGGACATGAAGGAACAAACAAATGCCCTCGAAAGATGGCAAGAAAGGAATGCGGTACTACAGGAATTAGTACGCAACCTAGAAAAACATAACGATAGCGAAGCATTATTAGTGCTTTTGAATAGCGCGTTGAGTGTATGTGAACGTAGGGTATACGGCATACAGAAACTAGAACGCGTGGAAAATTACGAGTTACTAGAACGTATCAATCAAATAATGCAAGAATAAAATGTTTCAACTATCACTTAAGCGCGATCAAGAAAAAAAAGAAGTTGAAGAATACAATGAGTATCTCAACGAACTAATGCGCTATTTAGCAAAGCATCCACAAACAAAAAATATGAGAGATGAAAACAATATAGCTTCAGTGATTTTTCAATTTAAGTATGACTTAATGGATTTAAAATCGGGAGAAAAAATATTATTTCCGGTAGGATTAAGTCAGACGCACGACATGGAATCAGACCTGTTATTTACTAACGCAATTAAAAACACCAAAAAAAATAAGAAGAATGAAAAATGATGTAACGTACATAAACCTCAGTGAGGATATGTGGATTGAAGTTCAGTATACACATGAACCTGAAAGTCCAAGCAATGATTACGATGTACCGCCTGACAGCGCAATCTTAGAAATAAACAAAGTTCTTTTGTGCGGTTGGATACCATTAGCAAACGATACTAAGTATCACGTACACTTAGATATAACTCATTACGCTGACGACCTATCGCATTTGTTATCGTGGGATAAAATACAAGAAGCGGTACAATCCGAAATTGAAAAGTGATGCATTGGACGAGGGTTTATTACACTGATAATACAGCGCAAGTACATAATCTAGAATTAAGCATGGACAAAATGCGCGAAATAGTTGGAGGTGATATGCAAGCGGTAGAGGCATTGACAAAAGACTATGTGCTAGTAGTATGTGATCAGGGCTTAAAGAAAGGTTTGTCAATTAATCACATAGCGTCAATTGAAGCAGGAAAATTTATCTATGGCAATGCCATATTAACACACAAAAAAAACTTTAAAAACAAGAAGTAATGAAAAAGGTAAGCAAAGTAAAAAGTGTTCAGGGTATCGGAACGTATACCCCCGACAACGGAAGTTTATTGTACAAATTTGAATACGAATTTGAAGACGGCATGGTATTGTCAGCGTTGCACAAAACACAAGAACCAAGGTTTAAAGCGGGCGACGACGCGCAATACACGGTCAACGGTAGTAATCCTAAAGGCAGTTGGGGCAAAGTAGAAAAAGTAGGATACGAAGCGAAAAACACAAACGCACCTAGCGGTTTTGATCCGGCAACTACAGAACGCATTGAGCGTTCATGGGCAATGAGAACAGCGGTATTATCAATAGGTGCAATTACGCGTCCTGTTACGCCGGAAAGCATGAACGTTTATTTGCGTGAAGTATGCCGATTATCTAACGTGTTGTTAAAAGCACGCGATACGTTTCCACGGTTTGAGCATGAAGATTTAGTGGAATCATATTGGGCTTCACAAATGGCTAACGACGACGACTTACCATTCTAATGAACTGTCTAATGAACTGCACAAAAGAACCACTAAAAGATATTTATATCAAGCTAACATCGGGTATCGAAGATACAAGAACAAATGCACATCACGTGACCTTTGAAGTACACGTACAACTAACCAAAGAAAAGTCTAAACAATTACTATATCCGTTGAAACTAGAGGACGTGAGTCTATCACAATTCAATGATATAATTGAAAATAGAATACAATGGGAAAATTAAAGGAACAGAAAGTCAAGGAATACGAAAGCCATTTTCAAGACGGAGTAATTACGGTAGTACACACGCCTAAATTCAGTGATGCTATTTATTGTTGGGCGTTAAAATGCGCGGTTCAAAACTGTGAATGGCACGAAAAAGAAACGAAAGAAATGTACAATAAACGCTTACAAGCGTTTGCAAAAATGATGTTAGACAACCTAAAACAATTGAGATATGACTATGGGAACATGGATTAAAGTAAACTTTGGAACGCATGACAAATTAAATTCATGGTTAGGTCTAAGTAAGAATACCGTAAACCGTTGGTACAATACAGACCCCAAACGTTTCTTTATGCATTTGCCGGCAATGGCACGCAAAACAGAAACTGATCCGGCTGAATTAATGGCAATGATTGAACAACGATGTGATGACGTTAGAGCTTTGCGAACTGACAATTGATGACTTAAAAGTGATGCGTAAATATTTATTGTATTTATACGCTACAGGTGGGGCAAACGACCCTAAGCATCATGAAATTGGTATGCAATTAGATCGGATATGTTATGAGTTAGTTCGTAGAACAGGTGATTCTAAGTGGAAATCATGAGCAAAACAAAACGTGAGGGTGTATGGATACCCGCCGATATTTACAATGACACATCGTTAACATGGACACAAAAGTTAATGTTAGTAGAAATTGCGAGTTTTTGTAATAACGGGCGTGAATGTTACGTGAGCAATCAACACTTAGAGAACTTTCTACAAATAAGCAATAGTCAGGTAGTTAAAGTTTTGCGTTCATTGATTGAACGTGGATTGGTTAACAGGGAGTTTATCGTATATGAAGATGGAAACCGTAGGTTATTATCTGTAGCGGATAGGGTAGCGTCAACGATTACCCCCGTAGTCATAGAAGATACCCCCCTGTCAGCATCGGTGATTACCCCCCCTAAGCGTGAAGGACTAGGGGGGGGTAGTCGTCGAGGACTACATACTAATACAGGTACTACTAATACAGTTACTAAATCAAAGACTAAAGAGGCAACACCTAAAAATGTAGAACAAGTCATTGATTATTTCAGTGAGTTAGAATTAGATTCGAATGAAGCCTTTAAGTTTTGGGATTGGTACGAGCAAACAGGATGGAAAATAAAGGGTGGTCAAAAAATAAAAGATTGGAAAGCAACCGCCCGTAATTGGAAACGTAGAAGTAATGAACACAGAAATAAAGAAACAGGATTTAAACCAAGTAATTTTAATATCCAATCCCTTGACCGTTTCCTTGATCAAGGATGAACCGGATAACAGATTATTTTTTACGCCGGCTCAAGCGTGGCACGAGGGAACAGGAATACAAAAGGCAATGAAAGACGACGCTTATAACACGCGCCGTTGGATAATGCAAGAAGTAGCGAGGTTGTGCAAAGAGATGAACGCAAAGAATACATTAAGCACTGATGAAGAAATGATATTTTGTGTGCGGTCAATTTATCAAGATCACCCCACGTTGCGCTTAGAAGAAATACGTACGTGTTTTGATATGGTTCGAAAAGGTAAATTTGGCAAGTTGTACGAGCGATTAAAGACACCTGAGATAATGGATTTTTTACGACGCTATGAAAGTGAAATACGCGTTGATATTATTGAGCGTCAAATACAGGACGAAAAGCACACGTACAATCAAGAAGCACGGCAACGAATAGGCGATAGCAATTTGAAAGATATTATAAATGCATTGCCGAAAACACAACACGAACCGGTTACCGGTCATGGCATAGGTTCGAGGTTGCGAAAACAACTGGATGAACTAGCGAGCGATGAACAAACTGAAGAAGTATTGAATAAATACACGAAATAAAATGTAATTTATTACTTTTACTTTGTGGGTAAAGCACAGGAAACAAAGAAGTTAGACAAAGTTCTAAGTGAATACGTGAGACGTAGCAATGCAGATAGTGCCGGTTACGTCTCGTGTTTTACCTGTTCTATAAAAATTCCATTTCGCAACGCCGATTGCGGGCATTTCATAACCCGATCAAAAAAAGCGACGCGTTGGTTATACAAGCCATCAGAGGGTTTAACCAATGTTCAGCCCCAATGTAAGAAATGCAACGGCTTTTTAGGGGGGCAACAATACATATTTGCAAAGCGGTTAGATGCTGTTTACGGAGAGGGAACAGCCGAAAAGATATTGCAAATGAGCAACAAAACTTTTGACATGAGTTTGGATGAAATGGTGCAGTTGCGTAAATACTTTCAGGATAAGTTAAAGTTGCTATGAGTTGCGCTGAAAGGTTCTTTAAAAGACATTATGAAGACCTTGTGCGTATAGCAAATAAAACTGTAGGTGCAGAAAATGGAAATGATTTAGTCAATGATCTGTACTTAGAATTAGTACGGAAAAAGAAATTACAAGGACTTTGTGAGCGTGACGAACTGTTCAAATACATGGCACGCGCAATTAAAATTTGTGGCTTTAGTAATCGCACACCGTACTATAATAAATACAAGCGTTTACAGAAATTGTACGTTGACGAATACGATTTAACACGACTTGTTGAAACATCTTACGACGAGAAAAAAAACAATTTAGAAATAGAAAACCATATACAAGCGGTTTTTCTTATCTTGCAGGAAATACGTTGGTTTGACGCTGAAATCTTTAAAGCGTATTATTTGCATGAACATTCAATTACAACCTTAAGTGATGCAACAGAAATCCCAAAAAGCACAATCTACCAAGCAATCCAAAAAGCGAAAAAGCACCTCGAAAAAAACGCCGATAGGATTAGGCGACACTGTAGAACAACTGATCCCGACCCCAATAAAGAAAGCGGTACAAGCTATAGCCGGCGAGGATTGCGGTTGCGCGGAACGTAAAAAAAGATTGAACAGTAAATTTTCTTACGTGAACCTATTTAGCGAAGAAGATAAAAAGTTGTGGGAAGACGTATTGAAACCGCAAATGTATGATGGGGCGCAATGGGGGGTCGGTACACAAGGCATAGTACAAGACCTTTACGAACGCACGTTTCGTTTCCGATTTAAGAAAACTAAATGCGGTGCGTGCGTAATGGATAGGATGCGAAAGTTAGAAGCGGTATACGAAGCATCATGCGAATCTTAACCGTCGGACAATTAGACGGTTACCAAAGAAGGAAAGACCGGAGCATAAGTCTAAGATTCATTACTCAAGAAAAAACAAGTTCAGAGGTAATGGAGATTGACCAACTATTAGATACCTATGGTATCATATATTTTAGGGGTGAAGAAAATTTGAACCAAGAAGAAATTGCAGAATTAGATGCAATTGAAATGGACTTATACGATCAACCTAAAAGCCAAAGCCAAAGATTACGCAACGTATTTTACAAGCTATGGAAACAAGAAGGGGGTAAAGGAGAGTTTAAAGAATACTATAAAGCGCAAACAGAACGAATTATAGAACACTTTAAAAGCAAGTTAAACGATGAATGAAGATTACCCCAACGAAGAAAAAGTAAGTGAGTGTTGCGGACAACCCCAGTATGGAGACAATGACCATTGCGCGGGGTGTTATGAGTGGGCGGAATTTGTACCGGTCAATTTGTATCAGATGAACAGGAACGAACCCGCACAATATAACTACGCACCAACACAAAGACAGATAGCAAAATTTATAAAGCGAATATCGTGGGATAAATTTTAGAACGTATCCCTGTAAACAACAGAAAAAAACAGGATGGCTAAGTACGAAAAAGGACAGTCAGGCAACCCCGCCGGACGACCAAAAGGAACAGAAAACAAAGTGACAAAAGAGTCACGCCAATTGTTTCAAGCAATTATGGACGGTGAAGTAATGCACATAGAAGAAGCACTTGCATTGTTGCGAGAAAACAACGCGGAAAAATACATTAAAGCGTTGGCATCATTGTTTCCATACTTTATGCCTAAGAAGGTTGAAGCTGAAATTAGCGTGAACGAAGCACCTAAGGAACCAAGTTGGTTTGGAGAGACAGCCGATCACCATGTAATGCCTGATACAAGCGCGTTGTTAGATGAATGAAACCGCAACCAAAAACATACTATGATGTAGTAAACAGCAACGCACGCATTGTTTGCTGTCAAGGGGGCACGCGTTCGGGTAAGACAGTATCAATCTTACAGGCTTTAATTGAATGGTGTTATACATACAAGAACGCTAATTACACAATTGACGTTATACGTGCGGCGTTTCCATCATTGAGGGCATCTGTTTACAAAGACTTTTTGTGGTTACTAGAGAGAGAAAATTGGTACGACCCGCGCAATCACAACAAAACCGAACACACATACAATCTATTTGGTAATACTTGGCGTTTCATTTCAGCCGACATGAGCCAAAAATTCAGGGGCGTTAGCCGAAATTTTGCCTTTCTAAACGAGGCAAACGAACTGGATTTAGAAACCTTTAGGCAAATTAGTTTCCGGTGTACGCATAAGATGTTCATTGATTTTAACCCGTCGATGGAGTACCACTGGATATACGATGAGGTAATACCGCGTGAAGACTGTGACTTTTTTCAAAGCACATACAAAGACAACCCTTATCTAAGTGCCGATACTATAGCTGAAATTGAGAGACTTAAAGAAACCGATCAGGATTACTGGAGGATATACGGATTAGGTGAACGGGGCAAAAGTCGAGCGACTATATTCGAAACACACATATACGATGAATTGCCGGCGGGCGCAAAGTTAGTTGCCTACGGTTTGGATTGGGGCTTTAGTAGCGATCCAACAGCGTTAGTAAGCGTGTATAGAAAGGGAACAGATTTATACATTCAAGAACACGTTTATCAAGGAGGCTTGACGAACCAAGATATTATATCCATTTTAACGCAATTAGAGGTATCTAGAAGCGACGAAATCATAGCAGACAGTGCAGAGCCTAAGAGCATCGAAGAAATACGCAGGGCGGGCTTTAATATTAAGCCGTCTAAAAAAGGTGCAGACAGTATACGAAAGGGTATTGACCTAATGCGCCGGCATAAATTGTACATAAAGAGTGACAGCTTAAACGCGCAAAAGGAATTTAGAAACTACAAATGGAAAACGGATCGTGACAATCGTACGCTTCCAGTTCCGGAGGACGCATGGAATCATGCCGTGGATGCGGTGCGTTATTGCTGTCTAAACAAGTTGCTACGTAGAACCGGTACATACACAATTCAATGAAGATAACACTACCTGAAGGCTACCATGAAATAACGGTTGGTCAATACAAAGAGTTATACGAGGTATACAACAAAGAAGAATTTGGTTATCAGGGAATACGCCGGTGCATTGAATTGTTAGCAGGCATAGAAAAGGGTGACCTGATACACGCACGTTTTGAAGACATAGAGAAAGCGACGCACAAGATTAAATGGTTATTAGATGAACCGGACGCGTTGACTATGAAATCTAAATTACAGGCACGCATAGTTTTAAATGGGCGCAAGTATGGTTTCATTCCTGACTGGACGCGTTTAACAGTTGCTGAATTTGCAGACCTTGAAACGTACTGTAGTCTTGGAGTCTATCAGAATATAGATAAAATGTTAAGCGTCTTGTACCGTCCGATCATAAAAGAAGACATGGATATGTACGAGATAGAACCGTATGAGCCAAACAAAGAACGGCAACAGCTAATGAATGAATGCACTATGGATGTTTGCGTGTCGGCAATAGTTTTTTTTTGCAACATTCAAAAGGCATTCGTTACCATTACGCCACCCTATTTAAAGAAGAAGGAGAAGAAACGGAAACGAAAACAAAGACAATCGGGAGCAAGTGGGGTTGGTATCAAATCATTCATTCGTTGGCTCAAGGGGATATAACAAAAATGGAAGACGTAGAAAAGCTATATATAGATGTAGCACTTACGTATTTGTCGTACGAGAAAGACTTAGAGTTACGAGATAAAATCAAAATGTGATGTACACAATAGTTGACCTGAATAACGTATTTGAGAACATCGTAAGCCAACACCAACAACTTAAGAGTTTTTACACGCACGGCTTAGATGAACTAGACGTAGATAAATTGGATGTAAACAAATACCCTTTGTTGTATGCTCAATGTACGGATGCAGAATTGAACAGCGGGTTTACCGTGTTGACCTACGAAGTAATTGTTGGTGATCTTGTTATTGAAAAACAAGAACCCTATCTAACTGAGGTGTACAGCGAAACGTTTTTAATTCTGCAAGATGTAGTCAGCAAATTTTGGTTTGCAGTCTACGACGGTAACACAACCGTTGCATCTGATATTTCATTTGACTTACCGATTACGTGCCAACCGTTCACCGCACGGTTCACCAATATGTTATCCGGTTGGAGTTGTTCGTTTGACATTCGACTACCTAATCCTTTGAATTTGTGTGATGCCCCGTTCTGACGCGTTAACATTAACTATCAAAGCCGATGGTGAAAACATGAAGCTACGGTTTGATCGCTTGCAACAGGCATTGCGGGGCGTGGGTCTTGTGGTCATAAAAGAAGCGCGTAAGAATCTAAGGAAGCAAGACAAGGTAGTTACGGGTGAACTCTACGATTCGTTACAATATCATATTGTAACCAAGAAAGAAGAAATAACAATCATGTTTGATGCGGGTGCGCCGTATTGGGATTTTGTGAATCAGGGTATTAAAGGAACAAAGAGCAGTGCCAAAGCACCAAAGAGTGAATACCAATTTGGTACGGGGTCTTATACAGGTACGCAAACTTTACGCGGGGGTATCGATAGGTGGGTAATACGTAAACCAATCGAGGGCGTACGCGATTCTAAAACAGGTCGGTTTATACCTCGTAAACAGTTAGTTAGAATGATAAGTAATAGCGTGTGGACAACGGGTATTAAACCGTCTAATTACTACACACTAGCGTTTGATAGCGGTTGGAAGAAATCAAAAAAAAGAATAGGCGTTGCAATAGGCTTAGATGTAGATGACTTTGTATCTAAAAACTTGACCGGCAACTACACAATAGACATTACTTTATAGATGGCATATACAGTAAACCAAAGTACAACAGGCGTTCAAGGCGCATTGGATTCTTTAATCTACGTAGTCAATGACAGCACCAATACAGGCGAGCCTAAATACAGGTACGTTTGTCGCGTGACTGTCAATGGCACGGCTGTTATCAAGCTAAAGCAATTGCCTAATAATAACAGTAGCGCGGTATTCGATGTGTCAAACATTGTGCAATCGTATGTATACCAAGACATGAACCCGTATCAATTAGGGTTGTATGACTTAGACGGCACGTTGAGTACAACAACAATCTACGGTAGAAATACAGAAGCGTTGAATACAGTCACTTTGCGTTTCGGGTATGAGTACGCAACGACGGATAACGACCCGCCCGTAGAAACTTTGTTACCCGCTACAGATACTGAAGTCGTTGTAGTTAACGGTTCATTTGCAAACGCAACCGATAGTTACCCGTTGCCATCTTCACAAGCGAACGACTATAAACTTAATGCATCTACCAAATTGTTATTGTCTGATATAGCAGATTATAACGGTCAACACATTTGTATTGTAGCCGATCAAGAAGGCATAAGGTCGTATGGAGCGTTGGCGTTTTTGAATGGTGACGACGTAGGCAGTACGGGTAGTTCATATTTGCACGTAACGTACTATAACGAAAGCACACAATTAAACACGGGATACTTAGAGAACAATGCAACAAACGGCGGTTGGTCACCTAGCACGGGAGGCACGGACGCACAAAGTTTGTTGTACGTAGGTATTCACCCCGCTAACCTACAATCACAAGGAATTACTTCTAATTTAAAACCGTCGAACAATACAGGCTACACACACTACATAGCACAATTTGCAAGTAGCACTACATTGTCAGGTAACGAAACGAGCGTACCGTATAAGTTTGTACGCACTGATTGTGGCAAGTTTTGGGTTGCGGGATCGGCTTATACGTTGCATTGGTGGAACAGTAAAGGAGGTATAGATAACATACCATGTGCGGGTAAATCGGTTGAACGTCAAGACATGGAGAAACAAGAATACCGTACAAGCGGGGGCAATAGTTTTAATGCAAATGGAACAAGCACCTTGTATTCTAAGCGTAGCATGGAAGGCGGTAAAAGAAGCACGAGAGTTCGCACAACAACTAGCTTACAGTTATCCATTCAAACGGGTAACATGAATATCACAACGCCGTTAATTCAATCGTTAATGAACAGTGAGCGCGTATACCTTTCAGGTAGTAGCAAATTTGGATTGAATGTAGATAGCGCAACGACGGGTATAGTTCAAGTATACGTTACCGACGTACAAAAAGACTACCTCAAAAGCGAAAACGAACCAATACAGAGTTACACCGTCAACGTTGAATTGAGCCGATATAGA
>Ga0098073_1000145_pt1 | contig 27270 bp, 35 predicted proteins | sample 31_taG_FD_75060 | JGI IMG/M metagenome (GOLD analysis project Ga0098073, IMG submission 75060) | Marine viral communities from the Gulf of Mexico - 31_GoM_OMZ_CsCl metaG | ecosystem: Environmental > Aquatic > Marine > Oceanic | place: Gulf of Mexico | collected 2015-07-12
AACCTACTGAACCACAACAGAATGTGCATCCAACAGTTAAACCAACAGATTTGATGTCATACTTGGTAAGATTAGTAACACCAAAAGGTGGAGTAGTCCTTGACCCATTTATGGGTAGTGGTTCAACAGGTAAAGCAGCTATAAGAGAAGGTATGGACTTTATCGGTATAGAAAGAGAAGATGAGTATATGGAGATAGCAAAGACAAGAATAGAACACGAGAAAGGAAAGCATAATTACAGACAGTTCTTTGATATATAGTTATATATATTTGTTATATGTAAAAGAAACATAAGAAAACATATGCCATTCCAACCAGGTAATAAATTAAGTAAAGGTAGACCAAAGGGTAAATTAAATCGTTCAACTGAACAAGCAAAACTTACACTTGCTCGTATCGCAGATGAAGGATTAGATAATCTTAAGAAAGATTTACAAGAGATTAGAAAGAAAGACCCTGTAAGAGCGGCAGAGTTATACTTGAAGATATTAGAATACATTATACCTAAACAACAAAGAGTTGAGGTAAAAGGTGAGATAGAACAGAAGATACAACAGATTACAGTCAATATAAACAAGTCAGGTAGCAATGAACATTGATATAAACACTACAATAACATTTGATAATCTTTTATCAGCCAGAAAGAGAATAACACAACATATCGGTGGTACTCGTAGTGGTAAGACATATGCTATACTTCAATATCTCATCGTACAAGCACTTCAATCAAGAAATGATATAACCATAGTAAGAAAGACAGTTCCCTCTCTTAAACGAAGTGTAATCAAGGATTTCAAGGATATTATGGTAGAGTTAGGTATATGGGATACTAACTCATATAATATATCAGATAGAATATACACATTCACCAATGCATCAACATTAAATTTCCTAAATACAGATGACCCAGAGAAACTGCGTGGGGTTAAATCAGATATATTGTTTATAGATGAGGCTTCCGAGATAGATGAGGAAAGTTATTTCCAAATGAGCATAAGAACACAAGGAGAGATTATACTTGCGTTTAACCCTACTGTTTCTCCATATCATTGGTTAAGACAATTAGAAGAGTGTGAAAGATTTGTAACCACCTACAAAGACAATCCTTATCTTCCAAAGGAAATGATTAAACAAATCGAAGATTTAAAAGATAAGAACCCAAAGTATTGGAAGATATATGGTCTTGGTGAATATGCTGCAAATGATAAAGCAATCTTTACATTCCAAATAGTAGATGAGATGCCGATAGAAGAACTAATAGGATTTGGTATGGACTTTGGATTTAGTAATGACCCTACAACTTTAGTTGCGGTACATAGAAAAGGAGATATGTTATACGCAAGAGAAGTATTCTATGAGAAAGGTTTAACAACACAAGATATTATAAAGAAGTTAGAAGATAACAATGTACGAGGTGAGATATGGGCCGATTCCGCAGAGCCACGATTGATAGAAGAAATTTATAGAAGTGGTTTTAATATAAAGCCGGTAAAGAAAGGACCAGATAGTATTAGATTTGGTATATCAGTTCTTCACAACTATGGTTTATGTGTAGATAGAAAATCACAAAATTTAATCAACGAATTATATTCTTACGAATGGGCAACTGATAAGTATGGTATTCAGTTAGATAAACCACAAGGAGGATTAGACCACGCAATAGATGCCTTACGATATTTAGCTATGAGTAGATTAAGTATTAAGCAACAGAACAAAGGGAAATACACATTAAGTTTTAAATAATATGGCAAAGATAATAGAAGTTAAATTACCAAAGGAATATGAGAATAGTAATCGGTATGAGATATTCAAAGATTTAGAATCAGTAGCTGCATTAACAGTACATCAAAAGAAAGAGATAGAAGATTTACAAGGTGAGGTAACACTTAAGAATGCACAGATAATAAAGATGAGAGGAGATATTCTAAAACTAAAATCTTTGATAGGACATCAAAAGATAAAGATAGATGAGTTAGAATTAGAGAGTGATACAATTGATATAGAGGTAGAAGAAGAAAAGAAAACACCAAACTTTTTACCACCTTCGGTAAAGTTTATGGAAGTTAAACAAGAAATGCCAGATTTTAATAAAAAGAACTTTAACGAAATATGAAGAAAGAAATAAAAATAACAGTACCAACAGATTATTCAGCAGTATCTTTAAAAAAGTATTTAACAATACAAAAAGATTTAGATGATTACAAAGATGATGAACAAGCACAAGATGCGTTCTTATTGTTTAACCTTTGTGGTATTACACCAAAGATTGCAAGAAGTTTAGATAATGATACAGTCACGAGTATAAAGAAAGACTTATATAAGTTATTGAACAAACAAGATTATGAGCTCACAAGGTTTGTAACTATTGATGGTGTTGAATATGGATTTGAACCTAATCTTGCAGAGATGTCTTATGGTGCTTATTTAGATTTATCAAAAGCAGAAACCTTGAGTATAGATAAGGATTGGGGTAAGATATGTTCTATACTTTACAGAAAGGTAACAAAGAAACAAGGTGCATTATATGAGATAGAACCTTATAACTCCAAAACAATCGTAGATGAAAAGAAATGGTTAGATGTAAATATGGACTTTCACTTTGGTTGTTTTTTTTTCTTTACTCGTATTTACAAGGACTTACTGAACGCTATCCTGAAATCTTCGAGGGAGGAGGCATTGAAGCAGGAAACCCTGAATCCACATATCAAGCAACTTTTGGACATAAGTGGAGAGGTTATCAATCAATTGCAATCCTCGCAGGAGAGGACATTACGAAATTTGAAGAAATAACCTCACTACCATTAGAAACTTGTTTGTTGAACCTATGTTATCTTTCAGACAAGGTACAGATGGAGAAACAAATACATAAAGCTAATATGAGGAAATATAGTAAGTAGTTCATACCAATATAAACAAGGGTTATATTGTTATATTACTAAAAAGATAATATGTCATCATATTCACGCAGTTTAAGAAAGAGAAGAGAGACAGGAATATATATCGGTCCAACCATCGGTAAATCATCGCCTAAAAACTCTCGTAGAGGTTGTTTATGTTTGAATACAAATACCTATGATGTAAAGTGCTGTAAAGGATATTTACAAAATCAAGGTATTGGTAAGATTACATACACAAGAACATTAGGAGCTTTCTCAAGTGGATTCTCAAATGGATTTGACATAACGAAAGAAAGATAATATTATGAGTAGTAAAAATAAATCACAATTAAGAACGGAGAATAGTAATAATTTTCCTAATAACAATACAGGCTTCATCACACCTGAAAAGTTAAGAAGTTTTAATGGTGATATGATTGACTCAATGCTGATATCAGCAGATAGTAGTTCATTCATAACAAATCCATTAAATGACAACCTACAAGTAAATGGAAACATAACTGCAAGTGGACATATATCTGCAAGTACATACTATGGTGATGGTAGTAACTTATCAGGTGTAGCTACAACTATTGATACAGGTAGTTTCTTTACAACAGGTTCAGTATCAGATGCAACACTTACATTTACACAAGGTGATGGTTCAACTGTTGTATTAGAAGTAGATAATGTAACCTCATCGTTAGAAACACAAGATGTATTTGTAAATGTTAAGAACACAAGTGGTTCACCAATCAACAAAGGATTAGCAGTTCACGCAACAGGTGTAACTGGTGAAAACATTAATGTAATCCTTGCAGATTCTTCAAACTCTGCTAATATGCCAGCACTTGGTTTATTAAATGAAACTCTTGCAAACAATGCAACTGGTCAAGCAATCATTAGTGGTAGAATAAAAAATATAGATACAAGTGGATTAGTAGCAGGAGCAAGTGTATATGTAAATGGAAGTGGAACACTTACATCTACTAAACCAACAGGTTCAGAGTTAATACAAAACATTGGTATTGCTGGTAAGATAAACGCAACTGAAGGAGAGATTATTGTTGTTGGTAGTGGTAGAAGTAATGATTTACCAAATATCACAGAAGGATACATTTGGGTAGGAGATAGTAATGGAGTACCAGAAGAGTTCTCAACAGGTTCTATTGCATTTATAAACAAGAACAATACATTCACAGGAACACAAAACTTTAACAATATATCAGTTAGTGGTACAGGTTCCTTTGGATACATTGAATCAGTAACAGGTTCAGCAAAGATTATTGGAGATGCATTCTTAATCTTAAACAACGATACACCAACTGAAAGATACGCAGGTATCAAAGTAATAGATAGTGGTTCAACAGGCGCAACTGCTTCATTACAATTTGATGGACAAACAAACGATTGGTTCTACGAATATACTGCATCAGGTGACCCTGATAACTTCGGTATAGTATTATTCGGACCAGAATATAATACAATCGGTTCACCAACATATAATACAAACAATACAATTCCTAAATCAGATGGAGGACATCACTTAAATGATTCTAACATTACTGATGATGGTTCAACAGTTTCTATTACAGGTGATTTATCAGTATCAGGAACATATAAAGGATTTGATAGTGGTTCATTTGCAATATTAAATCAAGCAAATACATTTACAGCTGGCCCACAACAAATTAGTGGTTCATCTGGATTTTTAACACAAACATTTGATATACCTGGTTCAAATCAAGAGAAAAAATTATTTGATGTTAAGAGTGCTAACATTAATGGTGTTGCTTATAATAGAGTATTCCAAGGATTTGCAGATTATCCTTCATTCGGTGATGCATACAAAGATTATTTTGCGTTTGAGTATTATGACTCAACAGGATATAACTTTGGTAGTGAGATTTCAATGAATGGTGTAATCACAACCCAACTTACAATAGCATCTGGTTCTAATGCATTTAACGGAGCAAGATTTAGAACACAAGATAATAATGATGGAACAACAACTGCAGATATTAGAGGTAATACAATTAACCTTGGTTCGGCAGGTGGTAATAATTCTATTAATATCGGTAGGAGTTCAACTACTGGTAATATTGTTGGTAACTTTACTTTTGCAAGTGGTTATACAACTACTATAAATGGTAATGTTAATCCAACAGGTTTAATTAGTTCATCAAATGCAATATCAGCATCAGCATTCGTTGGTAATGGTTCACAATTAACAGGAATAGATGCAGGTATATTTAAGGCAACTGGTTCATTCCAAGCAACTACAAATGATTTACAAGTAACAGGTTCGTTTGATGTAAGTAAAGCAATTGCAGGTAAGAATAGTGATTTAACAATATCTGCTAATACTGCATCAATAGATTTAACAACATCAAACACATTTACTGTAACTTTAGTAGATTCAGCTGATACTCATTTAGATGTATCAACATTTGGTGGAGATGCACAATCAGTTAATGTATTAGTAAAACAACCAAGTAGTGGTAATACAGGTTCTATATCATTCTCATCTGACTTTAAGTTTGGACAAGGAGCAGATTTCCTACCAACACCAGCATTGAACGCAGAAGATATAATCTCATTTACAAGATTTGGTAATCATTTATACGGAACATTTATAAACAACTTTAGTTAATATGTTTACACCATTAACATTTCAAAAGAATGCAGCTATCCAAGTAGATAGAATGAACAATAGTGGTTACACTGCATCTACATCTGCTAAACAATTAGGATATGGTGTAGCAACAAATCCTTATTTGTTAGCAAATTCAGGTAGTGATTGTACGATTGTAGTACAAGCTTGGCCTAACTCTGATTACGATGCAGCAACTGCAGGTGGTGATGACCATAATTGGATATTTTGGACTGGTACTAATTCTAATTTTGGTAGTACTTGGTGGATGCTTACTTGTCCAACAGATAACAACACAGAACCAGGTCCTGCAAGTAATTATCCAACTTTATTAGGAAGTGATGGTATTAAGAAAGGACAACTTGCAATCAATTGTAGATGTAGACCTGGTACCCCAAGTAATACTACGGATAGAGATTGGATTGCATTAATTAATAGTGGTTCTATTTACGATTGGAGTGACCCACAACCTATTACAATAGCATTAGGATTTAATCATGGAGCTGATGAATTTGTTTGTGCAGTGAATGGAGAAAGTGGTTCTGTTGTATTTGAAAACAGAAACAATAAAACATCTCCTCCAATTAATACAGCAAGATTTTTTACTGATATAGTAAAAGCAGATAGTACAGACCCTGATATTAATACACGAAATTTAAATATTGCTTGTGGTTATTCTACTTTGTTTTCAACAAGAAACGCATTATCAGGTTCTTTTGGTGAGGTTTCATTTTATGATACTTTACTTACAATGGATGAAATGAAATTAGTAACCAATCAACCATATGGACAACCAACTAATATATTAGATACACAACCCACAATGCTTTATAGAATGAGAGAAGAATTAAAAGAAGCTTCTTCAGCAGGTTCTGTACCTAACTCAATAAATAAGGCATTCCCACAATTAGGAACACAAGGTGGTAGTGATATATCACAAATACAAAGTGTAATATCTGATACTGCTTTAAGTAGTTTAGATAGTGGTTCGGTAATGAATACACAAGCATACGAATATCAACCAAGACCATAAAATTATGAGTGATAATAGATTTGATTGTATAGAAGATTGCAATTTAAGTTGTGATGATAACAATAAATGTGATGGACATTGTCTGCACACAGTTCCTAATCTTGAAGAAAGATTACGAAGAGCACGAGAACATAACGCATAAAAAATTACTATAAACAATCAAAAGATTGTTATATATGTATATTAATTAATATAACCTAAAAAAAGAGAGAGAAAACTATGAATTCAAACACAGTATTAGGTAAGATTATGACTCTTTTATCTTTAGAAAAAGAAGATAAGAAAGAGGAGAACCTTACCGTAGCAAGATTAGCTGATGGAACTCTAGTCGAGTCTCCAACTTTTGATGTAGGTGAAACGGTTGAAGTAATATCGGAAGATGGCACTAAATCACCAGCTCCTGATGGAGAACACCTATTAGAATTAAAAGATGAAAGTGGAAATATCAACAGAATTAAAATCTTTACTGAAGGTGGTATCATCAAGGAAAGAGAAAATGTTGAGATTGAAGCTGAGGAGCACGAGGACAAAGAGGAAGAATTAGCAGATGTTTCAACAGAAGCAGTAGAAAAACTACCTGAAACTGGTGAAATTGAAGAGACTTCTGAACAAGTAACTCTTGAAACTGAACCTGGTGTATCAGTAGATGAGGAGGTGGTTGACAAGGATGCAGAGATTGTAAACTTAACCACTAAATTAGAAGAGCACGAGGAAAAGATTGAAGAGATGAAAGAAAGAATCGAAGAACTTGTAAAGTATTTCGAGGAAATCAAAAAAGAAGAAGAAGAAATGGAAGAGGATGAGAAAAAAGAAGAGGAGCTAGAATCTAAGAGATTAGATGGAGCACCTACTGAAAAAGGAACATTCTTTTCAAAAAAGAAAAACAATTGGAAAGTAGGAGATTATAGAAGCTCTGTCCTTTCTAAAATGTATAGATAAATTTAACTTAACACGAGAGAGAAAAAAAATGAGAAAAAAACAAGACTTAGCTTTCCAGCCTCAAATTACGAGTACATATGCTGGAGAAGCGGCTGCTGATTATATTGCGGCAGCATTGTTATCGGCTAGAACTCTTGACAATCAGTTAGTTACTATCAAACCAAATATCAAGTTCAAAGAAGTAATTCAAAAGGTAGATGTTGCATCTATCGTTGCTGACGCTTCCTGTAATTTCGTATCTGGTGGTACTGTAACTGTATCTGAAAGAATTCTTGAGCCAAAAGAACTACAAGTAAACCTTGAACTATGTAAATCAGAATTCGTAGATTCATGGAATGCTTTACAACTTGGATACTCTGCATTTGATGAAATCCCAAGAAACTTTAATGACTTCTTGGTATCATATGTAGGTGGAAAAGTTGCTGAAAAAACAGAACAAGACATCTGGCAAGGTGTTTCTACTAACAACGGTGAATTCGGTGGATTTGAATCAGCATTATCAGCATCAGCTGCAACTGGTTTAACTACTGAAGTACAAGCTGCTAGAACAAATGGAGATGGTGCTATCATTTCTGGTTCTGTAACATCTGCGAATGTATTAACTAAACTATCAGCAGTTTATGATACTATCCCTTCTACTGTATATGGTAAAGAAGATTTAGTAATCTATGTTGGTCCTAAAGTAGCAAGAGCTTACCAATCAGCATTATCTGGTAATTCAACATTATCAAATAATTCTTACAACAACCAATTAAATGTTGGTGAGAAGCCATCAAACTTCCAAGGTATAGAAATCGTTCTATGTCCAGGTATGAGTGATGACAAGATTGTTGCAGCTCAAAAATCTAACTTATTCTTCGGTACTGGACTATTATCAGACCACAACGAGGTGAGAGTTTTAGACATGGCTAATTTAGACGGTTCGCAAAATTATAGAATCATCATGAGATATACAGCTGGTACACAATTTGGTATCGGTAAAGATATCGTTTATTATGGGGCATACTAATATTAACTAATAATTAAAAGGAGAATACTATGAGTACTTGTAACTTATCAGCCGGAAGGCAAGAAGTATGTAAAGATTCAGTAGGAGGATTGCAAGGAGTTTACTTCATCAATTTCCAATCTGGTTCATTTACTAAAAATGGTAGCGGTGAGATAACTGATTTAACAGGTCAAACTGTCTATTACTATGAACTCAAAGGAACTTCTGCTTATACTGAAACTGTTAATTCATCAAGAGAGAATGGAACTACATTCTTCTCACAAGAAACTACTTTAAACTTAAAGAAGTTGACTAATGAAATGACAACTCAGTTAAAATTATTAGCTTATGGTAGACCTCAAATAATCGTTTGGACAAACTCAGGTGATGCATTGTTAGTTGGTGAAGAACATGGTTCAGATTTAACTGCAGGTACAATTCAAACAGGTGGAGCGTTAGGAGACCTTTATGGTTATTCTATCACAATGACAGCTGAAGAGAAATTACCAGCAGCATTCTTATCAGGTTCAACTACAACTGACCCATTTGCTAATCTAAGTGGTCAACCTACAATTGTCTATTCATAAGATAATTAGTAGAAACCTAAGAGCATAAAATAAGAAAACCCTACTTCGTGTAGGGTTTTTTTGTGCTTATATCCTTTTAATTATAAGTTAATGCTTGGTTGTTATAGTATAAAGTTTAGATAATTATGCTATCATACTACATCTCACAGAGTAATGAATTCGTTGTTAGAACTCGTAATACTGGTTCTAATGATGTATTTACATTAAAGTTAGAAGATATGATGACCTATCAAACATCTTCTTATGCGTTAAGTGGTTCATTTACATTTAACCCTTATGAGAATATATTTACATTCTCACAATCATTAGAGGGTAGTGTAGAAACAGGTCAAGAGTTTTTAGTAGAGATTAGTGGTAGTAATAGTGGCTCAATTTATTATGGTAGTATGCAAGTATTCTCATCACAGAGTATAGATAAACCAAACTATACAACACAGAATGATAAGTTTGTATCTAATGTAACGAATAACGAGTATATTGTAATTTAAAAGAAACTATGAAAAACGAACAGAAATTTAATGTAGTAAACTTTTCAAGACAAGAAGTTCCTATTGTTCACGAAGATATTAAAACAAGATATCAATGGGTGCCAGTTGGTATATTAGACCAAGATGATTATTTTGGTTTATTAACAGAAGCATATAACACTTCAACAACTAATGCAGCTTGTGTAGATGGAGTTGCTGATTTAGTTTATGGTAAAGGTTTATTTACGAAAGAAGAATTAAAACAACAATCATTAGATAAGATTATTCCACCAGAAGATTTAAGGAAAGTATCTTTTGATTTAAAATTATATGGTAATGCTGCATTCCAAGTAATATGGAATGAATCACATACAAAGATTGAGAAACTATATCACACACCAGTACAAAATCTTAGAGCAAAGAAGATACACGATTTAGGTAAAGTAGAAGGATATTACTATTGTGTTGATTGGACTGATACAAGAAAACAAAAAGATAAAAAGTTTATACCTGCTTTCGGTTCATCTAATGAAGAGATAGAAATATACTATGTTAAAGAATATGAACCTAACAGATATTATTATTCTTTACCTGATTGGATTTCTGCATTACAATTCTCATTTAGTGAAGCTGAATTATCTAACTTACACTTAAACAATATTGAAAATGGTTTCTTACCAGTTGCAATGGTTAATTTCAATAATGGAGTTCCTGCACCTGAAGAAAGACAAACAATAGAAAGTTTATTAGAACAGAAATTTACAGGTACAAGAAACGCAGGTAGATTTATGGTATCGTTTAATGATGATGCAATAAACAAACCTACGATTGATACCTTACCGATGGAGAACTTGCATGAGAAATATCAGTATGTTGCTGAATACTCACAAGATAGAATTCTCGTAGCTCATAGAATAGTATCACCACTTTTATTTGGTATTAGGACTGCGAATAATGGGTTCTCATCTCAATCGGAAGAAATGAAAACTGCATATTCTATTATGCAAACAATGACAATATTCCCTTTCCAAAACTTGATTATAAACTGTTTATACAACTTATTTAGAGTTGGTGGTATTGATATATCAGAATTGTATTTTGAGCAACTTACACCTCTTGTAATCCTTTCTACAACTGCAGATGAAACTGATGAAACAGTAGAAGAAGTACAAGAAACAATTGATGACAATTTACAAGGTGGAGAAGGAGAAGAAACAGAAGAGTTTAACGAAGAGTATGAACCTATAAGACCAACTGATTTTGGTTTTGAGTCATACTACAAAGATGAATAAAATATTATGGCATTTGGATTATTAATTACACGAAACGATATCATCAAGAACACACCATTAGGTGGAGCGATTGATGCAGATGCTCTTCTACCATTTATTAGAACAGCACAAGAAAAATACATACTGAATTTATTAGGAACAGTTCTTTACAACAAATTACAAGATGATGTAGAATCACAAACTGCTTTTACAGGTTATTATCAAACACTTGTAGAGGAATATGTGAAACCTACCCTTATTTGGTATGCGTGTGTAGAATATCTTCCATTTAGCTCGGTACAATTTAAATCAAATGGAGCAGTGAAACAACAGAGTGAAACTGGTGTTGCTCCTACAAAAAATGAAGTTGATTATTTATTAAACAAAGCATTGAACAACGCAGACTATTATTCAACAAGAATGCAAGATTGGTTAATTGCAAACAATACGAATGTACCTGAATACAACGAAAGTACAGGTGATTCTACAATGATTTACCCTGACCAATCTAATCAATACTTTGGAGGAATACAATTATAAGATATGAGTACACCATCACAAACACCAGCAAGAAGCCAGATTGTAAAGAATAGTGCAGAGAACTTTTCTTTATATTACAATACTTTGAATTACTTCAAAACAATAATGAAGAACCATCCAAGTATTGCAAAGGTAACTCAAGGTGATATATTTAATTTTGATGCTACTGAATTTCCACAATACCCTATCGGTAATGTGTTAATTACAAACGCTAACTTTGGTATGAAAACAACTGATTACCAAGTTCAGTTAATAGTAGCTGATAAACAAAAAATAATGAGAGATGATGTTTCTAATAATGAAAGAGAAAATAAACAAGTGGTTCCTTTTGATGGGACTAGTGATGTGGTTGATATTCATGCTAACACATTGAGTATCTTAAACGATTTAACTGCATATACACAAAAATCTAACTATGGAATGGAGATAAACTCAGATATAGCTTGTACTCCATTCGCCGATAGGTTTAACAATGGGCTCTGTGGTTGGAGTGCTGAATTTACTCTCACAGTTCACAACGATAAAAATCGTTGCCTTTTTTTTTTGATAATTCCTGACGGGCAATATTTCCAAGTCAAGGATTGTGAAACAAATGAATTGTATAACGCAGTATTAGAAACAACAGGTAGTATAGGGCAGATATTTGCTACTAACTATATACCTGATACAAGACCTAATGGTTATTTAGAATCATACGAAAACATTAGGTGTTTTGAAATATTAAAAGAGGTAAATGATAGAGATGATTATGATTTTTATAATTTACCAGTATTAGCAATCCCATATGAAGATTTTGGTGATTGTGCTCTTTGTGAGTTGTGGACTAGTCCAAAGATTTGGAATACAACACCAGAGAGATGGAATAATGGAACAATAGATGAAGCTATAAGAAAGTGGCAATATACATAAGAAAAAACTATGAGTAATTTAAGTAACTTACATATATCAGGTTCATACAAGGGATTAATAAACCTTGCAGACTCAACACAACCTCTAATATCACAAAGTGGAGATGTAAATCTACAAGATGGTATGGGTAATAATGTTGGTGTAAAGATTAATGCAACAAGTAATGATGTAACTATTGATAATAAATTATTAGTACAAAAGGATTTAACAGTAAATGGAAACACAGATTTAAATGGTAATTTAGATGTTAGTGGTTCGTTTGTTCATTCAGGTTCAATTGATATAAAAGGTAATGTAGTAATTGATGGTAATATAAACGCAGAGATTGCAACCTTTGATACAGTCAATACAAGATTACTTCATGTAACCGAAGAATCTGCATCAGTAATATTCTCAAGTGGTAGTAATGTTATTGGTGATGATATAACTGATGTACAAACTATTGTAGGTCAAACTACAATTAGTGGTTCATTAGGTATAACAGGTAATCAAACTAATACAGGTAATTTAGATGTAAGTGGTGAAATTAGTTCATCAACTGTAAATGGTATTGGTAATGTAACAACATATTCTGCATCGGTAGATAGTAGATTAGACCAATTAGAAGGACCATTTAGTACATCAGTAGATTCAAGATTAGATAGTTTAGAAACATTTGAAACATCACAACAAGCTAGGAACTCTGTATTGGGTACTTACACGAGTTCTGTTGATAGTTCTCTTGCAAGTATTAATAGTTTTACATCTTCAACAGATAGTTCGTTAAACGCAATTAATTCATTTACTTCATCTACTGATAGTTCATTAACTTCTATCAATGCATTCACACAATCTGCTGATTCTAAATTTACTACGATAGGTAGTGTAACCTCTTCGTTAAATGCATTTACATCATCACAACTTACAATTAATAGTGGATACAATTCATTCACACAATCAGCTGATACAAGAATAACCGCATTAGAAAACTTTAGTTCTTCTTTAGAACAATCCTTTGTTGATACAGGTTCTTTTAATTCATATACTCAATCAACAGATAATAGATTAAATCAAATAGAAATAAAAACAGGTTCATTACAAAATGAAGTAAATAGTTTGATTGCATCTACTGGTTCTTATGCAAGAACAGATACGAATAATACATTTAGTGGTTCAGTAAACGGAGAAGTAATTACACTTACAATTACATCACAAACCGCAAGTATGGATTTATCGCAAGGTAATTTCTTTGTATTAAATGCTGTTAATTCTTCTAATACTCACATAGTAGGTTCAAACATACAAGCTGGTCAAACTATAAGTTTAAAAGTAAAACAACCAGGAGTTGGTTCAGGAACTGTTAGTTTTAATAGTGAATTTAAGTTTCCATTAGCATCACCTTATACTGCATCTCTTGGTTCAAATCTTACAGATGTAATTAGTATGGTAACTTATGATACAACAAATATATTTGCTGTATCGGTAAATAATTTAGTATAATATGTATATACCTTCGGTTTTTTTTCAAGTAGGTGAATGTAAATCCTTAAGGAATAGTGGTTCAATAACATCAAGAAACACACCATCAGATGCTTGTGCAGAAACAACATTAGGTGATTGGTATCATGGTGAAGGAACAACACTTGATTTAGGAACACGAATATATAAAGATGCTTGTTTATCACAACCATATACAGATACAGGATATTATAGAGATATAAATTATTTTATTTATGAAATAGATACAACAGGTCTAATTGTTGATAAACAAAATCCATGTACATATCAAACACAAGGAGTTAATATATGGATAGATACAACAAACACAGGCTCATATACAACAGGAAGTGGTAAATTATATAACATTTTACCACAAACAAGTGGTAGTGAAAGTGATACTTGGAGAGTTGGTAATGGTGTAGATATTGTTGCAGAAGAAAGTATAGCACTTACAGGTTCATTTGCTGGTTCAACAGTAAATGGTGCATTATATCTTAGTGGTAGTAATTTAACACCTGACCCACCTGGCCCAGCATATGAGTTTCCTGAAGGAACACAATCTATGTTTATGTTAGTAAAAAGTAGAGATGGGTCTCCAACAGGATATGAAGATGGATATGCTTATTCTTTTTGGAACAATCAAGGAGATGCTAGTGGTAGAGAAGGTATAAATGTAATATCTCGTGGTTCAATATATGATGGTGATGACCAACCAAGTGAAAGAACAACATTTACTTATGATGGTGGTGTTAATTTTGATTCTATTTTACCAATTGATTTTACAGGTTCACAATTTACAGGATGGCAAGATGATTATAAAGTATTGTGTTGGCAAATGGAAGGACCTTCAAGTGATAGTAGGACATCTATGTATTTAAGAACTTGGCACGATAATTATGTTACAAAGTATTATATGACTGGTAGTTTATTAGGTTCTACAAGATTTAATAAATTAGCACAAAACTTTGGATATTTTAAAAAGTTTGTTTATTACGATAGTTCTTCATTAGATTTAACAACAATACAAAGTATTGCTTCTGTGTTGGAATCAGATTATCAACCTTCATTTTCTTCAGCTAGTAATGCAACCTTACCAGTTGATGCACCTGGTAATACATCACAGATACAAAATACTATATATGATATAGAAAGTGGTTCTATTTTACAACCATCTATACAAAGAGTTGCACCTTCATCAGGTTCAACCAAGGCAGTTACTAATTCTGCAGTATTCTTAACAAGTTCTACACAAAGTTCTCAACAAACACTTGAAGTTGTTAATCAAACAGATGATAGTGGCTCGGCTGAAATTACTTATAATGTTCCAGTAGTAACAAGTCCAACTGGTTCTATATCTTTCTTATCTGCGTTTTATTTTAATGGTAATCCTATTTGGAGTATTTCACCATCTTCAACACAATATATTGTTGGCGATATAACAGGTAATCCAGGTAATGATGTGTATGGAATTACAGCAAAAAACAGTTCATTAACAATTCATGGTGGTCAAAATAATCAAGTTCTATCTTCTCCTTCTCCATTAAATAATCCTGGTTGGAATATATTCCAATATTCATATTTTCCAGATGGTTCAAGATATAGAGTAAATTATAATATTAATGGCAGTGTAAGTGGTTCCTTCTTAGCAGATGTTGGAGCGGGTGCTGAAATAGATAAAATTCAATGGAATTATAATGATGATGGTGGAAATCCTGATAGTAAAATGTCAAATGGTTCACACTTTGCAGTTCTTGATGTTACATTAGAAGCAAGAACTACATCAAGTATGGATACTTTATTTACACAATATAACAGATACGGATTATAATGAAAACATTAAAAGATGTAGCGAAAGTATATAAAGACCAGGCTCTCAAGGCCATCAATCCTGGTGTGCCATTCAAAGGATATAAGACAGGTTCATCTAAAGCATATAAGAGTGGTAAATTATACAAAGAGGTAGCAAGTAGAAATAGAATACAAACTATGGTTACCGAAGATAAACGAGGTAACATAACTTTTAAATTAAATTTCCAATTACCTGATTATGCAAAGTATGTACATTTTGGTACAAAGAAAATGAAAGCAAGACCATTTGCACAACTTGCAGCACAATCGCCAGAGTTCATAAAAATCAAAGATGAAGTAATGAATGAGAAGTCAGCAGAGGTATTAGATGACATCTTTGAAGATTTAGATAAAATATGGAAAGCTGGTGGTGATAATCTATCAGTATCCTAACACTCCAATATACTTATTTCTTTTATTGTTATATTACTAAAAGATTAGATGGCATTATCAATAACACAAAATCCTGCTCAAATCAATTTAGCACAATCTCCTACTGTATTTACACAGTATGAGAGTACTGATGCATTGAGAGCATCATCTTCATTTCAGTATGTTGCTGAATTGTATTATTGGACAGGTTCATTAACCGAAAGTGGTTCTACTGCTAACTATACATTACAAAAATACCCTAACCCAAATGGTAGAGGTATATTTGATGTATCACGAGTATTAGCAAGTACATTTACAGATTTAAGAGCAGAGGATAGTTCTTCGGTAAAACATTTTGCTATTGATGCATATGTACAATATAAAAACAACCCAACAGGTTCGTTCATTACAGGTTCTCATGTAAGGTCAGCAACTTATCAAGCAATAGATGGATATAAGATATTCCAAGAAACAGTTGCATCACAACCATCAGATAATTCTACATTCTGGCCTTTTATGACCGATGGACCTGCTTCACAATCATTCTTTGATGGAAACTATGGTAGATTATCGGTATGGAGAGGAGCTGATGAGAATGCAACTTATGCAATTTATTCATCATCAAATGTAGGTGAGGACCAATCAGTAGCATTACCTTCTGCAACATCTAACTCATCAGGTTCAGTTGTAACCATACCTTGGTTACCAACAGAGCCAGATTTTCCAATATCTGCAACAGAAGATTCATACACAATATTTTTAATTAGTGGTAGTAATCAAAACGATATAAATGCAAGAGTAACTGATAACATTACAATTACAAAAGAATGTACAAAGAAATATCCTAACATAAGAATTAAATGGAAAAACCGATACGGTCAATTTGATTACTTTAATTTTAATTTAGTTAGTAGAGAGTCATTTAACACTCAAAGGAGCAGATACCAACCTCAAATTGGTTCGTGGAGTGGTAATTCATTATCATATCAAAAGTACGAATCATCAATACAAAATTATATTACAGATTCTACATTAAAATTATCAGTTAATACAGATTACATATCTGAAGATTACAATGATATATTTAAACAACTAATGTCAAGTGAAGAGATTTATTGGGTATATGATGAAGCAAATGATTATGTAAGACCTTTAGCGTTAGATACATCTACATTCAATATTAAAACTCATGTTGTTGATAAGTTAATTCAATATTCTTTTGACTTTACACAAGGACAAGGATACAAACTAATATTCTAATATGGCTATTACAAGTGGAAGAGATAAGGTATTTAAACTTATTGCAAGAGGAACAGAATTAGATTTATTTCAAGATGAAACAATATTTCTTTCCAATAATGTAACAGGTTTATTTGATATAGGTAAATTACCAAGTGATTTTACCAGACAGATTACATTGCCAGGTACAAAGAAGAACAACGAGTTCTTTCAGCATGTATATGATATTAGTATTGATGAACCTTACTTATTTAAAACAAACGAAAAAGTAATTGCACAATTTGACTTTGATGGATTTTATGTATCACAAGGATATATGCAATTAGAGAAAGTAAATCTAAAAGAAAACAAATATATAGAATCATATGAGGTTTCTGTATTTGGTTTATTATCTTCATTTAAAAGAGATTTACAATCACTTACACTTAACGAGGTAGGAGAGTTTGATAAATACAATCATATGTTTAGTATGGGTTGTATCTTAAACTCTTTGAGTGGTTCTTCTTATGGAGGTCAACCAAATCCAAATTTTGCTAATTCTATATTTACATCATCAATAGATGGTCACAACTTAGGTGGTGAAATAGTTTATTGTTTAACTGATAGTGGAAAACAACTCGCTTATCAATCTGTGTTAGGTAATAATATGAGAGGTATTAATTTTGCTAGACAAACTGGTAATGGTTTTGATGGTGGTGATGTAGTACCACAAGATTTTAAACCTGCAATGAGATTAGATAAAGTTATTGATGCAATCTTTGATGAAACAGAATATACTTACGAATCTACATTCTTATCAGAATCAAGATTTGATAACACTTATATTTTATTAGATAGAGGTTTAAAATATCCTATAATTGATGGTGTAGATTTAGAAACATATGGACAAGTAGAAGTAGGACCTATTAGTGGTAGTGGTGTAGAGAATACATTATCTGCTGGTGTAACTTCTTCTCTTTTGTTTACAAATGTATATGATGACCCATCATTTTCAATTAGTGATGCAAATGGAACTTATACACCTTTCTTTGGTACTGCAGCAGTTGGTACATCGGTTGCTGATATGGAAATAACACTAAACTTTAAAATTACAGGTTCTTCTGGTCCATCATCTGCACCTGAATTAACTTTATATATGCAAAATAATGCTGGTGGTCAACCAAGTATATATCCTCTAAAATATATTAACGATTACATAAAAAGAGATTATGTGAATAGTGGTGGTGATAGAGAATATACATTAACACAAGATGTTTATTCACCTGGTATTACTGATGTAATTGTTTACAATGGTAGGTCTTATACATTTAAGATAGGATATACAGGCACAGGAACAGTTGTAATAGGACCAGGTGGTAATGAAGAAAGTAGAATTAAAGTAAAAAGTTTAAAACAATTAGGTGAATTATCTACTATCAATATTTCAGATAATATGCCTTTTGGTACAAATGGTATAACCCTATTAGATTTTTTAACATCAGTACAAAAGAAATTTAATTTACAGATTTATCCAAGTAAAACTAAACCAAGACATTTTATTATTGAAACATTTAACAATTGGTATAAACAAGGTCAGGTAAAAAACTTTGATGATTATGTAGATTTAAACAGAACAATATCAGTAACACCAGCAAACAACTTAGGTGTAAGAGAAGTAGAGTTTGGAGATACATTAGATTTAGATTTTCTTGCTCAAAACTTTAATAAAGAAAATAATAGAGAGTTTGGTAAATCTTATTTTAGAGATACACAAAACTTTTTTTCACAAGGTAAATTTGAAGTAACAACAGGATTTGGTGTATCACCTCTACGATATGTAGCGGGTAGTGGTCTTGAAGGACAAGCAGTAACAAGATTAACAACATTCTTAGGAGCAGCATCAAATGGTATATTATCACTTTGTAGTTTATCAATGTCTACTTACTATCACGATGGTACAGGTTCGTATCCTGGTATTGGTGATACTATTTATACTGATGTAAATGGAAACAATCCTTTAACAGGATTTACATATTTTATTAATGACCCATCACCTGATTATTATGAGATAGGTGCTAATGGAACTTTATTATCACAACCAGGTAGTTGTGCGGGTGGAGGAGGACCTACAAGTTAAGATATTATGAGTAATAAATTATATATACCAACCCATATTGCTAATGCAGAGTTTCAACCTGCACAAGTAAAACCTCGTATATTGTTTTATAATGGTAAATTAGGAACAACAGAATATTCATTAAGAGGAAAACAAAGTTCATTTAGTACCTTAATAGGTGCTGCAAGTTCCTTTCCTTATTTTGACCATTATTCAACAGGTAGTGGTGAGGTAGTTCCTGCATCTGATTCTGATTCTCTTTTGTTTTTTAACGAAGGTGCTTCACTTGGTAGTATTCCATCAGAAAGTATATATACAACATATTGGAGTAAGTATGTAAGTTTGTTGTATGACCCTAAAACAAGATTGATTGAAGCATCTGCGATTATACCATTTGCAGATTATGTAAATATGGAATTAAATGATATAGTTTTCTTTAGAGGTAACCACTATCATTTACGAGCAATCAATCAATATAATTTAAAAACAGGTGAATGTCAATTACAATTGTTAGGGCCAATTATTGATGACTCACTTGATAACCAATAGATAATAGTAAAATTGTTATAGTAGTATGATAACAGGTATAATAGATTTATTAAGACAAGAGAAATTTTACAAAGTTTCCAAGGAAGTAGATATTGCAAAAGGTAAATATGAATTACCAAGAACTTGGAAATCAGTAAAAAATATGTTTAAGAGAATATAATGGCACAAAATACAGTAACATATAACGCAGTAATTGATGTAGATACAAGAGGTGTACAAGATGTAGATGTTCTTAACAGAGCAGTACAAACATCTGTTGGTAACTTTGATACACTTAACCAAGCAATTGGTGAAACAGAAGATGCGTTAGGTAAGTTAGACCCTGTCAAAGATGCAAAGAAATTTAAAGTATTACAAAAAGAAATAAAAGAATTACGAGATAGACAAGAAGATGTTGAGATTGCATCTCGTAGATTTACCGAAGCTCTTGCAGAACAACCAGGTATTATTGGATTAGTTGGTGGTTCTATTGATGGTTTAAGAGGAACACTTAAAGTATTTATGGCAAACCCAATCATTGCAGTAGTAACTGCAATTGCTGGTGCATTTATTACGATGAGAGAATCTTTGACTAAAACTGCTGAAGGTCAAGAAACTCTTAATAGAATATCAGCAGCATTTGGTAAAATATTAGGACCTGTATTTGCAGTAATAGAAAAAGTAGCTCTACCTATCTTTGAGAAGTTTGCTGATTTATTAGAATTAGTTGGTAGAGGATTTAATAAATTTGCTAAGTTCTTGGGTATATCATCAGATAAGATAGAAGAAGCAAGTAGAAACTCATCAGATGTATTACAAACTGCATACGATGAAGAAACTGCAAGACAAGAAGAATTAACTAAAACTGCAGAAGAAGAAGCACAGAAAAGAATAGATGCCGCTCAAAGAGAAGCTGATGAGATTGCAAGGATAAGACAACAAGCCGCAGCAATACAATTAGAAGCAGAACTTTCTTTACTATCGGAAAAAGATAGATTGCTTAAAGAAAGAGAAATGAGGTTCTTAGAAGAACAAAAGATTCTTAAACAAGCTGGATATACAGATTTAACAGCCTTAGAAGAGGAATACTATGGTGATTTATTAGCAATTAAACAAAGGTTTGATAATAACGAAATAGTATCTACAATCAAAGCCAAGAAGATGGCTGGTGATGAAGGTTTAAAGATTACTGATTTAAATCTTCGTAAAGAATTAAAGATTAAAAAAGATGCAAACGAAACTGATGCACAGATGAAGTTACAAGCTGAACAAGCTAAACTTCAAGTTATCGGTGATGCTCTTGGTGCAGTTGCACAAGCAGTTGGTGAGAATACAGTTGCTGGTAAAGCTCTAGCTATATCACAAGCAATTATAAACACATATCAAGGTGCTACTCTTGCATTAGCAACTTACCCACCACCATTCGGTGCAATAGCAGCAGGTGTGGTAATAGCAGCAGGTTTATTAAATGTTAAAAAGATTGTTAGTACTAAAGTTCCTAAACCACCAGGTACTAATCTAAAAGGTAGTGGAGGTAGTGGAGCATCAGCATCTATACCATCAACACCAGTACCTCAAATACAAACTGCACAAGCGGTTGGTGGTGATACAGGAACACAGATTGCACAATCAATAGCAGAATCTACACAAAGACCAATACAAGCATATGTAGTTAGTACAGAAGTAAGTTCTACACAAGCATTAGATAGAAGAACTAACTCAGCTGCAACCTTTGGGTAGTAGTATAAATTAAAACAAAATTGTTAAAATAATATGAAACTATTTGAATTAACCATAGATGATGATTTTTTAGATGAGGTATTTGCTATATCTTTAGTAGAGGAGCCTGCAATTGAAAGTAATTTTGTATGGTTTGATAAAGAAAAAATACAATTCTCAAGAATAGATAATGAAAAAAGATTAGTAGTAGGACCAGTTCTTATACCTAATAAAAAGATTCTTCGTATAGATGGTGAAGGACAACCTTATGAAGTATTTTTTAAACCTGAAACAATAGAGAAGTTAGCACAAGGATATTTGAAGAAAGGATATCAAGCCAGTTCTACATTAGAACACGATAAGAAAGTGTCTGGTGTAACTTTAGTAGAGAGTTGGATAAAGACATCCAAATTAGATAAATCTAACTCCTATGGGTTAAATTTACCTGTTGGTACTTGGGTTGGTATGTTTAAGATTGATAATGATAAAGTATGGAATGATTATGTTAAATCAGGTGAAACAAAAGGATTTAGTATAGAAGGCCTTTTCACACACGATTTAGTCCACGCAAGTAAAGACCCAGAGGTAGAAGAAATCCTTGAAGCAGAAGCAGAATACCTACTAAACGAAATAAGAAGAGTTGTAAAAGAAGATAAAAGATATAAAGATAATAAAAGAGTAGAAATGGAATCATACTCTGATTATGGTTCTGGTGTTAAGAACAACGCAAAGAAGGGTATTGAGTTAAACGAAAAGAGTGGTAATAAATGTGCAACACCCGTAGGAAAAGTAAGAGCACAACAATTGGCACAAGGTAGACCGATTTCATTAGCTACGATAAAACGCATGTACTCCTACTTATCAAGAGCAGAGAGGGTGTATAGACAAAAACAAAACGACAGTAAAGCGTGTGGTAATATCTCGTATTTATTATGGGGTGGTTTAGCGGCTTTATCGTGGAGTAGAAACAAACTGAAAGAGTTAGGAGAGTTAGAAGAAAACCAAGAACCTCAAATAGATTCTACATATCCTGGTGAAGCAGGTGTTCCAATATCAGGTTCTACAAATATGGAAGATGCAAGAAAGATTTTATTTCCTACAAAAGATATGGCAGAAGAAGTTGCAGAGATGATTGGTTGTAGTGGTTCTCACGCACATAAAATAGATACAGGGGATACATACTATATGCCTTGTGAAACTCATCCAGAATAATGAATATGGACAATAAAATATCTTTTATAAGTGGGTTTACACTCACATCAATTTGGACAATGACTTTGTATGAGATAGGATTGGCTTTTCTTTTAGGAATAGTCGGTGGTATCGGTGGTTTAGTTGGTAGATGGATTATTAAAAAATTAGGGTGGTTCGGTCAAAAATAGGATAGGAGAGATGTTAGATAATTTAGTAAGAAAAGTAATGAATAAGGTAGTTGATACTACCTATCACTTTGCATTACCAGCAATTGAATTAACTCGTAGTGAGATGATTAAATTGATTAAGAATACTAAATTTACATCTATGAGAGTTTGGTCTACCAAGTTAAATGGTGCTAGGATGAGGCGTATGGAACAAACAAGAGATAAACTACCTAACTCATCACCTGGTGTAGTTAAGAGAAGGAGAACACTTGCTAGACAAAATATGTGGGTGGTATGGAGTGAAACAAATAGTGATTGGAGAACTATTCGTTTAAGAACAGTAGATAAAGTAAAGATAGGACAACAATTTTATAGAGTTAAGTAATTATGCCAATCAATATTAAAAGAGGAGAAACAGAACAAGAGTTTATCGGTAGATGTATTCCTATTGAAATAGGAGCTGGTAAAGGAGAAGAACAAGCTACTGCAATCTGTTACTCTATATGGGAGAATAGAAATATGAACAAATCAACACAATCAATCGTAAATCAAAAATTAAAGGATATAAGCAACAAAGAAGAACTTATATCACCTAACCCTTGTCAATCAGGATATATTGCAATAGGACTAAAGCCAAAGGGTGGTAGAATGGTTCCTAATTGTGTACCAGAAGAATAAGAAAACCCCCACCGAGAATAGTACGAAACGATGAGGGTAATCAAAAAATAAACCGCCAGCTTTTGCTGACATCACTAAATAACTCAATTAAGGGCTGAGTTCAACCTATTTTTTATACACATACAATATTTTTTTTAGTATAATCTAATATTGTTTGCATTCCATCTAATTCCTTACTGATAGTTTTCTTATCAAGTTCTTGATATGTTTGTAATAAATCTATACCTCGTTGTAATGCTATCACTAAATGATTTACTTGGTTCATAAAGTTTGCATTAGCTTTGTGAGATTTTAAATACTCTTCTAAAAGTGAATCTGCATTATCTCTTAACTCTTGTTTAGATTGACCGAAGTGAAACTCATCTCTCCACAATCTTTTAAAATATGCACTATAATCTTGTATTGCAGTTGGGTTGTTTGGATTAGGTAATTTTGTTTTTAAGTTTGCCATTTTTTATTTATTTAATTATTATACTACTAATATACGAAAAATATTTGATATATCCAAGCATTTTCGTAATTATTTTTATCTTTTGGTGCTATTGATTTTAGTTATAATATGGTTGAATAGTGTTAAAGTTATTTCACCATTGAATGATGGTAAAGAATATTCAGTCTTAAATCTATCAACTAATTTAAAGAAATTAAACTCGTGTTTATTATCGAAATCTAAATACCAAGTTGTTGGATTACCATCTATGAAAAGATGATACTTATTAGGACCGAAATTCCATAGTTCGTAAGTTGTTTCGTTGAATGTTAATTTTGATGTTAATTTTAAGTTTGCCATTTTTTATATTTTATTTATTTAATTATTATACTACTAATATACGAAAAAAAAATGAGAATTCCAAATTTTATACACATTTTTTTTCATTTATTTTCCACCATCTAATTTTACCCTCTTGTTTTAGTTTATTCATATTAGGGTAAACAATATCTCTGTTAGCAAAATACATTGCTTGTACAGTTGAATATGCTTTAACTGAAAAGGTTTTAGGTGAATGAATACCCTTATCAGTTTCTATTGTGAATTGTGTATGATATTCTATACCATTCTCATCAATATCTTTTTTCTTTTCTTGTTCTATCTCATCTTTCATACTTTTGTATAAGCAAGTTTCAATAGGATAAAATCTTCTTTCTAAATCTAATACTCGTTGTTCTATTGTTTTACTCATAATCTTCAATGTTTAATCCTAACTTTTCTAATTTAGCATCACCCATATTTCTTATCCATCTGTCAGTATCATTTAAAATTTCAATTACATGATACATTGCACTAATTCTTTCTCCATATATCTTTTGGTATTCATAATCATCTCTATGTAAATCTCTGTTCATTTTCATATAAGATGTAATTCTATCTATAAGAATATGTTCTAATAATTTTTTATCTATTGTATTACTCATTTGTTTTATTTTTTATTTATTTAATTATTTTACAGATATAATCCTCTGTTAAATGTTTTAATCCACATTATTCGTACCCATAAATCAAGTAGTGCTTTTATTGACCACTCTTTTAATGGCTGAATTTTTCTAAAGGGAGTTTGTCCTTTTATAAGCCCTCCAATGTATAACCATGTGCTTACAGTTCTAACATATTTGAACGATTCAGGTTTTAATAATTTGTAGTTTTTTTTAATTGATTTAATAATTTGTTTTTTCATATCTCTTAATTTTCACTTGTTTCTAATTCTTTTGTTTCACTCTCCACAATTCCAAATCGTTCAAGTATCATCATGTTATATCCATAATCTCTCTGTAATACTCCAACTCCCATTTCTTTAACAATCATCTCAAATTTTTCTTCGGTAAGTTTTCCCTCTGAAATTGGATGTTTGTAATAGTTTATAGGAGAGTAGGATTCAGAACTATTATTCTTCATGGGGAATAAGATGAAGTTGTAGTGTTCCCCATCATTGCTTATTTCACACATTAAATATGGATTCAACAGAAGGGTTGTTTGAGGGTGGTTTTCCTCTCTATTTAATTCTCTTATTCTTCCAATGTTTTCCAACATTCCAAAGGTTACTCCCCAATGGATATCATCAATATGTTGTTGTATTCTAAAACCATTATTATGGTTATTATTACCCCAATCTTCAAAATTCAACTTTATCACCTCATTTACCTTCACTTGTAATTCGGTTAGGTTGGGATAGTTCTTTGTTATTTCTTCTAATTGTTCTGATATTTCTTTTCTCATAGTTTTAATTTTTATTGTTTTAATTATTATACTACTAATATACGAAATTATTTTGATATATCCAAATTATTTATGAAGTTTTTTTCAAATAATTTTAGTAATCTACTATAAGATTTTGTAGTAGATATAATTTTAGATGGTGTGACCATATCTCCACAAGTTTCAATACTAGCAGATATAAACTGGTTGTTTCTCATATTAATAGCCAATTCATACCAAGTATCATTTTTTTTAAAAAAGAAACAAGTTCCTTTTTTGTACATACCATGATAATAATAATCATCACGATTATGCAAATAATTAATAATTTGATAAGGTTCTAAATGTGTCATAATTTTAATTTTTAATGTTTTAACTTATTTACAATGTAAATATACGAAAAAAAATTGACATTTCCAAATATTTTAACACTTTTTTTTCACTTTTTTTCATATATTTTTTACTCATTTGTTATACTAATATACGAAATATAATTGAGAAATCCAAATAATTTATGAAGTTTTTTTGCAAGTGGGGTGGAATATCTACACATCAAGCGTGGGAAAGACCTACTGATATAAAAATAAGAAGATGGTACGATTCTCTTAATACTGATACACAATTATACATTGTTGGTAATTGTGTTGAAAAACACTCTCCTACTTGGGATGTAGATGTAATGGTATATAAACATCATCCACCATTAGAAACCCTCACAGAACTCTTTACAGAGTGTATTACAAAGGGATTTGAACACAACTTACTGATTGATATAGCATTTATTAGTGAATGGTATTCTAAACCATTTAAACCTTTCTATAAGATAAGACCTGATAAAGAGTTTTACAAAGAATGGAACGGTGGTGTTTATCATTCTATATATGAAGCTGATAAGATAGAACAACTTGCACCACAACTATGGAGATACGATTGGTATGAACCACACGAGAATTATTATAAGGGATTAAATCGTGGTTATACTTTTAAGGGTGTCAAATTAGACAAATTCTAATTGACTTGTTATAATATATACAAAGTGGTTTACAGGGTGTTTTGTTGCTATTTCACCTTTCCTTACCACTTCAATTATACTCAATACCCGGCCTTACTATCGTTAATGACCTTTCATTTAGTGCCGGGTATTTTTTTTTCATATATTCTTTATGTTTTCTAAAAAACTTTATATTTATATATAACAACGATAGTAAACTTTAAACCAATACATAATATACTCTGAGGTGAAGCTATGAGTTTAAACGCTTCTAAACTTTAGGTAATCACTCCTATTGGAACAGGTAAATTATCTTTTTGTTAAAACTTAAAAAAAATTACTTTACGAGCCCCGCAGGGGTGAGTAAAAATAAACTGATAAATCGAGGTTGAAAACTTTTTAAGAAAAAGCTTGTATATTTAAAAAAAAAGTTGTATATTTGTATAAATAAATTATTATGTGGTATTACTTAAATTCAGAAGATTATAAAAATATTATAAAAAAAA
>Ga0098073_1000149_pt1 | contig 26665 bp, 35 predicted proteins | sample 31_taG_FD_75060 | JGI IMG/M metagenome (GOLD analysis project Ga0098073, IMG submission 75060) | Marine viral communities from the Gulf of Mexico - 31_GoM_OMZ_CsCl metaG | ecosystem: Environmental > Aquatic > Marine > Oceanic | place: Gulf of Mexico | collected 2015-07-12
AAGATATTGATTTGTCAATGCAAGGAATGAAAATGAATATAGCTAACCCTTTAGAGCATAAGAACATTGCAGAATAGTAAAATAGAAATAATGATTTAAATATTTAAAATAAATGCCTCGCTTATCTACTACACAAAGACAAAGAACACAAAACAATCCATTAACTCTTGGTCCTTTTAATCAGTTATCTATACGTTTACTCACTGGTACTCTCGGGCCTGTTAATAAAGTCGTTCCCAACGGCTATGGCGGAGGTTCTTATAATCATTGGTTTCGTATTGATATTGCATCACCTGCATGGATTATTCTTGCCAAAGGAGGGCAAAAGAAAAAATATCTCGACCTTTCTGTTTATGATTTAAATTTAGTTCCTATTGCAAGTCGAGGAATATTTGATCGAGATAGTATCCAAGAAATAGAAAATGATACTGTTTATTATCCCTATGAAGGACAAGTAATGAGTGCAGGTTCTGATTTATATAATAACTTTGATAGGTTAAGACTTGATGGCGGAGATGATCGTTATTTTCCCTTGCAAACAGGCGGTTATTTATTATGTATTTCATCAACAAGAAATGAAAAACTTGACTACGAAGTAGGTATGGTTGTTGAATTTCCTGTTACAACTTTTGATTTAATACTTGAAAACTTTGATAAATTTATTTTTGAAAATGGTGATTACATAAGAGCAGATACTGATCCTGGTTATATAGAGTTAGATCGACATAACCATTCTTTGTCTGAATGGAAGACTGCTTGGGAAAGAGAACACCAACAAACACATCCTTTTCCTGCTATCTTGTTACCATATGCCACTAGACCGTGAGTGATGAGTTACAGAATAAAACGCAAAAAAATAACTCAATCAATAAAAATAAATCAGAAACAATTTATCAAGCTGCGCTTAATTCCATGGGTGAGGACGACGAATGGTTGTGTGTGGTTAGTCAGCATGGCCGTTTGCCGATCCAAAAGACAAGTAAACGATTGGATGCAAGAAAGAAAAAACAAAAGAAGCCGTCAATTGAGATTGAATTTGACAGGTAAAGAAGCTATGAAATTACAATTAATAGGCGTAAAAATTTTACGTGAGTGGATTAATTTAATACCTGCGGGAGATTCTTTGGCTTTTAGGTGTGACTCAGCAAAAAAAGAAAAACAATTTCGTATTTGGAAAAAATGGTTCCAAAAGAATGAAGATTCTAATTGGATAATCAAAGAAGATATAAAAACATTTTTTTACTACAAATCTATACATATAGAATAAAAGAGTGTATGGTATTTTTATGGAACATTTGAATCAGTATTTAGAAGCTTTATTGGCAGTCCATGCAACTGCTAGTGTCATCACTGCTTTAACGCCTACTCCCAAAGATGATGCGTTAGTTTCAAAATTTTATAAAATTTTAGAAACTATTGCACTTGTTGTTGGTAAAGCTAAGCAACGTTAGTTTTCAACAGGTTGAAACCAAAAAACAACACCTCCTTGTTCATCAACCCATTGTTTTGTAGCGTAAGCCTTGTCTTTATCAAGGGTTACGCATTTTTTTTCTTTTCCTACTTCCCAACAAATATTTACTTTGATTGGTTTATCTTTTTTAGGTTTCATTTTTTTTAACAAGTAATGCCCAACCAGTACCATTGCCATCGCATTCCCATCTTTTTAACCAATTTTTTCGACTGTAGTAAATGGCTTTTCCAGCAGCATAGTCAGTATTGATATATCCTCCATTAATCATATCAGCATCGCCATAAGGATCATGATGAATAAAATTATCTTTGTCAAAACCAATCACACAGGTCCAATGCCCACCTCCTTGAGGTTTAGAAACAGGACCTTTGTGTAACCAACCAACTGCTACTGGTCGTTTATTTCTAATTTCATTTTCAAGTACCGCAGGATTTCCATTAGTAATAAATTTTGCGTTTAATCCTAATTGCTGCAATGTTTTTACCTGTGCAACGTATTCAGTTGAATCTCCATGTTTGCTTCTAATGTGATTGTACTCATCATCAGTATCAATGACGCCATAATAACGTGCAATCATGGCACAAGTAGAAGAAAAACATTCTCTAAAGCCAGTGCCTGATTCATTATCTAATTGATACTCATAAGGAATATCTAAAACCAATTCATCAATAACATTTTCTAAATTGCAACCAGGTACCTGCAACTGCTTGTCCATTATCTGGATTAATTTTTTTGAGTAATCTGGATCAGTTGCATAGCCTTCTTGCACTAAAAGTTCAGCACATTCATTTCTGTTTTTTGCTCTATTAACTCCTTTGTAGCCTTTATAATCTTTGTACCATCTGTTTACCAGATAGTTTACACATTCGTCTAATGAATCAAAGTTTAAAAACCCATCTGTAATGGTAATCCACTTATTGTCAATAAATTCATTAGTTATACAGTCTGATCCACCAGGGCCTTTCAATCCAAAGTAGTTGTATTCACCTGAAACATGTTGTCCCCATCCAGATTCTAAAGCCCATTGAGCAGCTACACACTCTGGATAAATAGCACCTGCTTTTTCGGCTGAGTTAAAGACTGCATCCCAGTTATTCTCATCAGTATTATTTTTTGTTTCTCTATATTTAGATGCAAAAATATTTAAAACTTCAGGCGATACTTTAGTTTGCAGCCAATTCCAGGCATCAACCTGATGCTGCGCAGCAGTGTAATACTTGGCAGCATCAGTGAATTTAATTGTCATTTTTATTCTCTATCTCATCAATATTATATCAATTACCTTGTATTTAACGTTTATTTTTGATTTTGCATTTTAGTTAGATACTCTTTAAAGTTTCCTTCATAAATTTTGGTTCCAATGTGCATGCAAGTTGTATCTGTTGCAACCCAAATATCAAAACCAAGTTCATGAATTTTATGACAGAGATTAATATCTTCTCCAACAAAATTTTCATTATCAAAATCATATTGACATATATTTTTTAATTTTTTACCTCTAAAAATAGTTTCTTTACTGTTGTCCGCTAATTTCTTTAAAACTTTTTTACTTAATTTTACGCAGCCTGTACCAACGGATTCAACTTTAATATAAGAATCTACTGATGTCTTGTTTAAATCATAGTTTACATTATAGTGTTCATCGTCTGATTTATTTGGTACCGATAAAGCAATAACATCTCGATTGTCTTTTAAAATATCAATAATATGCAAAGGGTTAAAAAATGTGTCGGAATCAACAAAAAGTAAGGCATCATATTTATTTTCAATTGCCATTGTTAAAAGTTGATTTCTTGCCATAGGCAAAATACTTTCATATGACAACATTGAAATGTTAGTTTCAATATTATTAATTAAAGCAAGTTTTGATAATTCATGACAAGCAAATGCATACCAGGCATCGACTCTTCCATCAAGAGACGGAGTGCCAATTAAAACACGCATCGGTAATTTCTTATTGTTTCCTGATGCTTGTTTAATTTTCATTGTTGTATTTAAATTGAAATTTTATTTTAACAGTTTTAGGGAATAATTGTTGTTTTAATTAATCCCTAAAACCCATAGCAATTAACCTAAAGTATTAATATCAAAATTATTTTCTCGTGTTTCCGTAGAAGGGTTGACGATACTACCATACATGCTGTCAAAAACTTGATCTAAGTGTGCAGTGCTGCACATACCAAGAAGTTCTGCCTTGGTAAAATCAGTAGGAACTTTGTTAAGATACTCAACATCAACCTGTTTGCTAAAGTCACGAGTTAAATCGTTACAAGTGTAAACAATAGTTAACTCCCATTCTTTAACTTTGCCGTTGGTTTTAACGGTTGGAATTGCTTTTGAAAGTGCTTTAGTAGCACCACTTGCATATTGGAAAGTCATAAATAAATCCTTTTGCAATTTCTATTGTACCTAATACTATGGCTTTATGGGCCAATTAATATTCCAAGGAAATCCAGTTTGTTGTGTAATATCCCTTAATAACTGGCGATAAGTAAGCCAAAGAGCAGAGTCTACGGGAGAGTCTGGAAGTTGTGTCCAGTCTGAATTAATTAAACAACGATCTCGTTCTGCGCGAATATTAGCGCTGGCTTGTTCTTCAGGCAACTTTTGTAGTTGCCATGTTTGAGTCCATGTGCCATCAATAAGTTTAACGTTTTGTCTAACACGATGTGTTTTACTGTCAAAATCAGGAGTTGCTGTAGGGGTGACGGGATATACATTAAAATCCGCCAGTGCATCTTCGGTTATAGGGTTTGGAAAAGAAATATTAGGATTTTCTTTTTTAAGATCTCCAATATTATATGGGAACTTGACAACTTTAGTGTTAATAATTTTTACAAACATAATAAAACTTTGATAAAAATTCAAAGGTCATAAGACCAAAGGTTTCCGGCATTTGTTGTATTAGCAATATACATCTTAGTACCATCATTGTTAAAATGCAGACCTCTTGTAATCACTGCTTCCGAATGTGTACTAAAAAAAGTTGAAAAACTAGCACTAGATACATCCCATGCAATTGATAAATCATATTCATTTATGCCGTCACTGGAATATCCACTAACGTACATTTTTTTACCATCAGGTTTAAAAAATAAACCCCATGGGGCTGCTTCTTGTCCTCCTATATAAAAAGATTGCAAGAAACTAGCACTAGATACATCCCAAGCTGGTGATAAATCATATTCATGTACTCTGTCGCTAGTCGCACCAATAATATACATTTTATAACCATCATCTCTAAAATATAAAGCTGTTGGAGTTGTCTCTTGTGCTCCTACATAAAAAGACTGCAAGAAACTAGCAGTAGATATATCCCAACCTGGTAATAAATCATATTCATATACTCTGTCGTTAGTCGCACCAATAATATACATTTTTTTGCCGTCGCTAGGTCTAAAAAATAAACCGTATGGCGTTCCGTCTTGTGTACTTACACTAAAATACTGCAAATGACTAGCAGTACTTATATCCCAGGCAGTTGTTAAATCAAATTCATTTACTCTGTCAAAACTTAAACCAATAGTATACATTTTATAGCCATCAGGGGTAAAAAATATATCCATCGGAGAAGTATCGTAATTACTTAATTCGTAATAATTTGTTGTAGGTGTAGTATAAGATGCTGATGATATATCCCAGTCTGTTGATAATTGATATTGGTAAATACTATGGTAACCTGAATCAGTTATGTACATTACCCTACCATCAGGTTTAAACCATAGACCTAATGGAGAAGTTAAGAATGGAGAAGTTGATTGTAGTTGCAAAGACTGGGAAAGACTAGCACTAGATACATCCCAAGCTGGTGATAAATCATATTCATATACTTTGTCAGTAGTTGAACCAACAATATACATTTTATAACCATCATCTTTAAAAAATACTTGCCATGGAACTGAATCTTGTCCTCCCACATAAAAACCTTGTAAGTAACTAGCAGTACTTATATTCCAGGCAATTGTTAAATCATATTCATGTACGTAGTCAGTGCCGTAACCTATGACGTACATCTTATAGCCATTAGGTTTAAAAAATACACCTGTTGGGATATTTTCTTGAGTTCCTACATAAAAACCTTGTAAATAACTAGCACTAGATACATCCCAAGCTATTGATAAATTATATTCACGTACGTAGTCAGTAGTGTAACCAACAATATACATTTTATAACCATCGGGTTTAAAATATAAACCTTTTGGATTTGCTTCTTGTGTCTTTACAGAAAAAGATTGCAAGAGACTAGCAGTAGATATATCATATGCAGTTGTTAAATCATATTCATATACACTGTCACTTGTATTACCAATATGATACATTTTGAGACCATCATCGTTAAAAACGACTTGTCCCAAATTAGATTCTGTAGTAGTAAGATAATTTACCGGTGTGCCTTTAAAACTAGCATTTGATATATTCCAGCCAGTTTTTTGACTACCTGCTGCAGTCAACAAATAAGATGCAAGTAAACTCATTATGCAAAGCTCCCGCCATATGCACCGTAAAGGGTGGTGTCAAACTTCCAGAATATTAGTATATCATCATCAGTAAATGTTGGAGCAGTGTTACCAGCAGAAGTAACCCAAGTAATTGTGGGCCATGTCAAAGTATAACTTGAACCAGAAATTAAATGCATTAATACAGATTCACCAGAAACTAAGGCTTCAGTAAATGTTGTATTTGCACTTACTGTTCTAGATTGAATACCCCCATTGGCTGGATTTATTTCAGTACCTGTTATTACTGCGGTTGTTTGTGCAAATGCATTACCGCTAACAACACCTGCATCGTCAACATAAATTCTTTCAGTAGGACCAGCACCAATTCTAATAATTCCTTGATCGCTTGATGAACCTGATATTTGTCCAATAATAGTATTATCACCTGAAACAATAGAATAACCTGCTTTATAACCTATTCCAATATTTCCTGATCCACTAACATTACTATAAAGTGTTTCAAAACCAACTGCAGTGTTACTATTTCCAGTTGTATTAGCAGTTAAAGAAGCATAACCTAATGCAGTGTTACTATTTCCAGTTGTATTAACATATAGGGAAGCATAACCTAATGCAGTATTGTATTGTGCTGTAGTATTAGTGTAAAGAGAAAGAGTACCTACTGCAGTATTGTATCGTCCTGTAGTATTACTAAATAATGTTTGTGAACCTACTGCAGTATTATCATTGCCTGTAGTATTAGACAATAATGCTGTATGACCAATTGCAGTATTGTTTTGCCCAATGCTTGTTAATTTTAACGCATTATAACCTGCTGCAGTATTGTATTGTCCTGTAGTATTATTTAATAGTGTTTCTGAACCTATTGCGGTGTTATAACTTCCGGTAACATTACCAGATAATGCCTGATAACCTACTGCAGTATTGTATTCTCCAATTGTATTAACATATAGCGAAGCATAACCTACTGCAGTATTATTATTTCCAGTTGTATTATTATATAAGGAAGCATAACCTACTGCGGTATTTTGACTACCTGTAGTATTGTAATTAGAACTTAGATTACCTAATGCAGTATTGTACATTCCAGTAGTATTACTATATAATGTATTCCAGCCAAATCCAACGTTCCGACCTACAGTAGTGTTATTTAATGACCAATTACCAAATGCGCAGTTATAATATCCTGTAACATTATTTTTTAATGCGTGATAACCTACTGCAACATTTGCGGCTCCAGTAACATTATTAGCTGCTACATAATAACCTAATGCAGTATTGTACCCTCCAGTAGTAGTGTTAAGTAACGCTTGAAAACCTACTGCAGTATTGAACCATCCAGTCGTATTACTATATAATGCCTGATAACCTAATGCAGTAGTTCCAGAATACTGATTAAGATTACTATATAATGCCTGATAACCTAATGCGGTATTGGCATTTCCGGTTATATTATTATATAATGCTTCATAACCTAATGCGGTATTGCATTCTCCTGTAGTGTTACTATATAATGCATCATGACCTACTGCTAGGTTATAACTTCCTGTCGTATTATATAATGCCTGATGACCTATTGCAGTATTGCGATTTCCAGTTACATTTTTCCATAATGCCCGATAACCTAATCCAAGATTAGCATTTCCGGTAACATTACCAGATAATGCTTGATAACCTACTGCGGTATTAAAATGTCCTGTTTGATTAAGAAATAGGGCCTGAGTACCTATTGCAGTATTATATACAGATGCAGTAGAAGCATACATTGCTTGGGAACCTACTGCAGTATTGCCCCATGTTGTAGTGTTAGCTTTTAATGCTTGAAAACCTACTGCAACATTTGAATATCCATAAGTATTGCCGGATAAAGCTTCATAGCCTATTGCAGTATTATTATGTCCAGTCGTATTAACAACTAATGTTTTATAACCTAATGAAGTATTTCCTGTTCCGGTACTATTAACATTTAACGACTGATAACCTATTGCAGTATTATAACTTACTAAATTATCTTTTAATGCTTCATAACCAAGTGCAGTATTGCCCGATCCGGTAACATTAGCTTTTGATGAGTACCAACCTACTGAAACATTAGCACTTGCTTCACAACCAGTTAATGCGTACCCACCTACTGCAGTATTGCCAAATCCACTTATATTGGCTCTTAATGCAAACACACCAAGTGCAGTATTATCTCTTCCAGATGTATTATTTATAAGTGCTCTCCAGCCTACTGCAGTATTGTACCCTGCAGTAGTAGCATTTAACGCTTGATAGCCTAATGCAGTGTTGTAGTCTCCAGTAATATTAGATTGTAGTGCTTGAAAACCTACTGCAGTATTCTCTTCTCCATAAGTATCAAGCTTTAATGCCTGATAACCTATTGCAGTATTTCCACTAACAAAGTTATATACGCCTGTTGCAGCTTCTACGCCAAGTGCAGTAGTAAAAGGTAATGCATTATCTGTTATACCACTAAGGGTTGCAACTGTACCCCAACTTAAATTACCAGCTGCGTCACTTAATAATGCATCACCAGAGGTAATTGCATCATTAGGTGGCAAAATCCAAGTGACATTAGAATTAACTGTAGTGGAAGATTTAAAAGCAACCCAATTAGATGAATTTCCGTCATATAATTTAATTTCACCTGTTGAAAGTATATTTAATTCATTAAAATATCCGGTATCTCCTGTAACTGTTGTTCCATATGCCAGAACAAAATTACCAGTGCCACCGTTAATTTGATTGCCTGTAACAGTAGTACCGCTAACAAGCGTAAATACACCAGTGCCACCTGTTAAATTAGTAAACTTACCAGTAGCTCCTGTAACTGTTGTTCCAGATACTAGAGTAAATACACCAGTGCCACCAGTTAAACTACTAAATTTACCAGTAGCTCCTGTGACAGTAGTACCGCTAACAAGCGTAAACACACCTGTATTACCAGTTAAACTACTAAATTTACCAGTAGCTCCTGTGACAGTAGTACCGCTAACAAGCGTAAACACACCTGTACCACCTGTTAAAGTAGTAAACTTACCAGTAGCTCCTGTAACTGTTGTTCCAGATACTAGAGTAAATACACCAGTGCCACCGGTAATTTGATTGCCTGTAATAGTACCACCACTAATAAAAGTAAATATCCCTGTGCCAACCGTTAAATGATCAAAGGTACCTGTTGAATGCGTTACACTTCCTGCTGTAATACTTTCACCAGAAATAATACCTTTGACTTCTAAATTAGTTCCATACCCATAATTAATTCCTAAAAAAGTAAAACCACTTGCAATTCCACCGCTATAAATAATTTCAGTATTAACTTCTGTTAAATCTAAAACTCCCGTGTATTGATAGTAACCATTCCCATCTGAAGAGTCATTTGTTAAAACTCCACTATCTTCAATAAGAACAATTTCATTTTGTGCAATAGTAATTGAAGTGCCAGAAGTTGTTGCGTTAACAATAAAATCGCCTGTTGTTGAAACTTGAGTAAACGTGGCTACTGCATAACCAGTAGGATTTGCGACTGTAAGAGTCACATCTCCAGAGCCACTTACTGATGCCTGGTAAAAATAAGAAGAGCCAGTTGATCCTATTCCACTTCCAAAAACACCTGATCCTGTAACCCAAATATCTTCAACAAAAAATGCGTCACCAGTAACAGTTAATTTGTATCTGGTAATGCCTGTGTCAACAGTTAATATACCAAAATTTCCTGTTGTACCGGTAATAGTAGTACCACTTACTAAAGTAAAAACACCAGTATCTACATTTACTGTTGCAAAATCACCAGTAGTACCTGTAATTGTGCCACCTGTTAATACATCAAAATTACCACCGCTACCTGAAATAATTAAACCTGTTATATTTTCATCTGTAAATAAACCACTGGCACCTGAAACATAGCCACCAGTAGTTGTAATGTTACCTGTTGTTTCAATAACGAAATTAGCAACTGTAAAGTTACCTGTTGTAAAACTAGCTGTTATACCTGTAATTAAAGTAACTCCAGAAATAGTAGTGATTATTCCACTAGTTCCACTGATGGTATCAAAATCCCCTGTGGCACCTTGAACAGTAGTTCCGGTAACAAGAGTAAATGTACCAGTTCCACCAGTTAAATTAGCAAACTTACCAGTGGTTCCTGTTACAGTTGTTCCACTGACAAGAGTAAAGGTTCCTGTTCCTGCCGTTGCTTGGGTAAAACTACCAGTAGAGCCTGTAACGGTGGTTCCGCTAACAAGCGTAAACGTACCAGTTCCACCTGTTAGTGTTGGAAATTGACCAGTGGTTCCTGTAATGGTATTGCCATAAATGGTTCCACCTGAAATAGTAGTACTACCTGTTAAATTACTAAAGGTAGCTGCAGAACCTGTAATTGTATCTGTGGAAATTAAATTGGGTACAACTAAATTTCCATAGTAACCACTTGCATTATTGCCTTCAAAATTAAAACCATTTCCACCACTGTAATTCAGTGTTGTGTTATCGCCTACAATATTTGTAGTGCCTGTATTTATATAGTAACCAGCACCACTTGCTCTATTAGCTACTGGTATGACTAATGGATCTTGAATATAAACAACACCACTTGGCTCAACAGTAATTACATCTCCTGATGTACTTGAATTTACTATAAAGTCATAACCAGTTGCTCTAGCAACTGTTGTAATTCCTGTAATTAAAGCATCTTCGCCAACGTATAATTTTTTACCAACAGTTAAATCGCCAGTTAGAGTTAAACTAGGAAAACTTAAAGAGCTTGTAAAAGTACCTGTTGCTGCTGTAATTGATGTAAAGTTTCCTGTATCGCCAGTGACTGTAGTTCCACTTATAAGAGTAAATGTGCCTGTATCGGTACTTAAATTATTAAAATTACCAGTTGCACCAGAAATAGTAGTGCCTGTTAAGTAAGTAAAACTTCCAGTGTCTGCCGTTAAATTACTAAAGTTACCTGTGTCTCCTGTAACATTTCCTCCTGAAACATAAGTAAAAAATCCTGACGTACTAGTTAAATTAACAATTTGTCCAGTTGTTCCAGTAATTGTTGTTCCTTTTACCGTATCTCCTGATACCAAAACAAAATTACCAGTACCTCCTGTTAATGTTCCTAATTGACCTGTTGTTCCGGTAACTGTTGCGCCTGAAACAAGCGTAAATTTTCCAGTGCCTGCATCTAATACAGAATACTGGCCAGTAGCACCTGTAATTGTAGTGCCAGTAATATTGGTCGCAGTAAATTTAGTAAAATTACCAGTGTCTCCTGTTATTGTTGCACCTGATATGGTGCTTGTAACTGTGACATTTGTGCCAGAAATTGTAGTAATACTGGCAGTAATACCGCTTATATTTTGACCAGTGACATTAGTAAAAGCACCTGTGGCGCCCGTAACAGTTTGACCAGAAAGTCTGACAAAATTTCCGCTGCCTCCAGTTATAGTTGTAACTGTTAAATCTAATATATTTCCGGTATCGGTAAAAAGATTACCAACATTTACAACTGCTCCAGTAATATTCGCGCCACTTAATAGACTAGTAAATGTACCAGTTCCTGTACAATTTAAACGATTAAAAGTACTTACACCTGTAACATCAATAGTTGCAGGAGAAAAATTTCCTCCGACAGAAAGATCTCCGGTAACCGTTAAGTTACCAGAAACAGTTCCGCCAGTTAATTGAAGATAATAAAAATTATAGTATTCTTTTGAAGAAGCAAACGTAAATTTTTTATTCTTTAAACCAGGGTCAACCTCAGAAACATCAACAAGCGTATACAGATCATCGTCTGCAATACTAGAGGCATTAATAGCGCCTAGTTCTGTAATCTTTCTATCAGCCACTTAACTACATACAACCTGTTCCATCATTATAAATCCCCTGTATCTGATTTATTTTTGTACTTTGATTTCAATTTTAGGTAAAATATTTGTTGCATAATTCCAGCAAGATTGTACCCCAAAGACTAATCCGCAAGAAATTGCAAGCATTAAAATAATTTCTGCGACTGTAAGATTTCTTCTATTGTTTACCAAGGGGGGGTTAACAATTTTGCTTTGAGCGGGGGGTTGCATTTGTTGTTGAACTTGATTTTGTTCAAATGCTAATCTTTGCTGCAAAGCCTGTTGAATTGCAAGTTCTTTAGCTTGTTTCTTCAGCTGCTCCAGCATTTCTGGGGTGATCTGTTGCTGAGGCTGACTGGAAGGAACTTGGCTTTCCATCTGACAATTTTGTTTTTTATACACTAGCATTAATTAAAACAAACTGCATGATGACTGGAATTAGAAAAGCAATAGAAGACGTTGCCCATGAACTAAAAGGAATTAAAAATATTCTTAATTCTTTATGGTTTGAAAAAACTAAAGACGATAAAACTATTTCTTTATGTCCTGATGCTTATGCCGATGAGTACGTTTCAACGGAAGAATGCGGACGCCGTTTAAATGTATCTGATCAAACAATTAGAAATTGGATCGCAGTCGGCCGAAATAAAGCTGACAAAGGATGGAAAGAAGGTATACACTATATAAATATTGCGCCTGATCCTGGAAAAAAAGCGATTATTCGTATTCCTTGGAATCAATTGATTCAATCTTTTAGTAAGAATAAAAAAATTGAGTCAAGCGATTTTTTCAAAAGCGCTTTATACAAAACCTCTCACAAAGATACTTTATAATATGGCACATCGTTTTGATGGAATTGATTTTTCAATTCTTACAATTAAAAACTATAAACAAATATTGCCAGAATCTTTAGTTAAACAGGTTTTATATTTTTTACCTCCTTTTGGTTCTTTTGATGATGGATGTCTTAGACGGTATCTAGAAAACATAAAAAATTATGAGGAAGAAGATGAAGGTTTAGGCATGACTTTAGCCAACCGATTAAGGTTGGCTTTTAAAGATATGCAAGCAGATACAATTTGTGGTAAATTTCCACTTGCAGAACTACCTTTAAAAAGACGACTGCGGTGCGTAGCTGAATACTTAATTCGATCGGGAGAATTTGATAAGTTAAAAGATGAAAACGGAAAGCTAATTAAAAAACGTGGCAACCTTGGCAAACTTGTTGTAATATACAAACCACTACCAAAACTATTAGACTCTTTATTAAAACAAGGTTTGATTAAACATGAACAAGAGAGAAAAATTAATTCGTGCGACCTTAGGTGAAGACATTAATGAGGAAAAACTTAAAATGTTAAACACAACATCCAAATTTATTTTGGGTGACATGTGTGAAATGTATAGAAAATTCTGGGCTATTGAAGGGCCTGGTGTTCTTTGTTTTCAACCTACTGGTCAACGTGCGGTATTCTTTTTAACTTTAAAAGAACTTCATGCCGCACAAGAAGAATGTGAGACACAAAATAATGGCGATTTAGCTGAAACATTTAGAAGAGTGTTGGCTGCAGCACAAAAAATTAACCCAGAAGAAAAAGCTGGTTATATTATTAATGACAATGAAGGAATTCGTTATTTTGAAGTAGATTACGAAAAAGACAAAGATTAATGGCAATACCTAATGTTCGCAAAGGTTTGAATGAAGACCGAGAATATATTACAAATTATGACTTGACTTCTGCTGCTCATCAATTATTGGGTGGCATTGAGTTAGACGTGGCAAGTTCTAAAGTTGCCAATGAATATATTCAGGCAGAAAATTTTTTTACTCCTACCGATGATGGTTTAAATGTACAGGACTGGTACGGTCGTGTTTATTTATTTCCACCTTCTGGTGCTTATTTCTGGAATAAAAAAGAAGATCGCTGGAAAATAACTAGGGCTTCTTCTCCTTCTTTAACTTCATCTCACGCTGTTTGGTTCCGTAAGCTTTACAGGTCTTGGTGGAAAGGAGATATAGAACAAGGTCTTTATTTTACCAACTGTCCTGATATGATTCGTTATGAACAAAAAATTTTTGATTTTCCTGTTTGTATTTTAAAAACAGCGCCAACACTAATAAAACATACCAGTGAAGGAATTGGCATACAGCGGACTTGTACTTCTCTTTTGGTTTATCTGCAGCCAAAACAAGACACCACATTTTTTACAGAAAAATTTATTGACATTTATTCCCCAAAAGGGCGCATAATTGTTTAATGTAGTTATACCAAGAAAATTCAAAATTTATGTCGGTGTTGTCAGACTGGGAAATCAAAGAGCTGGCTGAACAGCAGGACATGATTTCTCCTTTTATTGATTATTCATGTAAGGAAAAAGATGGGAAACGTATTCTTAGCTACGGACTTGGTTCTTATGGTTATGATATTCGTCTATCTCCTAGCCAATGTTTAATTTTTGGTGGCACTCAAAGAGGAGATTGTGATCCAAAAAATTTTAATTCAGATGATATTTTAAAAGCTGCTGAACTGTTAGAAGATGAAAATGGCCAGTATTTTATTTTGCCCCCGTATGGCTATTGCCTTGGTGTGGCTCAAGAACATTTAAAACTGCCCAGAGATGTGACAGTTGTTGCTGTTGGAAAATCAACTTACGCTCGTTCAGGTATTCTTGTTAATATCACTCCAGCTGAAGCTGGTTGGGAAGGTTATCTTACTTTGGAAATTAGTAATTGTACTGGTTTATTTAATCGTATCTATGCCGATGAAGGTATTACCCAATTAATTTTTCATCGGGGAAAGCCATGTCAAACTAGCTACCAGGATAGAAAAGGTAAGTATCAAAGTCAGAAAAAAGAAGTTGTTTTTTCTAAAGTTTAACCATAAGGTTTTCCAGAAAATCGTTTTGGTTTTTCAGCGTAGTTGGTTCCACCTGATTTACCAAAACGATCTCCTGAAAAGTAACCTGGCACATCTCCACCAGGACCTAATGGATAATCAATTTCCATTTTTTTTCTATATTTACCAGCTGCTTTAGCTGCTCTCATATAACTAGTAATTTGTTTTTCTTTTTGATTTGACGGACCAACAATATCAATATCTTCTTCTTCTAAACGTCTTAAATCTGTATTGTAAATTCGACCTGGATTTAAGTCTGTGACTTCACTTCCAGAGCTAGCTGAATCTTTTAAAGGATCGTAGTTTAAATTAAACAAGGTCTTTATCTAGTTTTGCCATAGTATTATTGTAAGAGGAATAAATCAATTAAAAAAATGTTGATGAATGCATCTAATTTTTTAGACAGTTTTGTAAAAGATGAAATTGATTGTCGTTGCTTAAGCGAAGAAACTTTTGGGCAACCTTTAGACAATGCAGATAATGATGTTCCTTTGTATGATATGTACAATCGTGGATTGTCAGCATGCGAAGAAGGTCTGGAGAGAACCAACCTTGCTCTGGAAGGAATGAAGCGTCCGGGTCGGACGGGTTACATTCCCAGTGTGGAGGATGCCCACATGTATCCGGGGACTCTGCCAATGCCAAGCAGCAGAGTGGGTCTGAATCTTCCTCCTGCGAGTATGACAACGGAAGCACTGATGTCCCAGCAACGTCAGGGATTGTAGATATTTATAGGTTTGAAGTTCCTGATATGGTTAACCACCCATCTCATTATTCTTCTGATGGAATTGAGTGCATTGAAGCCATCGAAGCACAGCTAACCAAAGAAGAATATAGAGGGTTCCTAAAAGGTAACGTTGCCAAATACCTTTGGAGAGAAAAGTATAAAGGGGGTACTGAATCTTTAAAAAAGGCTCAGTGGTATTTGACACGGTTACTTGAACTTAATTAATCTCGTTGACGCCAGTCTTCGTTTTTTTCTTGGCTAAACCATTGAACAATATCATCTGCACTTTTAAAACCGGTGCGATGATTTGTTGGGTCTGGATCACCAAGATCCATTGCATTCATAAATCCATCTAAACCATTTTGATTCATTTCTGGATTGTAAGAAATGCGTCTTGCTTTCCTGAGCATTTCACCTGCTGAACGATTTGCTTTGCCAAGCTTTTCAGCCCAAATAACATCGGTTAACTGAACTTCTTGTTGTCTTGCAATACGGTTGCAAATAAATTGCAACCGTAAACGATATTCTGTAGATAACATGGTTTTTATTTATTAAAAAGGTTCAAAAGGATCTTCGCCATCTTCTTCCTCTGGGGCAACGCAAGCAGCAAGTTCCGCTAATTCTAAATCAGTTGGAACATCAAAATCAATTTGAATATTTTCATTATCCATAATCTCTTTTACTGCTTGCCATTCTAATAATCGTTGATAATAAAGAGTTAACAGGGCTGAATGTAATTCTTCCCATGTCATGTCTTTAGCTTGTATCTCTGCTTTTCGCATTGAAAACTGAAGTTCTAATGGAAGAACAAATTCTTGTGGTTCAGGCGTGTTTTCCATTAGCCTCCGTTTTATTTATATTATTCTAATCCAACCAAAAGCCTTTATTGATATCGAATTCATTTCCAAAATCAGCTAGTATTTGAGGATTTATATTTTCTTCTAGTTTTTTGATTGCACGTACTTGATTTGGTGAAGCAACATAATTACGAAAAGCACGTAAAAGAATTTCAGTTGATCCCCAGGGGGATTCGTTAATTTCTTGAAAAAATAAATGAATTTCTTCTCTTCTTCTATCTACTAAGTTTCCAATAACATTGTGTTCGCAATCAAAAATCCAACGAGAAAATTGATCAGCGACTTCTGACCAGTTCTCATTTTCAATATATTCAGGAAGACCTGTAAAAATAAAAGCAGACCAACCAATGGAATGAATAAAAGAAATTAAAGCTTCTTTCATTGACTTGTCTAAATGTAAGTTTAATTTATTTAAATCATCTTCTATTAAATTAATTTCATCTTTGACATACTCTAATGCTTTTTTTTTAGTGCAACAGTGTTCTTTACATACAGGTTGTCCATCTGGATAGTACTGAGTTCCATAGCCAATAGTAAAAGGCGCATCCCCAGTGCATACATCGGGATACGCCTTTTCATTGAACCCTTCGTATTTACAGATTAACTGTATTGCCTTTGAAAAGTTCAAAATACTACTGGTAAATCATTACCAATAATATAACAATTTACTTGCCTTGACCACGTAATTTCTTTCTTCCATGATTAGATTTTGAATGTTTTCCTTGTCCCTGTTTGGTTTTTTTGGGAGCCCCCTGAATGTAACCACCGCCTTTTCTCATTGGTCCCTCAAGATCATTTCACATAACATACTAAATAAAAACGTTTTTAACCGCAAGTAGTCTTCCTGTTGTTGAACTGGTCTTCCCGGATAGCCAGGCCAATTTTCAATTGCATCACAAACTGCATCGTATAGATTTCTAACATCAGTAGTTTCAAATTCACATTGAATCACCATTTAACTTTATGCGACCAATAGCGTGCAGAGAATTTATCGGGATTCGGATCTTGTGCATTGTGTCTAGCATAATAAGATTTTTTTCTTGCTTTATCTTTTTCTGTTGTAGGATTTTTACCAGCGCCTTCTACCCCTTGTTGGCCAAACCTTACAATTTTTTCTTTACCATCCTTACATGCTTTTACTACATGTGATTTAGTGGCATGTCCTGGCGTTTTTCTAGGCTTATTACAAGCCATTTCATCCTTTGCTAATTTAGCTGCTTTAGCTGCTTTTTTTCTTTTTTCTGACATGTTTATTTAAAGTAAGGAGCAAATTCACCTAAAAATTCTTGAGCACTTTTTGATTTTGTATAAGTGTCTTCATCATCATATCCTAAGTCAAATACATTAAAAACATTTGTTTCTTTTTGAGTTGTTTGTTTTGTTGTTGTTTGATTTTCATCCGTTCCATCCGTTTCATCTTTTCCAAAATTAAGAAAAGAACCGATGTTTGAATATGCTGCTAAAGGATCACTTAATGCATCTTGCAATCCAAAACCAAATTCTAAACCTTTACCACTTTGTACTTCACCAAGTAATTCCATTTCAGAACGATCTACATCAGGTAAAAATGATTCATAAAATTCATCTTCTGTCCCTTGATAACCAGATTTTTGAAAACTTTCAAACAACCATGTTTTACCTTTGGGAGTTTCATTTGTAAAATCTTCAGGGCGGTCAATATATGTAATTCCTAAAATTTCTTGGTTTGGATCTTCTCGCTGTTCATTTAGATATTTAATATTTTCTCTAATTTCCAGGGCTGATCCTGTTCTCATGATATCAATAATGTATCCTTTTAAATCATCTAATGTACCTTTAAAATCTTCTAAACCTAAATCTTCTAAAATTTGATCGTATTTTTCATCGTAAGGATTTACTCCTTCTAGTAATTCATCTGCAAATTCTTCAGGTGTAATAAAACGACCAAAGGGGGAATCAATTGCTGCTGCTTTATCTTTTAAATAAGTATCAATAATGCTTTGTGCTTTATCTGTAACAATAGTGCTATTTAATAAATCAAGTGCTGGATCGTAGTCGTTGTATTGACCAATAATCCAGTAATGTAATTGCGCAAAATCATCTTTACTTAACGTCCACTTTCCTTCTTCATTAAAACCACCTAAACCATATCTATAAGCTTGTGCATACCATGTATCACCCATCGTTGTTCCTGGAATTTCATTTTTAAAATTATTTTCTTGTGCATCTTCCCAATCTTTATTAACTGTCTCACTTTGATTTTGCAACTCTTGTTCTTTTTGCGGGTTTACTCTTGCTCCATTTCCCATAGGATCAAAATAAAAATCAGTATTAAATTTAGATGTTTCTCCACTGCGCTTTTGAAGTTCTTCTAAATAAGCATTGGCTTGAATTTGTCCGGCATTTCTTAAAGCAAAAGCTAAATCTTCTGTTTGAAAAGGATTTTTTTCTTCTTGGCGAACATCCATATATTCAACAAATTCATCCATTGATCTGGATGTATCAAATCTTGGTTTTAAATAATCATTAACAAAATCTCTGGCAAATCTACCAGCAACTGTTTCATCTATTCCATCAATAGTTAAGTTGTTTCCTAGTTCTTCATCAATAGAATCGATTGCATTTCTTTGATTAGTAATTAAATTTTCTATTTTTTTTATAAATTCACCATATTCAGAAACTTCATTTCTTGTTGGACTTGTTTCTTGTATTAAATTTAATATGTCTAAAGATGATGTACTTAATGCGGCTCTTTCTGCTTCTGTCAAAGCGTTTAAACTTTCTGGATTTTCAAGTATTTCTTCTTCTTTTATTGCTTGATCATTTAAATAATTAATTAACTCGGCTGTGTCATTAAATCCTGCTGCATCTAAAAATACCGCATTAAACTCACCTTCTTCTTGATTGTATGGATCAACACCTAGATTGCGGTTTAAAAATTTATTAAATGCGGTTAAAATATTTTCTTTTATTTCATAGGGTTGATAGCGTTCTTTGTTTTCTTCATAGTTGGGCGAATATCTCTTGCTTAGTGTATCTTTAAACCATGTTTCCCAGTTATATTCAACACTGTTCTTTAAACCTGATATTGAACCTTCTAATTTATCTTCTAATCTTTTTGCATAATCTCTACCCCTATTTGACATTGGTAGTATTCCACCAATGCCGCTGTCATTTAAAAATGAATCAGCAATTGTTTTTCCAGCATTAAAAACTTCAGAAAAAGAACCTAATCCTTGATAAAAAGCAATGTTTTGTTCTTTGGCTTTTTGGTTTTGAATTTCAGCAACTGTTTGCTGTAATGCATCTTTTGTTAGATTACCAAACTGACTAACCTGTTGAAGTCTTTCTTGACCAATTAAATTATTGATCATATCTTCAAATTCTGTTATGTAAGCATCGCTTCCGGCTTCACTTTGAATATTTTCTATTGCTGTTGTATCCGCTTCTCTTTGAGATTTTAAAAACAAACTAACAAAATCATTTGGTTTATCTTTACTAATTTCAAAAACAGGGATACGACCACCAGTTAAACTTTCTGTTGAATACGCAGGATCATTTTGTAATTCTTGCCAATAGCGATAGTCTGAGTTTTTTTCATCTCCTGATAAAGCTGCTTCATATTGTTTTTTCCAATAGTCATTGTTTTTTATAACATCTAATTCAGAGTTTTCATCTAAGGTAACACCTAACTGTTTATCTCTTATGGTCTGTATACTTTCATCTGTAATAATATCTTCTGCTTGTAAATTTTCTCCTTCGTATTTTTTTAGATCTTCTGCTTCATTTGCTCTAACATTTTCACCATTTAATACTCGTTGAGTATAGTTAAATCTGTAAAAATTAGTAGCATCATAGTCTTCTTTGTTTTCTTTAGATGCAAAATCAGTTTTACTAACTGCTCCATATCTGCTTAAAAGATCAACATCATCAAGCGCAACAATATTGTCAAATTTATTTTTTGCTTCAATATCTTGAGTTTCATAATAATTTTTATTAAAATTTCCATAGGGCGGCTCTTTAAAAGAATTATAAGCTTCAGGGGCTAAACCTTCTTTAATATAAAAAGTTCTAAATAACTCTTCATAGCCTCTTTGGTCTGCAACATTTAAAGAAGTTAATGCTTTTAATAAACCATCTCTATTTTCTAAATAATTACCCGTTTGATTTCCATTGATATTATTTTTTTGATCAAGAAAAGCTTGATGAGCAGCATCTAAAACTTTATTCCTTTTATTTGCTATAGCAACCTCAGCATTGTAATTGTTTGTTTTTTCTTGATTTCTGCCTCTTTTTTCGGCATTTTCTGTATTTATTTTAGTTACTTGTGGTTGTGTGTTTCTTAAAGCACTATTTACTTGTTCATTTGCTTCTGCATTTTTTGCGCCTGATGCACCAACACTTACTGCTCTCCCATCAGCTTCATAACCATAACTTGCAATCTCTGTACTTCCCCCCGGTACAGCACCTCCAGGTGCTGTATATCTAACTTCTGAGCCTTTCCAGTTATTTGCAGATGCTGATGGAACGTGTGCTCGGACAACAGCACTTTGAGTAGTTTCAAGTGTTGGATAAACAGGAGTTAGGGGAATATTTCCTCCTAATTTAAAAGGCAAAAGTAAAGTTATATTATTTCTTGTATAACTAAGTTTTTCATTATCATCAAGATTTGGATCATAGTACAAACTTGTAGATGGATAATCTGCAGTAGTTGTTGTACTTGTTTGACTGTTAATTACAGAGCTAGGGTAAGCTTGTCCTTCTAGTATTTCATTATCTAAAAAAGTATTTTCTTGAATTAAATCTAGATCACTACCAATAATAGTTTCTGCTTCAGGTGGTGGTGCTAAGGTTGCTTTTTGTTCCTCTAATTCTTTTAAACCTTGTTCTATAGCTTGTTCAGTTGTTAAAGTACCTCCGTGTGGAATTGTGGGCTGAACAGATACATTGGGAATATTTTGCACAGGAATCCCTGCTGCCATCCCTGGATTAAAAATAATAATTGGACCCGTCATTTATTTATGCAGCTTCTGGATCTGGAGACAAGTTATTTACATTATAAGATTGAATACTGCAAGAAATGTAAGATACATCCATCCAGTCTTTAATTCTCTCTAGTCTTTCTTGACAAAAGTATTTCTGTTCACGAAACCATTCTTCCATGTTGCAGCTACCTTTATTACTATTACAACGTTGGCAAGATGGAACCAGGTTATTACGATTACTAGAGCCTGATTTAAAACGAGGAATAATATGATCTAAAGATGTTGCTGGTCTACCACAATAACCACAACAGTGGTTCCAGGCTTCATATATTGATTGTCGATAACGTTTTTTGGCTAACCGAGGAGTGACTTCAATGAGCATAGAGAGGGGTTCCTTCTCGTCATTGAACATCTCTTCAGTTGCGGTTACTTTATTTTAAGATTCCTAAATTCGTATAAAAATAAAAAATGTTTATTAAAGCCATTAATAAGTTTGTTTTTCTATGTACTTTAAATATGCAAGCCAAATTCTTCCATGGCAAAAGCACCTGAATCAACCGGATGGTTCTCCATCAACAAAGCAGAGGAGATGCTTGGCTTAGACCGCAAGACTCTTTTCCGTTTCCGTGATGATGGGACCCTTAAGCTTGGCACCCACTTTACAGCATTTCCTGGGAAAACCTGGTCAAGAGACAGCTATTACTGGAACGTCAAAGCCGTTCAGCGCTTCTTGCAGAAACAAGCAAGCGATCAACAACCAATGGCTGCTTAACATTTGTATAGTATTGTTTCCTGATTTTATAAGCTAATAATAAATCTGTAATATTTAATTCAATCCGTTGATTAGCCATCTCTTGATACAAGTTATAGCACAGTGTTCTAATACGGCCCCATAATCTTTGGGGTCGTTTTTCTTTTAAATTAAATAAAATAACCCACTGTGGATGCAGTGGGTAAATAGGACGTTTTTTATTTTTAATAAAAATAGTATTATTGGGACCCCATTTAAAGTCCCATAGCTTATCTGGTTTAACGCCATAAGTGGCAATCATGCCATAAAGCCACGCAACGTTTTTTAATTTACTAAAAGAAAGTAGTTTAAAATAATCGTTTACAATTCGTTGATCAGTAGGAGGAGCGAGTTCCATAGGTCTTTAATCGGTATTAACCATACTGTATATACTGGTCAAACCATTGCTACAGAACCATTAGTATTGCTTTGGTATCTGAGCTTATTATTAGTATACACTAATTAATTAAACACCACTCGCAAAGGCTGCCCAACAAGCTCCTAGGGCTTCTATAGTTGATGTTTCACCACTCTCATAAGGTAAATTAACTACATCACCAGCATGGTATACAGTGGGTACTCCACTCGCTTTAATGTTACTAAATCCGTATTTGCGAACATTAATTTGTTCTTCTGAAAGAACAAAAACACCATCAACAATGTCACCAAAGTTAGACATTAACTTGCCGGCCTCCCACCTTGATATGGAATGTATTCTTTACCATTTTTATCATACATTCTAAAGCTCGACATTTGAACAAAGTCACTTGGTATATTGAATAGTTTCTGTGCCATTGGCATCATCATTGGAGCACCACAGTTATAAGGTGGTACATCCATTTTAGATAAACCATTTTTTACAATTTCATATTCAGCTTTTTGATTATCTTTATTGGTTTGCTCTACCAGTTTTTGCTCCCATTCTGTTAAACCTTCTGCTGTTCCAACCGGAAAATCGGATGGCTCTGGCGGAAATACTTTTTCAGCAAATTTCATTGCATAGATATGTTTGCAATATCGAATTTCATCCAATAAAGGAGTCCAAAAGTCTGTAATTGAAGTTATGTTATAAGATCCATCTGGATTTCTTGAACTGTCATAATCGTTATAGCTGGGCATGCCTTCTGACTTTGCACCTTCAATAGAAGGTAAAGGAGTACTTCTTGTGTATACACCACCAAAATCTCTAAACATGCCAGGGCGATCTCTTAACGCACCTCGTTGTGTATCACTGGTTGGAGTAACCTGAGGTGGTATTTCGTATTCAGCAGATGGAGCAACCACTTCCATTGCTCTATCTTCAGTTCCTTTTGACATTGCTCGATCATCAGGAATTGGATTTCCAAAACGATCTAGTTGTGGGCGCACCGTAGGTATAGGGCCAACACCAGTAACAACTTCACCTTTATACATTCTTTCAAAACGACCTGGTTTTACGGTTGATGCTTTGGTACGTGGAAAAATTTTATTATTGCTTGTGCTTCCAAGTTGGGAAATATAAGCATAATCTCTTCTTGTAAAGTCTTGACATGAACAACAATATCTTGTCCCAGTCATCATGAATCGACCTAGTTGAGGACTTGTTCTTGCTGGTGTGACAAAAACAGCGTCCGTGGTTGATTCAACTGAACCTTGTTTTTGTAATTTAATTATTCCAGTGGCTTCTTGTGTTTCTACAACAACAGCTTGAATATACCCATATCTTTTTTGTGTTGTTGGATCAATTGTTTCTGAAGTAATTGGAGCACCACCATCAAAAACTATTCTGGTTTCAAATATTTCACCATTCATTGGATAAAGGGGTGGTCTACCAGGTCCTGTAAACACGTATAAAGGGGCTGGTAAAGGATTAAAAATACTCCAGTTTCCTGCTAATTTAACATACCAATAATCTTTGTCCTCTGTTACTGATAATATAGACGCTTTAGTTCCTAAGCCATCATTAATATTATCTAAACGTAAACTTCCGCCTAGTCTTACACCGGCCCAGTGCATTCCAAGTTCTTTGTTCTTAGTTGGAAAACCTTGAAAAACACCTGGTATTCTTGGTTGTTGTCCTGTTGTTGGAACAGTGCCTACAGGAACAATATAATCAAATGGATAACTATAGACTTGCCCTATAGAACTATTTGAATAAATTTCAAAACCTCTTCTCCAGCGTGACCAAGCTGATTCTCTATTGGAACTATAAATTGAATCAGGAACTGAGCCTTTAGAAAACTCAGTTCTGATTGGTGTTATGCCTTTAGGTTCAATACTTTTTGATTTAGCAAATGAATTAAAAGAACCGAAGGAGTTTCCGTTCTTTTTTCCCATGATTAGAAGAAACCGCCTTGCGCTGAAACATGAAGACCGTTGGTATAACCACTAGGGAAAGGACCATCAGGAACCACGCCAACATAAATACGGTCACCTTTCTCTAAATAAATGCCTTTATTTCTAAGAGGAACACCATTTGTTAAGCTTGAAGTATCCCCTGCTTGTGGCATGGGATAAGCAACTTCAGGCATTACATCAGAACAATCAACTTGTTGTGTGTTAGCCGGAACAGTTTTTGAAAATAAAATTTGATAATCACCACTTGCGGGAATAGGCGTCGTAGTTCCTCTTGTGTGGTAAAAAACAACTCTTACAGGATCTTGTTGACCATATGCAACACCTTCATAGGTAAAACCAGATGCAACTGTATAAGTTAAACTACCAAGTAAACCGGTAACTGCAGACGCACCTGTATATGTGTAATATCCATAACCAGAGGTTGCTGCGCCTGTGGCAGTGATATCAGAAATTAAAACAACTTGACCACTAGAAATATAAACAGCATTGCCAGAGGAAGCTGTTGTTAGTGTGTAATCAGGTGCTCTAGTTGCATCATCTCTAATAATAGAAATAGAATCAACGACTCCACCATTATTATTGTCTTCGGTTAACTCTGCATCCATATCAACAAGAATGGATGGTGCTTGACCACCTTGCACAAACAATGTGGAAGCACTGCCAACGGTTTGTGTAGTTAGTCTTACTGAATCAAACAGCGGTCTATCTACAAGTAAAGGCTGTTTATTGGTGGAAGTTGAAGACACGGTTATCTATATTGTTTTTTTAATTATAGCTTATGCCATTTGATTAAACAGTGATTGGAATTGATTGAATTCCTTTAATCCATCCTGTGTTGCAGTTTCAAATAAACTTTCTGGATTTACTTGCATGTTAAAAAAATCTTGAAATGACTGACCATAATTATTTGTATCAGGCCGAAATTTAAAACGTGCAGCAGCAATAGACTGTGTTACTTTTTGTGGATCAAAAGGATAATAAGGAATCAACCTTGATCGATTAAGTTCTCCCGGTGTATAGTCTGTAGACCCTTGATCTACATAATCAGCAAATGAACTTAAGTTCATTGGAACATTGCTCCCATTTGTTGAAACAAAGTCATTGGATCTATTAAAGGTCTTTGTTGTAATACTTGATTTAATAAATTATTACTCATAATATCTGCAATACTTTTACGTTCTTCTGTTTTTTTAGAGTCACCCAAAGAAATATTAATATTAATAGGAATACCATCAGCAGTTGTAGCTGTGGCGGTATTTGAATAGGGTTGGTCTGGATCTACCAGGTTTTGGTTAAATGCCTCTGTTCCAGTAAGATTAGAAGCTCCTAATAATTGTTCTGATTGTTTATATAAATCTCCACCGCGAGCCATTCTTGGTGCAACAGAGGCTACACTAGTCTTATTGCTATCTTGTGCGTAAATATTTGCATTAGGATTACCGCCTAACACAGTTGCATAGGCTTTTTGAATACCCATGCCTGGTTTAAATCCTCTTCCTCTAAAAAATTTTTCTACATGTGGCATTTGCTCTGCCACAGAATACTTACCAATCTTGTTAGGATCTAAACCAACTTCTTGTCTTTCTGGGCCACCAAATTGAATTAAGCCGTAATAATTATTACCGCCTCCTCCCCAAACATTAGGGCGAAATCCCGACTCTTGAAGAATCAAAGCTCCCAGTTCATTGGGATCCATTCTTAAATTACGAGCTACTGCGCGAACAGCTTCTTTGTCTGCTTGAGTTAAATTTGCCATTACTTTGTGCCCCCTCCAAACTTGCTAAGTCTTCTTAGAAACTCTTGTGCTTTATCTTTTTGATCTTCTGGTAACCCAATATTTGTTTGATCGCCTAAAGAAGGAATTCCTTGATAACCATAAGAAGGATTTGTTGGATTGAATTGAGGGACATTGGTAACAGGAGGAACATAAGCTCCACTATAAGGACTAACGTTTACTCCTGGCATTTGATTACCAAATGCTGCACTGGGATTGAAATTTATTGCACCTTGAGCAGGCTGAGGCAATTCCATTTGTGCTAACAAAGGATTAAAAGTACCAATGGTTTCTGCTTTTCTTTGTTCTGATGTACCGTATTTTTCTTGGTGGATACGCATGCCAAGTTCATCAAGAACTTGATAATCTTCTGGTGTTTTAGCTTTAGCTTTTAAATTCATGTATTCTTGCATGGCACCAAAGTTTCCTGCTTGCTGACCAGGTACTTCAGGTGTTGTAGTAACAGGAGCATCTAAACCTCGTTTCCATTGTTCAGATTGTATCTGTTGTTCAGGAGAAAGAAAAGCTTGCTGACCAGGGAAACC
>Ga0098073_1000150_pt1 | contig 26609 bp, 23 predicted proteins | sample 31_taG_FD_75060 | JGI IMG/M metagenome (GOLD analysis project Ga0098073, IMG submission 75060) | Marine viral communities from the Gulf of Mexico - 31_GoM_OMZ_CsCl metaG | ecosystem: Environmental > Aquatic > Marine > Oceanic | place: Gulf of Mexico | collected 2015-07-12
TAGTCAGGACTTGTTGAGTAAGGAAGAAGCTATATCTCAAATGCTAGTTAATAATTTTGGGATTAAAATTGCTGAAAATCAAGTAGAGGTTGCAGATAACAACCAAAGTGTTTTAAACTCAGGATACCTACCAACACTTACAGGAAATGCTAATGCTCAATATGATAGGTCTAATGAAACAAGAGAGTTTCCAGGTGCCTTCAATGAAGATGGTAGTCCAAGACCTAATACAGAGATAGAAGGAGCAGAATCACAAAGCTACAATGCATCACTTAATGTAAATTATTTGCTTTTTGATGGGTTAGGACGTTTTTATAACTACAAGCAACTTAAAGAAACTTACAACTTAACAGAGCTTCAAGCGCGCGAAACTATTGAGAACACAACCTTGCAATTATTTTCGGTTTATTTTGATGTAGCTAGATTAACAGAAAACTTAGAAGTATTTAAACAAGCCTTAGAAATTTCTCAAAAACGCGTTACACGATCACAATATGGGTTCGATTATGGGCAAAGTACCAAGTTAGAAGTCCTGCAAGCAGAAGTAGATGTAGTGACAGACTCTGTAAATGTCTTAAATGCAAAACAACAGTTATTAAATGCAAAAAGAGATTTAAATGTTGTGCTTAACCGCGAATTAGAAACTATAGGTTTTCAAGTTGACACATTAGTGGAGTTTGAAAACGATTTGCTTTTAGAAAGCTTTGTTGAAAAAGCAGAATTTAATAATGTAACGCTATTACAAGCTGAAAGCCAAACACGAATTAGCGATTTTGAAATTAAAGCGAATAAAGCCTTGTTGTTACCTAGTGTGGGCTTAACAGGAAGTTACGGTTGGAACAGAGTTAACAGTCCAGCATCAGCTTTTTTCCCAGGTTCTGTATCTAGAGGAAACAATTTAACTGTAGGCGCAAACTTAACCTGGAACTTATTTGATGGTGGTAGAAGCATTGTAGGTATAAAGAACGCTAAGATTTTAAATGATTCTCAAAAACTGCAAGAACAGCAATTTGAATTACAGGTAAATAGAGATATTGCAAATGCCTTAGGAAATTATAGAAACCTTCTGAAAATTTATAAGATACAAGAGCAAAACGTTGAGACCAATCAAAATAACCTTGAGCGCTCCAGAGAACGTTTAAATCTGGGTCAAATTTCTTCTATTGAATTTAGGCAGGCACAAATAAACTTAATAAACGTTCAGACCAATAAAAACTTAGCGAAATATGATGCTAAGTTAGCCGAGCTAGAGCTGCTAAGGCTTACAGGCCAGCTTTTAAATGTAGAGTTTTAAGTGTCTTATTTTATTCATAACTTTAAGATATGTACGAACACTTCTTTCAATGCCCTTATTGCTGGGAAACAATTTCAATGCTCTTAGACACTTCTGTAAGACAGCAAGTTTATGTTGAAGATTGCGAGGTGTGCTGCAACCCTATTGAAGTCGAAGTGAAGTTCGAAAATCACGAATTAGTACAATTTGAGCCTCAAAATTTAGGGCAATAATATTTTCAAAATAATAGTCAAAATATTTCGTCAGATTGCGAATAGGTTGTATATTTGCCATCCCAATCAAACGAAAGGGAATTGTTTTTTGTCAAGCTTATGATTTGAAGGTTGCAAAACCAAGTAAAAAACAGACATACAAATCGCGGGATAGAGCAGTAGGTAGCTCGTCGGGCTCATAACCCGAAGGTCACTGGTTCGAGTCCAGTTCCCGCTACTAGAGTAAAAAAGCTTCACAGAAATGTGAAGCTTTTTTTATGTAAAATATGGTCTAAGAAAAAAAAACCTTAAAATAGAAGTGAGTTTTTTTAGGATTTTTAATTTATTATAAATCTACCAGATACTGGGCCTACAGTTATATCTTGGTCACCTGTTAATCTTATTAGTGTTCCTGAAACTTCAAAAACAGTTCCATTTTCAGAGACTATAATCGTTCCATTTTCTATTATACCATCATCATCTGGATTGAAAACATCAGAATGAAAAACATCTATAACTGCATATGAGCATTCGCCATCATTAATACTATATGTTCCGTCATTAATTACAGTGCTTGAAGATGAAAAATTAAAAATCATGTAATTTGTCATTGTATTTTCTAAGTCAGAACCAATACCATATTCTAAATTAAAATTATTACAAAATGAATCCGTATCTGGATCTGAATACGTTGCTAATCCATTATAGTCTAAAATTTGACCGGTATTATTAAGAATTAGTCTATTATCAGTAACTTCAGTATTATACTCTACTTCATTACCATAGGTTGTTCCCTCACTTGTTATAGCATAACCCCTAATATAGTAAAGTTGGTCTTCTTGAACTGTTAGGTCTACTTCAAATTCACCATAACCTGTGCCATTAGATTGAGTTTGGTTGCTAGTTGTAGGTTCTGGAGATAAGCTGTATACCACACCGCGTTGCATAACCTCTAATGAGTTTTCAACCTCTTCGATTAATACAGTTACATTTAATGAAGTACTAGAATTGGGACTAACACTTTCAATAGTCACTAATGGTTCTATACTCAAAACTTCAATTTCAATTTGATTGCCATAATATATACCATCTTCAGTTTCAACATATGCTCTAATGTAATAGGTAGTAAATTCATCTGTAATGATTTCAACTGAATATTCTCCATATCCACCTGTATTTGCAAGATTTGAACTGTCTTCTATCGTTGGGTTTTCTTCTGTACTATATACAACACCTCTGAGAGTAATCGATGGTGAATTATTTTCTGTAACATTGGCATTTACTCTTACTAGTGTACTTTCTATCTGTGCAGCTCCTATAGTCATTACTTCTGGCGCATTAAGGTTTATTGAAATTGGTACGCTTCCAGAAACATTATTAAAATCATCTGTATACGTAAAATTTAACTCTGTGTTAACCACATTGTTTTCAACATTACTTTCATCTACAATTTTAAGTTTAAATGAGATATTTCCATCTACAAATGATTGTTCTTCTATATTAATATTATTACTTGAAACTGAAAAAGAAAGGTTATTATAATCACTTTCAGAAATCTCAAATTCCTCAGCAGTATCAGAGCTATTAATCACAACAGTATCAAAAAGGGAAACATTAAAATATTCTGGAACTAAAGTGTTATAATTTGTAATGGCACTATTTAATGTATTCACAACTGTATTTGTTAACGTATCTATATAATTAAAAAAAGCACTTATAATTTCATTTGTACTATCACTATCTTCTATTGTTATAGTTCTATTACCCAATGTTACAGGAACGCTTAAAGTTTCATCGTTATTAAATTCTAAACTTTCTAGCATTAGGTTGTCTGTTAGTCCTAGAAAGTTTTCAACTTTCACAAAAGTATTTACTACTCTAGCTACGGCAACTTTACCACAATGCTCAATTGTTTTAGCAAGTGTTATTCCGGTTGCAGCGCCAATTAATGCACCAATTGGTGCAGAAAAACCTGCTGCAGTGGATATAGATGTTGCGACACCTAAGATGCCTGTTAAGTAAATACCAGATTTACATCTAGCTACATCTGTAATTACATCTGTGCTTGTTATGCCTTGTAATTCTGCTATTAACCCAGAGTCAATTAACTCTCTATTTGCCGAATAAAATAAAGCCACTTCCATTTTTGAAGCTTCATCTAATGAATTATAGTAATCAACAAATGAGTTGTAAAAATCTATAGCCTTTTGACTTTGAAAATCAGGATTTAAATTAGGTAGTGACTCAGCTCCAATTGTAAAAAAGGGTTCTATAGTTTCCTCTATACTTTGAGTTAATTCAGTAACTTCAACTGTATAGGATACTTTGTAATTATCTAAGCCTTCAATTTGAATTATATAGTTATCAGGAATAACATTGCCTGGTAATATAAATACAAGGTTATTTTCAGGTGCTTTTTTAAGAGTTATTGGTACGCCATTAAAATCAGCAGAGAAGGTTTCGTTATTTTGGTCTTCAAGCCCTTCAACAGGAAGTGTTACTATTTGATTAGTAAAAATTGTTCCGCCATTTATTACTTCACCTTGAGGGTTAGGGTCAGGGTCTTCTTGAGTAATAGGTTGTGTGTTTTCATCGTCACTTGAACAAGCTAGTACAAAAAAAAGTGAAAACAGATAAATAATATTTTTCATAATAAAGACATTTGTTACAAAGAAATAAACTGTTGATTATAAATAAAATACCTAAAATCAGTTATATTTTAACTCATTTGGTTATATAATACTATAAATGTTTTCCATACTTTTCCGACTTAATTAAATTTTATGGATTTCAATTACATAGAGCTAATAGGTTACATTGCGAGTGCATTAGTGTTATTTTCTTTTTTCTTTAGAAACATTATAAGGTTAAGAATAGTTAACTCCTTTGGTTGCGCATTTTTTGTGGTTTACGGCATTTTACTAGGTAGCATTCCCATTATAATTACCAATGTTGCTATTTTATTAGTAAATGGATATTATCTTTTTATAAAAAAGAAGTAACTAAGATATCAAACCTATAATAGTTTAGTATTTATAGGGTGTTGCAAACTATACTTATCTTTGTAAGATGCAACCGAACAACTTTACAACAGACTTTTTTGGAATAGGAATCTTAAATGGTAAGACTCCAGAAAATTTAGGTGTCTTATGGCGAACAGCCCAGAACTTAGGCGCTAGCTTTATTTTTACAATAGGTAAGAGATATGCCCATCAAGCAAGTGACACACACAATTCGGTGAAATCTATGCCGTATTATCATTATAAAGATTTTAATGATTTTTTTGATCACCTTCCAAAAGGTGTAAGAATTGTAGGTGTCGAAAAGACTGAAACAGCAATACAATTAGAAGATTTTGAACATCCAAGACGCTGTGTATACTTATTAGGGGCAGAAGATCATGGGTTAACTAGAGAAGCTATAGACAGGTCGCACTTCTTAATTCAATTTAAATCTGAATTTAGTCTAAATGTTGCTGTTGCAGGAAGCATTGTGTTGTATGATAGAAGTAGGAATAAACCATTTCAATAAACGTTATGAGTAGAGGATTTGTAAAAGAAGATGATCAGGAAGAAGCACCAATTATACCACCAAGAGCAGCTTTGCCAAATGGTGTAACTAACTATGTAACGCCAAATGGCCTGCAAGAATTAAAAACAGAACTTAAGCAATTGGCAGAAGAGCAAGCTAATCTAAGCATTAAAGACGACCAGGAACGAAGACGTGCAATAGCCGTAATTACTGCAAAGATGAATCAGCTTAAAGAACGTTTAGCTTCTGCAAGGTTATTAGATCCTAAAGACCAACCAAAAGATGAGGTTAGGTTTGGGGCTACAGTAAAGCTAAAGAATAAAACATCTAACCTAGTTCAGGAATTTCAAATAGTTGGTGTGGATGAAGCAAATATTAAAAAACAGAAAATAGCATTTGTTGCGCCATTGGTTTCTGCAATTATTGGTGCAAAAGTGAATGAAAATGTGAGTTTTAATTTAGGTGGCGAGGTACGTGAATTGGAAATTTTATCAATCACGTATTAAATTTTAAAATCTTATGTTTTATTGATTGGTTGTGTAAGATTACCTTAAGTAAATACAGGTAAAACAATAATATTTTAGTTAAAGTCATAATTTTTGGGTAATTTCAAAGGCAATTAACCGTAACCAACTAAATTATGAAAACACTAATTTTTACACTGGGCTGTTTATTTATAACAGCCTTTACATTTGCTCAAAGTTCTGTGTCGGGAACAATTACAGACTCTAACGGCGGCCCTTTACCAGGTGTCAATATTATTGAAAAAGGCACTTCTAATGGTACATCCACTGATTTTGATGGAAATTACACGTTAACAGTACCAAGTGATGCTGTTCTTGTAATAAGCTTTGTAGGCTTTGAAACTCAAGAAATTTCAGTAAACTCACAAACAACAATTAATGTAACACTTCAAGAAGGTAATACCTTAGACTCTGTCCAGCTTGTAGGATCACGTAGCCCTAAAAGAACTGCAACAGATACGCCAGTTGCAATCGATGTTATTGAAGTTTCAGACATAGTAACTCAAGCTGGTAAAATTGAAATTAATGAGCTTCTTCAATACGCAGCGCCTTCATTTAATGCCAACAAGCAATCTGGTTCAGACGGTGCAGATCATATAGATCCTGCTACATTAAGAGGTCTTGGCCCAGATCAAACGCTAGTATTAGTAAACGGGAAACGTAGGCACCAATCTTCTTTAATAAACATTTTTGGAACTAGAGGTCGTGGTAATACAGGAACAGATTTAAATACCATTCCAGCAGCTTCAATTAAACGAATAGAAATTTTACGAGATGGTGCAGCAGCACAATACGGGTCAGATGCAATTGCAGGTGTTATAAACATTGTATTAAAAGATAATGTAGATGAATTTTCTGGAAGTGTAAGCTATGGTGCATATAACACAAATGCAAAAGGAGATTTTCCAGACGGCACTCCAAACACAGACGGCAATAGGCTAGATACAGATAGAGATGGAAATGCTATTGGAGATGATCAAAGCTTAGATGGAGGTTCTCTAAAAGTGTCAGGTAATTATGGTGTTGCAATTGGAGAGGAAGGTTATGCAAACTTTACAACAGAATATGTAAATAAAAATAAGACGCTACGACCAGGTTATGACTTTAGAAGAGGTTTTGGTGAAGCTGCGATTGAAGGATTTAATATATTCGGAAACTTGAGTTTTCCAGTGTCAGACCAAACCGAAGTTTATGCCTTTGGTGGTCGAAATTATAGAGATACAGATGCCTATGCATTTACAAGAAATGGAGGAGAACGTGTTGTTACAGAAATATATCCAAATGGTTTTACGCCAAGAATAACATCTATAATTACAGATAATTCTTTTGCAGCAGGTGTACGATCTGAGTTAGGAAACGATTGGAAAGTAGATTTAAGTAATACTTACGGAAAAAATGTCTTTCATTATTACATAAAAGGAACCTTAAATGCATCTTTAGAAGAAAACTCTCCTACAGAGTTTGATGCTGGTGGTCATTCTTTATCACAAAACACAATAAACTTAGACTTTTCAAAATATTACGCAGACATAGCTAATGGTTTTAACTTAGCAATTGGTACAGAGTACAGAACAGAAAAATTTACAATTTTTGCTGGAGAAACAGGTTCTTATGCAACCTACGACACCAATGGGCAACCCATAACAGATCCTCAAACACAACAACAACCTATAGATCCAGGAACAGGTAGCCCAAGACCTGGTGGCTCACAAGGTTTTCCTGGTTATAGCCCGGAAAATGTAGTAGATAGAAGTAGGTCTAACGTTTCTCTTTATGTTGATACAGAATTAGACGTTACAGAAAAGTTTCTTTTAGCCGGCGCAGTAAGATTCGAAAACTACAGTGATTTCGGAAGCACATTTAATGGAAAATTGGCTTCAAGATATAAGCTTACAGATAATATAAATTTAAGAGGATCTCTAAGCTCAGGCTTTAGGGCGCCATCTTTGGCACAAGTATATTACAACTTGCGCTTTACAGATTTTCAAGGAGGAACCGCAACAGAGTCACTACTATCTGCAAATAATAGTCCTGTAACCAGATCATTTGGTATTGGAGAGTTAAAAGAAGAAACTGCTACAAATGCATCATTAGGGTTTACAGCTAAAGCTGGTGATTTTACAGCTACTATAGATGGTTATTTTGTGAGTGTAAAAGACCGTATAGTACTAACTGGTACTTTTGATGCTCCACAAATAGACAACGTTAATGAAGCTCAGTTTTTTGTAAATGGCGTAGATACAGAAACTACAGGTGTAGATATTATACTTTCTTACAGGAAACTTTTAGATGAAGGCTCAATTTCTGCCACTTTACTAGGTAATATAAACAGTATTGAAATTAAGGATGTAAATAATGGCAACTTAGATGAAGATACATTTTTCGGCGCGAGAGAGCGAGCATTCTTATTAGCTTCTGCACCAGATAGCAAGTTTGCTTTAAACATGTCTTATGTAAAAAATAAGTTTAATACAGCATTAGGAATTACAAGATATTCAGAAATAACTTTAATCGATTTTGCAGAAACAGAAGATGTATATGATGCAAAATTCACTGTTGACTTAAACTTTGGGTATGAAATTACAGACCAAGTTAAGCTTAGTATAGGTAGTAATAACTTATTTAATGAATATCCAGACCAGCAAAATGATGGCGAAACCGAAGGTGGTGGTTATTGGGATTCAGTTCAAATGGGATTTGGCGGTGCATACTACTATACACGTCTAGATTTCACATTCTAAGTTATTTAAATAGTTAAAAATTAGCCTTAAAACTCTCAACACTAGTTGAGAGTTTTTTAATTTGTAATGTCAAGATAAAAACTGAATTTAAAAAGAAGATGAAAAACAAAACCCAGTTAGTAATACTAATACTTATAGGAGTCTTATTCGCTTCTTGCACAGCATTACAATACAGAGAAACTACAGAAGAGGTTTACCTTAGGCATAAAGCTATAAACATACCTACAGAAATTACTACATTCAATTCAAAAGTAATAGATAGAAACATTAGGGTACAAGCAGTAAAAGAATCTAACAATAACATTAATGTAATTTTTTTTCACGGTTCACCTAGCTCAATGGCTGCTTGGCGAGACTATTTAATAGACACGTCATTAGTTAAGAAAGCTAACTTATATGCAGTAGATAGGCCAGGTTATGGATATTCTGGTTTTGGAGATGAGCTTACATCTATTAAAACTCAAGCCAAAGTTATGAACGAGTTAATTAATGACTATAACTTAGAGAATGTTATTTTGGTAGGAACATCTTATGGTGGTCCATTAGCAGCAAGGACAGCTGTTTTAAATACACGCGTAAAAGCACTAATTATGGTGTCTCCAGCATTAGACCCTAATCAGGAAAAGAAAATTTGGGCATCTAGGCTAACGCAATGGTGGCTCACGCGTTGGTTGGTGCCAACAGGTTACCGTGTTGCTGGAGATGAAAAGACGACGCACGCTAAAGAATTAGAAAAGATTGAAGATGGTTGGGAAGCATTAAAAATTCCTGTAGTTCATATTCACGGAACAGAAGATAAAGTAGTGCCATTTGGAAATATAAATTACTCTAAAGAAGTTTTCGAAAATATAACTGTTATTCCAATTTCTAATGCAGGACATGAAATTGCCTGGCAAAGACCAGAACTCGTAAAGCCCGAAATAGAATTGCTCATTACAACACTTATAGAAGACATAAAACCTTAGGAACACTAGAGCAATAAAATGTATCTTTGTATAAAAGTTTTAATATGGCTCATAAAGCAGGATTTGTAAATATAATTGGAAACCCAAATGTGGGTAAAAGCACATTAATGAATGCCTTTGTAGGAGAAAAGCTAAGCATCATAACAAGCAAAGCTCAGACCACAAGACATCGTATCTTGGGAATTGTAAATGGAGAAGATTTTCAAATTGTGTTAAGTGATACGCCAGGAATTATAAAACCAGCATATCAACTTCAAGAAAATATGATGGATTTTGTAAAGTCTGCTTTTGAAGATGCAGATGTACTTATCTATATGGTGGAGATTGGAGAGCAAAGTCTTAAAGATGAAGCCTTTTTCAAGAAAATTACAAATGCAGAAATTCCTGTATTATTATTACTTAATAAAATTGATACTTCAGACCAGCATCAATTAGAAGAACAAATGCAGTATTGGAAAGAAAAAGTGCCAACTGCAGAAATTTACCCAATTTCAGCTTTAGAAGGTTTTAATGTTTCTGAAGTATTAAATAGAATTATTGAAGTAATGCCAGAGTCTCCGGCATTTTATCCTAAAGATCAATTAACAGATAAGCCAGAACGCTTTTTTGTAAATGAAATTATTAGAGAAAAAATTCTAATGCATTACAAAAAAGAGATTCCATATAGTGTAGAGGTAGATACCGAAGAGTTTTTTGAAGAAGAAGAAATCATAAAAATGAGAAGCATTATTATGGTTGAGCGAGATTCTCAAAAAGGAATTATCATAGGTCATAAAGGAAGTGCTTTAAAACGAGTAGGAGTTGAAGCACGAAAAGATTTGGAAAAGTTTTTTGGCAAACAAGTCCATATTGAGTTATATGTAAAAGTGAACAAAAACTGGCGTAGTAACGATAATCAATTACGTAGATTTGGCTATCTAAACAAATAACTGAAACCAAACCAACCACAATGAATATTTCAGTCGAGCTAACGCTAACTCCACTACAAGACGATTTTGAACCAGCAATAATAAACTTCATTAAATCCTTAAGAGCTTCAGGGTTAAAAGTATTGGAGAACCCTTTAAGTACGCAAGTATATGGAGAGTATGACGAGGTGATGGGTGTTCTTCAAAAAGAAATGAAAATAGCTTTAGAGGCTGTTGAGAGAGGTTTACTTTATATTAAAATCGTAAAATCTGATCGTTACGATTATGAGCCCCATTTTTGAGTTTTTCTTCGGGCAATATCGAGGTTATGAAACACATATTATAGGTCTTGAAGTTGCCGGTATTGTATTCGGTTTAATATCTTCTATTTGCTCTATGCGCAACAGTGTTTGGGTGTATCCTACAGGAATAGTAAGCACTTTAATCTTTGTTTACATCTTATTAAAATTCAATTTACTAGGTGATACCATAATTAATGGTTACTACTTTGTTATGAGTATTTACGGCTGGTATATTTGGACAAGAAAAGTTACACCAACGCAAACAACACCTATAACAAAGGCTACTAAAAATGACTATACGTATAGTTTAGGAATATTTTTAAGTACAATGTTGTTTATATACATAATATATTATGTGTTTGAAAAGTTTGAGGGTTGGGTATCCTATATAGATATACTTACAACAGGATTGTTCTTTGTAGGTATGTGGATGCTTGCCAAAAAGAAACTAGAAAATTGGCTGTTTTTATTAATGGGAAATGTAATTAGTGTGCCACTCTATTTTTACAAGGGTTTAACATTGAGCAGTTTTCTTTACGTTATATTTGTCATTATCTCAATATTTGGATACTTAGCTTGGAAAAAGATTTTAAACAACAGACTTCAGACTGCCTAAAAATTGTTCTCTACGGTCCTGAATCTTCAGGAAAAACTACTTTAGTAAACCTTTTAGCAGAACATTTTAAAACAGTTTCTGTGCCTGAGTTTATGAGAATATATTTACAAGACAAATGGGATAGGACACAAACAGTTTGTGAAAAGGAAGATTTAATTCCAATTGCTAAAGGGCAAATTAATACGGAGAATGAACTTTCCAACGTTGCAAATAAATATTTGTTTTGTGATACTAATCTTCGTGAGATAAAAGTTTACTCTAAAGCATATTATAACGAATATTGCCCCAAAGAAATCTTAGGTGCTGTTAATGACCACCATTACCACCTATATCTATTAACCTATATTGATACACCTTGGGAAGCAGACGATCTTAGGGATAAACCTGATGAACGTAAAGCTATGTTTTTAAAGTTTAAGGATGAGTTAGATGCAAATAATTGTAATTATGTAATATTACAAGGTAATGTAGAAACTCGTTTTAAAACTGCAATAGAGCATTGCGAGGCACTATAAAAGCAAATATTTTGGATTTTACAGCAAAGCAAATAAAACAAATAGAAACTCACGGATTAACGTTAAAACAGGTTGAAAACCAGTTGCAAACATTTACTGAAGGCATTCCTTTTCTAAATTTAACCGAGTGTGCTACAATAGAAAACGGAATCCTTCAAATCTCAGATGAAAAGAAACAGACGTATGTTAAGTTATACAATTCAAAACTAGATGATATTGAAGTCATCAAATTTGTACCTGCTTCTGGCGCTGCTACAAGAATGTTTAAGTCATTATACCGGTTTTTAGACACCTATAATCCTTCAAAAGAAAGTATTAATGCCTTTATAAATAAAACAAAAGACAATACACTTAAACTTTTTTTTGTCGGCTTAGAAAAATTTCCATTTTATGAGGCTATACTTCAGCAGTTAAAGAAAACTTGCCCAAATTATAACTCACTTTCTGATGATGAGAAAAAAGTGTGCATTGTAGAGTGTTTATTAGGCGAAACTGGACTTAACTACGGAAATCTCCCTAAAGGATTGGTGCCTTTTCATAAATATAAAGAACATACTGCATCTGCACTTGCAGAACATTTATTTGAGGCCTCTAAGTATGCTGCTCCAAATAAAAAGGCGCATCTTCATTTTACCATATCAAATAACCATTACAATAAGTTTAAATCTGAGTATGATCGTATAAACGACATAGTCTCTAATAAAACTGACACAACATTTATTACCACAGAGTCTTACCAAAAGAAAAGTACAGACACTATAGCGGTTAATTTAGATAATACACCATTTGTAGATGACGATGGTTATCTGGTATTTAGACCTGGCGGTCATGGTGCATTAATTGAAAATTTAAATGAACAAGATGCAGATATCATATTTATTAAAAATATAGACAATGTAGTCACATATCAATATGAAGAAGATGTGGCCAACTATAAGAAAATGTTAGGTGGTTTGCTTTTAGAGCAAAGACAAACATCGTTCAAGTTTCTTGAGATGTTAGATGAAAACGCGAACCCTACAGAAGAATTTATACACGAGATTGTTTACTTTTTACAAGATAACTTTAATAATATACTGTCCGAAGATTTTGAGAAGTTCTCTTTAAAATATCAAATTGAATATTTGCGGGAACAACTTGATAAGCCTATTCGTGTTTGTGGGATGGTTAAAAACGAAGGAGAGCCAGGTGGCGGTCCTTTTTGGGTTAAACATGAAAGCGGTAAAATATCTCTACAGATTGTAGAATCTGTTCAAATTAATAAAGAAGACCCAAGACAGTTGCGTTGCCTTAATGATGCAACACATTTTAATCCTGTAGATATTGTTTGCAGTGTAAGAAATTATAAAGGAGAAAAATTCGACTTACTTAAATATGTAGATTATAAAGCAGGCTTTATAAATCAAAAGACCATAAATGGCCAAGATATAAAAGCATTAGAACGTCCTGGTTTGTGGAATGGCTCTATGGCACATTGGAATACAATTTTTGTAGAAGTTCCCTTATCTACATTTAACCCTGTAAAAACTGTGGTAGATCTATTAAAAGAATCACACCAAATAAGTAATTAATGAATGCCTCTCAACTTATAGAAGAGGTAGAGTTTAACACTACCACAAGTTCTGGACCTGGCGGCCAGCACGCTAATAAAACAGAAACAGCAGTTGAGCTTAGATGGAATATTAACTCATCTCAAGCAATTTCAGAAAAAGAACGTTTTATATTGTTAGAAAAGCTTTCCTCAAGGCTAACTAAAGATAACGTCCTTATTATAGTTGCTCAAGACTCAAGAAGTCAACACAAAAATAAGGATATAGTTATTAAACGTTTTTTAGAGCTTATCAAAAAGAACGCTAAGCAAAAACCTCCTAGAAAAAAGACAAGACCTTCTAAAATGGCCAAACTAAAACGCCTTAATTCAAAGAAAAAAACATCTGAGAAAAAAGCAAATAGACAGAAGCCAAGATTAGATTACTAAACTATACAGATCTTTTGTGTAACAATTACACACAATTTTAAAGTTTACACACCTGATATCCAATTTTCAACTTTCATATATTTTGTACCTAATTAGTTGTGTTTTTATAAACTACATATAAAACAAAACCTGTAATACATTGGTGTTTATTGTTTTATGAGTACTGGCATGTACTTTTTTATCTATAATATTCTATCAAAACTTACTTAATAATTAATTTATTAAAGCCTTGGTATAATTGTAGCCTTATACCTAACAACTTTGAAACATTAAATAAATCTAAAATTAGATATCATGAAAAAGATCATATATACAGCGGTAATTGCATTAGGAGCAATAGGATTTACAAATGCACAAGCTACAACACCAGTAGCAGCAAATACAGAAGCTTCTGTTGAGGTAAAAGCAGAGTCTTTATTACAGGAAAAATATGTAGAAATTAAAGCTACAGATTTACCACAAGAGGTTCAAACTGCACTAACAAAAGATTTTGAAGGAGCAACCTTAAATAAGGCGTACATAAACAGTAAAAACGAATATAAATTAACCCTTACTACTGCAGAAGATACAGAAGCAACTGTATATGCAACTGCAGAAGGTGAGTGGATTAAGAAAAAATAACCACCAACTAGATTATAGTTTAACTACAAAAAAAAAATGTTATGAAAAAGATCATATTAACAGCTGCAATTGCTCTAGGTACACTAACAGCAATGAATGCACAGGAAAAGAAAACTGAAACAATGGCAATGACAAAGACTGAAGTGAAGACTACAGTTGCTGTTCAGGATAATTACAAAGCAATTACTGCAGAGAAATTACCACAAGCCGTTAAAGAAGCATTTGCATCAGATTTTAAAGGGGCAACTCTTACTAAAGCCTTTGCAAATGACAAGGACGAGTACAAGCTTGTCATAACTACTGCAGATAAAGCTGAAAAAACCGTTTATGCAAATAGCAAAGGCGAGTGGATTAAAAAGCAATAGAAGCAGGATTTAGTTTTTAATACGTTGAAGAGGCACTCAGTAAAATGGGTGTCTTTTTTTTATGATAACTTTAAAGACAAAAGGTGTGGAGACTTTCTATTTTTACAATTCATACATATATGAAATGATACAACGAATATTAGTCGTAGAAGATGACGTTGCTTTTGGTAAAATGCTTTCTAAGTTTCTAGAACGAAAGGGTTTTCAGGTAAGTACTGCCTTAAACGGAAATCATGCTAGAAAGCAGATGGAAGAACAAAAGTATGAGTTGCTTATAACAGATTTAAAGCTTCCAGATGATAGCGGCCTTAATCTTTTGGAGTATTGCCAAAGCGTATCTGCAGATACTAACATTATTTTAATGACAAGTTATGCAGAAGTTTCAACAGCTGTTGAAGCTATTAAAAAAGGAGCGTTAGATTATATTTCAAAACCGTTTAGACCAGAAGAGTTGCTAATGGTTATTGAGCAGGCAGAAAATAAATCTAAAACAAATGCTACACTTAATGTTGAAACAAGTCCTAAAGCTAAAACCGTAAAGCACAAAACGAGTGAGCTTCCAGACTCTTCTTCATTTGTGAAAGGTATTAGTGAATCTTCTAAGAAATTTAATGAGTACCTAAAGCTTGTAGGACCAACAGATATGTGCGTGCTTATACAAGGTGAAAGTGGTACTGGTAAAGAGGTTGCCGCAAATGCTATTCATAACTTTAGCAAACGCAGTAACGAAAATTTTGTAGCTGTAGATTGTGGTGCTATCCCTAAAGAAATTGCTGCAAGTGAGTTTTTTGGACACGTAAAAGGAAGCTTTACAGGCGCAATAAATGACAAAAAAGGTCATTTTGAAGCTGCTCATAAAGGCACATTATTTTTAGATGAGGTTGGTAATCTGTCTTACGAAAACCAAGTTCAGCTTTTGCGTGCCTTACAAGAAAGAAAAATAAAACCTGTAGGCAGTAACAAAGAGATAGAGGTAGATGTTAGAATTATTTCTGCTACTAATGAAGATCTTTTAAAAGCAGTTGCAGATGGTAAGTTTAGAGAAGATTTATACCATAGGCTAAATGAGTTTTCTGTACATATACCTAGCTTAAAAGAGCGTAGTGACGATTTATTCTTATTTACAGAGTTCTTTTTAGAAATGGCTAACAAAGCTTTAGATAAAAATGTTGTAGGCCTGTCTAAGGAAGTTGAAGAAGCTTTTAAATCCTACAACTGGCCTGGTAACTTGAGAGAATTAAAAAACATTATTAAAAGAGCTGTTTTACTTACAACTGGGCAGTTGGTGCCAATAGATGTAATTCCTAGAGAAGTAGTTAACTTTAAGGGACAAGTGGCAGTAACAACTCAAGATTTTTCTAAAGACACTAATGAAAAGCAACTTATAATTAATGCACTTAAAGAAGCTGGTTACAATAAGAGTAAAGCGGCTAGGTTGTTAAATGTTACCAGAAAGACTCTTTATAATAAGATGGAGCATTATAATTTAGAGTTGTAATTATCTATTCTTTAAAGCTTTCACTAAGTTTTCTACTTTTTCTTGTAATGAGTTAAAGAGAGACTTTAATGTTTCTTGCCTTAAGTTTTCTGGCGTTACATACTCTAACACATCTAAAATTTTTACAACCTCTTTAGCTTCTAATTGTCTGGTTAGTGTAAGCATTTTGTGTGCTATGTCATTTACGGCGGTATAATCTTCTGTTTTTACGGCTAGTGCCATACGTTGTAAATCTATATTCACTTCATTATAAAACGAAAACAAAACTTCTTCTAAAGCGTCTTCTGTACTAAGAAAAGAGTTGAGCAAGCTTAAATTAAATATTGTGCTTTGTTGTGTTGTTTCCTTTTCGCTTTCAATTTTAATAGGTATTCCCATATGTTCTGGAAATAATTGATTTAAGGCAGAATATAACTTCTCCTTAGGAAACGGTTTGTGCAACAATCCAGAAAAACCTTGTTCTTTAAAAGATCTTACGGTGTATTCTCTACTACCTGTCATAGCCACAATTGGCTGTCCGTTATAATTTGCTTTAAAGTGTCGCTTTAGTTGTTCTAAAACCTGAAAGCCATTTGTTTTTGGCATTTCGACATCTGTAAGTACAAAATCGTATTCAAAATTATGCGAAGCAACAAAATCTTCAAAAGCATTAAAGCTGTGGCAAGTAATATTCATTTGGCCAAAAAGCTCTTCTAATAACTTAGTCATACTTGTATCATCATCTATAACCACAACAGTTAAAGACTTTACCGCTTTAGTTAACGTGGTAATTTCAGACTTAAGTTTACTCTCAGAAAGTTTGAGAGGTAATACTAATGTAAACGTACTGCCTTGGTTTGGAGTACTATCTACAGTTAAGGTTCCATGTAATAAGTTGGTAAGTTTCCTGCTAATGGCAAGGCCTAAGCCATTACCGCCAAAGCGTTTTATGGTATCTGCTTCAGCTTGTTGAAATTCTTTAAATATAAGTTCTTGTTTTTCTTTAGAAATACCTATTCCGGTATCTACTACTTTTGTTTCTATCTCAAATTCTTGTGCTTTTTGCTCCAAAATTTTAGCATAAACTGTAACAGAACCTTCTTCGGTAAATTTAAATGCATTACCAATAAGGTTACTTAATATTTGGCGAATACGTAGTGGGTCGCTTTCAAAAACTTGATTGCTTATAGCTTGGTCCACATAAAGATGGATGGCTACATTTTTTTGTTGATGCACATCTTTAGAGGTTTCAACAGTTTGCTGTATTATGCTTTCTAGAGAAAATGGTATAGTTTCAATATGTAGTTTGCCAGCTTCTAGTTTAGAGAAATCTAAAAGGTCATCAACCAACTTGGTCACGTATAATGAGCTGTTGGTTATTTGGTTTACATAGTATAGTTGCTTTTCTGTAAGGTCTGTATTTTCAATAAGATCAGAGTAACCTACAATTGTATTTAAGGGTGTTTTTAAATCGTGACTTACAGTTGAGATAAGTTGTTCTCTACTTTTTAAAAGTTCTTCAGAATAATCTTTAGATTTTTTGAGTGATATTTTAAAGCGTTCTGCTTTAAAGAAATCATTTAAAATAATGTAGGTAAATAGGAGTATGATAAATATTCCTAAAACACCTGAGTACTTTAATATTGTACTTGTCCTATCCACAGAAGCACTTTTCTTGGTAGCTTGTATTTGGTTTTTTCGTGCTATCTCTGCATCAAACGCAGTTATTATTTGGCGCAATTGTGCAGAAATATTTAGATCGTTCCTAATTAACTCATTCTCTTTTTGCTGTAGCGCTTCTCTAGATTTTGAATTTTCTCTTTTAGCTTCAGCCAGGATAAATCTTGTTGCAGTAATCATAGAGTCTACAACCTTTGTTTTTACAGTGGCAGTGTCTCGCTCTTCAGATTGATTTAGGTATTCTACATAATTACTCCAAATTCTACGTTCTCGCTCTGTAAGATCATTGGGATTATTAATAAACGTTTCGACTGTGAGTTTCCCCATAGAGGATTCTAGCTTATTAAATTCTTCTGCTATATCATCAAAAGAAGAGTCTTTACTATTGGTAAGTTTAAGAATACGTAGCTGCTCTATATTCTTAGTTTTTTGAAGCAGTAGCTCTTTAACATAATCCAATTGTTGCTTTTGAAATTGGATGTCTGTTAAGGTTTTTATTTCCTCAATTTTATTAAAAAGTGAGTCTGCTTTTTGTTGATATAACTCAAAATCAGACTCTTCACCAGTAAGCAAGGCAAGCCTGGAAAAGCCATCGGTTTCGTAAACTTGATTTATAAGTGTTCCAGTTTCTATAAACTTTTCATCTTCTGTTGTAGTCGTATTGGTTTTAAGCAGAAACTTAAATTCAGAATACAAGAAAAAACCTACAACAAGGGCTAAAACCCCTAAGGTCACATAACTAAGTATGATTTTAAATGTAAACCTATTTTTGGTCTTATCCATAGGCTTCAAAAATACAGAGAGTTCTTATAGCGATATGCTAAGGAATTAATAAAATTGATTTTGCAGATTAAAACCAATGTCTATCTTTGCGCAAAATCTCAAAGGGGTGCTGTATTTTAATACGGCTGAGATTACACCCAATGAACCTAGAACAGGTAATGCTGTTTAGGGAAATTTTTAAAACATATTTTTTTAGTCAAATTAAGTTGTTGTAAGCATATTGCAATGGGTTGTTTTTTTTGCGAAATAGACTAAAACTTTACTGTTTTAATAACACAAGAAGCTATAGTAGCTTTATAATTTAATTTTTTTTAAACCTAAGAATAATCGCCCCTTTTATTCGTAATTTTTGTTACGGATGAAAACTGTATCTATTCTACTTTGCGCACTATTTGTGTCTGCCAGCACATTTGCGCAAGAATTTCAACTCTCTGGTAATGTCACAAACTCTAAAAATGAGCCTATTGAAGGTGTTTCTATTTTTATTAAAGGAACAACTACAGGCACAGAAACCAATGCACTTGGTAACTATAACTTCTCTTTAGAAAAAGAGCAGTATACAATAGTTGTAAGTTATGTTGGTATGATTACACAAGAGCAGACTATTAATCTTGAAGAAGATGTAACTGCAAATTTTGTCTTATTAGAAGACTCTGAGATTTTAGATGAAGTCTTAGTGCGTTCTGTAAGAGTTACTGCAGACTCACCAATTACGTATTCAAACATTTCTAAAGAAGAGATTGAAGATCGTAACTTAGGACAAGACATTCCTATACTCTTAAACTACCAACCTGCAGTTGTAACAACTAGTGATGCTGGTGCTGGTGTTGGTTATACTGGAATACGTGTGCGTGGTAGTGATGCTACTCGTGTAAATGTAACAATTAACGGGATTCCTTATAACGACGCAGAAAGTCAAGGCACATTTTGGGTTAATTTAGGAGATTTTGCCTCTTCTACAGAGAACATCCAATTACAACGCGGTGTTGGTACATCTGTAAATGGCTCTGGTGCTTTTGGTGCAAGTTTAAATATCTTGACAGATGCTGTAAAAGATGAAGCTTATGGTGAGCTGTCTGGATCTGTAGGTAGTTTTAGCACTCGTAAGGCAACACTTAGGTTTGGAACTGGAACATTAAGTGATCATTTTTCAGTTTCAGGGCGTTTGTCCAAAATAGATTCAGATGGTTATATAGATCGTGCAACATCAGATCTTAAGGGTTATTTTTTACAAGCAGCTTATAAAGATGATAACACACTAATAAAAGCTATAACCTTTGGTGGTTTTGAAGAAACTTATCAGGCCTATTATGGTGTCGATGAGGCAACGCTACAAAGCGACAGAACATTTAATACCGTAGGGCAACAATTTGACCGCGAAGGAAACTTTGAAGGGTTTTATGAAAATGAAGTAGATAATTACCGTCAAGATCATTATCAATTACTTTGGAATGAGCGTTACAATAATAACTGGAGCACTAACGTAGCACTTAACTACACTAGAGGTGCAGGATATTTTGAGCAGTATGTAGATGAATTTTATTATTCAAACATCTTATTTTCAGGAGATGCACAATTAGACTTTTTTGGCGTAGATCCTGTAACCATAGATGGCGAAGAGTTTACAACTACAGATTATGTAAGACGTCGTTGGTTAGATAATAATTTCTTAGCTGTAAATGCAAGTGTAAACTACAAAAATGAAAGTTTAGATGTAACAACAGGAGCTTTTTATAGCACCTATAAAGGAGATCACTACGGCGAAATATTATCTACAGAAATCCCTATCGGGTTCTTACCTTATGACAGATATTATGATGGCGATAGTGAGAAAAATGAATTTTCTGCCTTTAGTAAAGCTACTTTAAAGTTTGGCGATAAATGGAGTGTGTATGGAGACGCACAAATACGCCTAGTAGATTACGAAGCTATTGGTGGTAGTGACGACTTAGATGTAGATGAAAGCTATACGTTCTTTAATCCTAAATTAGGAACAAACTATAAGTTAAATACAGAAAACAGTTTGTATTTATCTTATGCACGAGCTAACAGAGAACCAAACCGCACAGATTTTGAAAACGGTAATCCAGAGCCAGAGCAGTTAGATGATTTTGAGTTAGGTTGGAGATTAAATAATCCTAAATTTCAAATAAATACTAATGTGTATTATATGAATTATAACAATCAACTTGTGCTTACTGGAGCAATAGATGATGTAGGATCACCAATTAGAGCTAATAGTGGCTCAAGCTATAGATTAGGGTTAGAGGTAGATGCATCTGTTCAAATTTTGAAAAACCTAATATGGAATCCTAATATGGCTATAAGTACCAATAAAAACAGAGATTTTGTAACTAGTCTAGACGGCAGCTTAGTAAACCTAGGCAATACAGAAATTTCATATTCGCCTAATGTTATAGCTGGAAACGCAATTAAATACATACCAGTTAAAAACTTAGAGTTACAGATGCTTAATAAATATGTAGGAGAACAATATTTAAGTAATGTAGAAGCGCCTTTATCTAAACTAGATAGCTATTTCACAACAGATTTAAATGTGCAATATACTTTCTCTACAAACAGTCTGTTTAAAGAAATAGTGATAACAGGATTGGTTAACAACATCTTTAGTGAAGAATATGTAAATAATGGGTATTACTTCACCTTCGATGGAGGAAATGAAGACGGTAGCATTACAACTTTTGAAGGAGCAGGATTTTTCCCGCAAGCAAAAGCTAACTTTTTATTAGGAGCAACACTTAAATTTTAACTTAATTAGATACAGTAAGGATGTCTCCGTTAAGCTCAGCGCGATACATCCTTAAACTGTATGTTCCAGGACCACCTTCTGTTTGTTGTCCGTTGGTAAGGTTGTATGCATTGTTATCATCACATTGGCATCTTGCAGTAAGACCAGTAACTACCAATCTGGAACAATCGCTAACAGGATGATTTGGGTCTGTAAGCTCAAAAGCTAAGTATTGATCGTTACCTATATAAAAGATATTAATTCCAGAAATACCAACCGAATAGTCTTGAAAACTATTGCCTTCAAAATTTAATTGGTTGTATTGTGGTAAGGTTAAGTTATAAACTGCCCCAAAGTTTAAGTCAACTAAATTAGGATTATTATCTCTTGCAGAATCATCTGTTGAGCAAGAAGATAGTATTGCTATTAAAAGTGTAGCTATAAATAGGTTTTTCATCATCAAAATTTAATTGTGCAAGTTAGTATAATTGACAAGCATCTAAAAATTATGTATATTTGAACATCTAATCCCGTCGTGTATGGGATTTTTTGTGTTTAAATATCAGTTGATTATAACGTAATGCTTCTATTGTTATTGTGTTTTTAACCGCTATTTAATAAGAGTATTTAGAAGCCAAATGAAACTAAAGAAGGCTTTTTTATTAAGATTAAGAAAACAACATTATGAGTAAAGTAAATTATTATACAGAAGAAGGTTTAAAGAAGTTGAGAGATGAACTGGACCTTCTTAGAGATGTAGAGCGCCCTAAAGCGTCTCAAGCTATTGCTGAGGCTAGAGATAAAGGTGATCTAAGTGAAAATGCTGAGTATGATGCAGCAAAGGAAGCGCAAGGTATGTTAGAGATGAAAATTTCTAAGCTTGAAGGAGTGCTATCTAACGCACGAGTGATAGATGATTCTCAACTAGACACATCTAAAGTATTAATCCACTCAAGTGTTAAGATAAAACACCAAGGAAATGGAGCAGAAATGACCTATAAACTAGTTGCGCAAAGCGAATCTGATTTAAAATCAGGTAAAATATCTGTGGACTCTCCAATAGGGAAAGGTTTACTAGGTAAACAAGAAGGAGATGTTGCAGAAGTAACAACACCTAACGGTACCATAAAATTTGACGTGATTAAAGTTTGGAGAGACTAGTAATTGCTCTCAAGCTCCTACATTTAATAAAAAAGCAGGTTTTCTTAGAAAACCTGCTTTTTTATTTCGTTAACTGTCTAATAAATAAAGATTACACAAACGCCGAATATCCAGTAATTGCGCGCCCAACAATTAATGAGTTAATCTCTTTGGTACCTTCGTAACTATAAATTGCTTCGGCATCTGCTACAAAACGAGCAACATCGTGTTCTAACAATATACCATTGCCACCCATAACTTCTCTTGCTCTGCTCACCACATCTCGTGTGCGCATAGAGCAAAATACTTTAGCCAATGAGGCTTGTTCATCCTTTAACAATCCTTCGTCTTGGAGTTCAGAAAGTCTGTAGCATAGGGTTTGCATAGCTGTAAGATTAGCGAGCATCTCTACCAAATGATTTTGTATAAGTTGAAAAGTTGCAATTGGCTTCCCAAATTGTTCACGTTTTTTACAATACTTAACTGCACTTTCATAGGCACCTCTAGCACAACCTACTGCTTGCCAAGCAACACCAGCACGTGTCATTTTTAAAACCTTTGCGGTGTCTTTAAAACTATTAGCCTCTTGTAAACGGTCACTTTCTGAAATACGACAATCTGTTATAGTAATTAAGGCATTCTCTACAGTACGCAACGCCATCTTATCTTCAATTTTTTCAGGAGAAAAACCAGGCGTGCCTTTTCTTACCAAAAAACCTTTTACTTGCTTATCATCTACATCTTTAGCCCAAACTATTGTTACATCTGCAAATGTGGCGTTACCAATCCATTTTTTTTGACCGTTTAGTACCCAAGTATCACCATCACGTTGGCAGGTGGTTTCCATACCTTGAGAAATGGCAGAACCTACATTTGGTTCTGTTAAACCAAAGGCGCCAATAGCTTCCATACGTTGCATTTTAGGAAGCCATTCTAACTTTTGCTCTTCGCTACCACATAGGTAAATACTTCCCATAGCTAAACCGCTATGCACGCCAAAAAATGTAGACATCGAAACATCTACTCGTGCCATTTCAATAGCAATTATACCTTCCATTACAAAATTTTGTTCTGGACAACCATAGCCTTTATAAGCTATACCGGCAATATTTAAAGTGGCTAATTTTGGGATAATCTGTTGCGGAAATTCTGCTTTCTTCCAATACTCATTGGCAATGGGTCTCACTTCATCTTCCATAAAATTACGCACCTTGAGCTGTATCTCTCGTTGCTCTGGAGTTAGCTTAAGGCTAAGGTCATAAAAATCTCCATCAATAGGCGGTAATTTGTGTTGGCCTCTTTTTGCTTTTCGAGTAAGCATTTTCATTAAGCCATTAAGCTGGTCATCATCTAAGCTACCAACCTTATCCATAACTTCTTTTAAGTCTATCTTAGAATTTAGCTTGGCAATAGCTTCTATATCTATATCTTTTAAAAGAGATAATGTGCCTTTAATTTTACCGAATAATGACATATGGTTTTTTCTTTTAAAGATAACCAGAGCTATTTAATTCTGTTAACAAAGGAATGTTAATGTAAATTCTAAATTTTAAGGCAGTGATTGTGTAAGCGTTTTAAACACAAAAGCTTTTTGTCCGTCACCTGTTTTAATATGTAACCAATCATCCTGTTTACCTAGAACTGTAATAGTATCATTACGCTTAAGTTGGGTTATTTTATCAAATTTTGAAGATGGTCCTATTCTTATATTAGCTACGCTGTTTTTAATTATAGCCTTAGGTGTTATAGCAACAAATAAATTATCTGTTTCTGGGATTTCAGCATTTTTAATAAACGGCAGTGGATTTACAGAGCCATTGTAGCCTTTGTAAATACCAAAATGTAAATGTGGTGGTGTGTATTTTGCGTTGCCAGTATTACCTACAAAACCTAGAGTATCTCCTATTTTTACTTTTTTACCAGACTGCGTAGCAATACTATCTAAGTGTGCATAGTAAAGTGAAGCTCCAAAAAGACCGTCTCTCAACCAAACTTGTTTTCCGCCTAATCCTTTATTTCCAGTTGAACTTACATAGCCATCAACCGCTGCAATTACAGGTGTGCCTCTTTCTGCAAAAATATCTACACCTTTATGGCTGCGTTTACCGCCATCGCGACTTGCACCCCAAAAACTTTGTATGGCCTTACTAGTTTTGCCTGCTACAGGAAAGTAATAGGTAGGCGATGTAAATATTTTTAAAGATGCTTTTGTTGAAGCATAGATTTCTGGCTGTATTATAAGTTTATAAGTAGCGCTCTCTTTAATTGGGACAGCCATATTTGTCTCATTAGGCTTGCTTTTTATTAATGATTTGAATGATGTTATAGAGTCGCCTTCAATTTTAAATAATTCAGAGAAAAATTGAATTGAATCTACATCACTTTCAATTTGCAGGTTAAATAACTCACCTTCAGAAAGATTTATATTATATGAATAAGACTGAAGATTAGTGCTGTGTAGTTGTACTTGCTCTAAATATGGTAAATTAATTTTTAGAGAATCATTTTTTGAAACCTCGAAGTTTTTGGTCCAAGTATTAAAAATAACATCTGTGTCTTCAAAATCACGCGCATATATTTCTTTTGCAGTTGGTTGCGTAATAAAATCTGTTGCTTTGGTAAGTTGCTTGCAAGAAGCAATTACTAAACATACACTTAAGATAATAAAAATCTGTTTACTCATAGCAGCTATAAATTAAACAGAAATTATGCCAAAAATAGGCGTTAGGGAATAGGTGTAAGGTATTAGTATTTTAACCTATGAGTGGTGAGCTATGGGCTATAAATGCCTTAATTGAGATAGCTTTCCTAAAAGTTATTTCAATTTCGATTTTGAATTCAATTTCAACTTCATTTTGGTGCTAGCCAAAAAGATAATGCACAACATCTGTAATTTTCGCCGCTTTTACCACGTTGATGCCATAGGTTTCCTTCGGAAGTTTACAATAGCGTGAAATCATAATTGATGCAAAGCCTAGTTTTTCAGCTTCTAGTATTCGTTGCTCTATCTTTGGTACAGGTCTTATTTCTCCTGCTAAACCCACTTCTGCGGCAAAACAAATATCTTTAGGAACATGAATATCTTCATTGCTGGATAAAACAGCTGCAACCACAGCGAGATCAATTGCAGGATCATCTACAGAAATTCCACCGGTTACATTTAAAAAGACATCTTTTGCACCTAATTTAAATCCAGCTCTTTTTTCTAAAACAGCTAAAAGCATATTAAGTCGTTTGGCGTTATATCCTGTAGCGCTTCGTTGTGGAGTACCGTAAACAGCAGAGCTTACTAGGGCTTGTATCTCTATCATTAATGGGCGCATACCCTCTAGAGTTGCTGCAATAGCAGTTCCACTTAGGTCATCTTCATTTTTAGATAGTAATATTTCACTAGGATTGGCAACTTCTCTCAAACCAGAGCCTTGCATTTCATAAATACCAAGTTCGTGAGTACTACCAAAACGGTTTTTTTGAGCTCTAAGAATTCTATAAATATGATTTCTGTCGCCTTCAAACTGCAAAACAGTATCTACCATATGCTCTAAGACTTTTGGTCCGGCAATGTTTCCGTCTTTGGTAATATGACCAATTAAAATAACTGGTGTAGCTGTTTCTTTAGCAAACTTTATAAGCTCTGTAGTACATTCTCTAATTTGAGAAATGCTACCTGCGCTACTTTCTATATAATCTGAATGAAGTGTTTGTATAGAGTCTATAACCACAATATCTGGCTCAATAGCTTCTACTTGCTTAAAAATGTTTTGTGTCTTAGTTTCAGTTAAGATAAAGCAATTACTTTCTGAATTATCTATACGTTCTGCCCTCATTTTTATTTGTTGAGCACTTTCTTCTCCAGAAACATAAAGAGTTTTAAACGGAAGCTGTAACGCTATTTGAAGCATTAAGGTACTTTTACCTATACCAGGTTCACCACCAAGAAGTGTTAAGCTTCCTGGCACTAAGCCACCACCTAAAACACGATTTAGCTCATTGTTTTTAGTATTGTAGCGTTGTTCTTGAGTGTAAGAGATATCTGCAACCTTTTGTGGCTTAGCCACTCTTTTCTTAGGTGTAGCAGCAGTTTTCCAATCACTTTTTTCAGCTTTTTGGATGACCTCTTCGGCAATAGTATTCCACTCTTTACAAGCAGAACATTGGCCTTGCCATTTTGAATATTGTGTGCCACAGTTTTGGCAGAAAAAGGTAGTTTTAGTTTTGGCCATAATAGA
>Ga0098073_1000157_pt1 | contig 25775 bp, 29 predicted proteins | sample 31_taG_FD_75060 | JGI IMG/M metagenome (GOLD analysis project Ga0098073, IMG submission 75060) | Marine viral communities from the Gulf of Mexico - 31_GoM_OMZ_CsCl metaG | ecosystem: Environmental > Aquatic > Marine > Oceanic | place: Gulf of Mexico | collected 2015-07-12
ATCTAACAAGTTATATGTCGTTATAACCAACCACTAACCGATGATAAAATTCTTTAGAAAAATTCGCCAAAACTTGCTGATGGAAAACAAAACAGGCAAATATTTTAAATATGCCATTGGCGAGATTATTCTAGTCGTTATTGGTATAGTAATCGCTCTACAGATAAACAATAGTAATGAACTAAGAAAAGAGAAAAATGAAGAAGCCTTAATTCTTTCAGACCTCAAAGAAGATTTAACAGCAACACGGTTAAATTTTCTTGAAACTATAAAAAATCAAGAAAAAATGATTTTAAGTTCTCGATATTTAATAGATGCTATAGAGGCTAAAGACTATTCGATTCATCCGGATACCATTAGAAAAAATATTAGGATAGGTGCTTTTTCACACCATCGAGAGGAAGCTATTCTCGGAAGTTACGATGCAATAATAGGTTCCGGAAAAACGTCGATCATTAAAAATAAGGAATTGCTCAATGCTTTGGGCAACTTATCTTCACAATACAAAGCTGGTTTTGAAGATGAAGCTAAATCTGATAATCTTTTAAATTTAATGATGACTGCTTCGAAAGATTTTTTTTCCCCATTAAGCGATACTGATACTAGGGGTTCTATTAATCTTAAAAAGAAATACAATTTACAAGAAAAAGAAATAGCAGTTAAGAATCTTTATGAAAATGAATCATTTTTGGCCTTTTTTATTCAAAAAACAAGATGGGAAAACGCAAGAGCCAGACACCAAAAGAACTTACTCAATTTTTTGAATAAGGTTTTATATCAATTTAATTTTAATGAACTCACACCCGAAAAAGAATTATACAGCAGATACATTGGAAGCTACACTAATAAAGCTGTTCCACCAATAGAAATTAGTTATGCTAATGAATCTTTATATATTACAGGGTATGGCGGAGCAAAATCGGAACTCGTACAATTGAATAATTCTCTTTTTTATGCTATTAACTGGAACCAAACCTTTGATTTTAGTAGTGATGATGATACTGCAAACAAAGTTTTAACCCAATGGATGGATAGAGATCCAGTAGTATATAAAAAGGATGAAAACTAACGAAAGATAAACTTAAGCCATGTATAATCAATTACTTCTTAAGCTCTAACTTCTCGGCAAAATAATCGCAAAAATCTTTCATGGTTGCTGTCATTTTTTCATCTTGAGTGGCACGATTAAACGTATCACTCATAGCTATTAATGTTTGATGGAAAAACTGTTTCATTTCATCAACAGGCATGTCTTTTGTCCACAAATCTATGCGAAGGGTTTCTTTAGCATTATTATCCCAAACCGAAAGTAGCATTGCTTTTGCTTCTTCATTGGTAATGCCTCCATCTTGTGCAGACCAAGTAAGTTTTTCAGGGATTCTGTTTTCATCTAATTCTACATTCAATTCAATTTTAGATGTATGTGTATTTGCCATTATTTGCGTGGTTTAAATTTTGATTTATTAAAAAGTTCTGTGGCATCCATTTGCAACATATCGTTAAAGTCTGCGTCATTATTTTCCATATAGGCTTTTATAATTTGCCAACCAATGTATTGCCCTAAACGTCCTGGAGATTCAGCATCAAGCTCTAAATTAAATTTGGTAAAAGGTGCTGGATTTATAAATCGTCCTGCTAATTTTGGATCGGTTTCAAACAATAATTCTCGTTCAACAAAAAACTGCCATATATTAGGTTCGTTCTCAATGGCCCAATCCAATTCTTCTTGCGTGTATCCAATTTTTTCGGCATCAGATTTAAACGGAATCATGACATCTTTAAAGTAAAGTATTTTGCCAAAATACACCATTTCATCTAGGAGTGATTTTCGTGATGGTTGATAGATTTGTTGTTGAGCATACTCCGTTGCTAAATCTGAAACAATTTGTGGCGCTTCAAAATTTTGCCTAATATACTTCTGAATATTCCCATAAAACATATGATCGCTACCCAAATAGTTATCAATAGCAATTAAGGCGATAGAATCTGTTACTATGGTTTTATTTCTGTACTCAACATCATTAATTAGAGTGATAACTCGAGGTGACCTAAACGCTGGATAGTAATATTTAAGGTGCTGAAAAAGGCTCTTTATGTCGTCGTTAATTTCTGTAAAATCAGCATACTTCTTTTGTATCTCAGAAAACATCTCTTGCTGTAAAGTATCTTGCATTCTGGCTATCCAAATGGAATCGTGATATTGTCTTGAAAACATAAAAGGATATTGGGCTTTTAGTTTGGGCAAGTCTTTTGGAGAAGCTTCAGCAAATAGTTTTTCAAAACGTTCTACTTGAACATCAATATCAATATTAGTTATTTCTTTTTCAACTTTACTATCATTTTCACAAGACTGAAAACACAGCAAGATTACAACAAGGAAACTTAATAGGTTACGCATAATTTATCAATATCAAACTTAAACGGTAATAATTTTTATTAATTATTCTATTCGTTTATTTTTGTTTTGCAAATGTACCATTCTTTGTCTTAAAAACTAAACTTCATGCAAACAGAAAAAGTTGTAGATCATATTGTAAATTGGCTTAAGGATTATGCCACAAATGCCAAAGTAAATGGCTTTGTGATTGGTATTTCTGGAGGTATTGACTCCGCTGTTACCTCAACCTTATGTGCTAAAACCGGATTACAAGTGCTTTGTATTGAAATGCCAATTCATCAAGCTGCAAGTCATGTAAGTCGAGGTCAAGAACACATTGCACAATTGAAAGCACGTTTTCCAAATGTGAGTGATATTAAAGTTGACTTAACTCCAGTTTTTGAAGAGTTTAAAACCGAAGTTTCATTAGAAGGCAAACAGACAACTGTTGATATGGCTTTAGCCAATACAAGAGCACGCTTACGTATGACGACGTTATATTATCACGCAGGATTATTAGGACTATTGGTTGCTGGAACAGGAAATAAGGTAGAGGATTTTGGAGTTGGCTTTTACACAAAATATGGTGATGGAGGTGTAGATTTGAGTCCAATAGCTGATCTTTTAAAATCTGAAGTTTATAATATTGGTAAGTTTTTAAAGGTGCCTGAATCTATTATGAATGCTGCACCAAGTGATGGTTTATTTGGTGATGCAAGAAGTGATGAGGACCAAATTGGCGCCAATTATGACGAATTGGAATGGGCTATGGAAATGAATGATCTTGGTAAAACTGCGAGTGATTTTTCTGGTCGTGAAAAAGTAGTATTTGAAATTTTTAAACGTTATAATTCAGGGAATAAGCACAAAATGATACCTATTCCAATTTGTGAAATTCCTAAAAATTTAAAATAATTCTTACAAAATTCATTATTTATTAAGGTCTTGCGTTGTTTTTTTTATTAAATTTGAGACAATCTGCTTAATTAAAACAACCCTAAACTCTACTTATGTATTTGTGGACTTTGGTTATAACAATTTAAAAAAACACTCATCATGATTAAGGTATTGGTTGCAGATCACCATCCTATCATTAGAACAGGATTAAAAATGCTGTTCGAATCTTCACCAGACATTCAAGTTATTGGAAGTGTCACTACTGGAAAAGAATTATTTGATTTTGTTGGCAGAACAAAAGTTGATGTTGTGTTATCTGAAATAGATTTACCCGAACTTAATGGTATTACTGCGCTGCGAACACTTAAAAAAGAATATCACGACGTTAAAGTGATTATGTTTAGCTCACATCCTGAAGAAATTTATGCTGTAAGTACCATTAAAGCAGGAGCTTCAGGCTACTTAACCAAAACTGTAAGTACACAAACTATAAAAGATGCCATTATGAAAGTTTATAGTGGTGGTATTTACATTAGTAATAACTTAGCACAGCGTCTTGCTTTTGACGAACGTGGAAACAAACCAAGCAAACTTTATAAAAAACTCTCTACTCGCGAAGTTGAAGTTTTAAAACTTTTATCTTCTGGACGACGCAATAAGGAAATAGCTGAAGAACTCGATATTAATGAGAAAACGGTTAGCACTTATAAAGCTCGACTCATGAAAAAACTTAATGTGACTAATTTGGTCGATTTGATTAACCAAGCTCGCCATTTGGAATTAGGCTAATTACAACACACGATTTAATTTTCTAGACAACAACATTTTTAAATTTGAGTAATTTAAAACATCTTCTAATAGTGTTTTATTGTGTTTCTCCGGATCCTGAGTGTCTTGCTTGAATTCTGATACTTTTTGATCAATTAAAAAACAACGAAGGCTTAAAATGGTCTCATTAACCAATTGTGGAATTCCATGTGATTTACTTTTTGGGAAAATATTTTTGCTTTCCCAGTTTGAAAGTTGATACTTCTCATCATTCATCAAAATTGTTGTAATCTCATTTGCCATTTGCTCATTAACACCATTTACAAAATTTTCTATGGCAAAGTCAGGGTTTTGATTTAAGGTATCAATGATGGTGTAGTATAACTCTCTGAAATTTTCATTCGTAAACTCCATTTCATCCTCTTGCAAATCCAAGTATATTTTCTCAAATACTTTTGCATGATGTATAACCGGCTCAAGCGTTAATTCGCCTTTCTCAGTTTCCTTTAAAACCAAATCCTCAAAATCTTCCGTTTTGTTGCCATAGAGCAACAAAATTTCTATGATTTTTCGTTCCAATTCATATTGAACGTCTACCTTTTTTGTCGGAGTTTTACGCTGAATAACATCAAATGCTTTTTGTTCTTCCTTGTATGCTTTATTCGCATCTTGAAGTCCCTTTTTACCTATTTGCGCCAAGGTGCTAAACAACACTTCTTCACTAATATCCATTATTCTCGCACATTCCTGAACGTAAATTTCTTTTTGAATGCGATCAGGAATTTTAGAAATACTGTTTACCATATCTCTAATTAATCCAGCTTTTTTAACGGGATCGTTCTTAGCGTCTTCCATCAACAAAGACGCCTTGTATGCTATAAAATCTTTGGCATTTTCATCAAGGTATAAGGCAAGCTCTTCAAAAGTGTTTTGCCTTGCAAAACTATCAGGATCTTCACCTTCAGGAAACGTGCAAACCTTAACATTCATGCCTTGTTCTAGGATCAAATCAATACCACGAAGTGATGCTCTAATTCCAGCGGCATCACCATCAAATAATACTGTGATATTTTTAGTGAGACGATTTATGAGTCTTATTTGATCAGAGGTTAGTGCTGTTCCTGATGACGACACTACATTTTTTATTCCTTTTTGATGAAATTGAATCACATCAGTATAACCTTCAACTAAATAACAATTATCTTCTTTGGCAATGCTTTGTTTGGCATGGTATATACCATAGAGAATTTTACTCTTATGGTAAATATCACTTTCAGGTGAATTTAGGTATTTAGCAGCTTTTTTATCTGTAATTAAAATACGTCCTCCAAAACCCAAAACACGACCACTCATACTGTGAATTGGAAACATAACGCGACCTTTAAATCGGTCAAATCGTTTTTCTTCCTTTACAATAGTAAGTCCAGTTTTTTCTAAATAATCGATATTATATCCTTGCTTTAAAGCTTCGTCAGTGAAGGCTTGCCATTCATCAAGTGCATAACCTAAATTAAATTTCTTTATTGTTTCGTCTGTAAAACCTCGTTCTTTAAAATAACTTAAACCAATGGCTTGACCTTTATCTGTTTTATAAAGTACTTTTTGAAAATATTTACTAGCAAATTCACTAACCAAATACATGCTTTCCTTTTCATTGGCTTGCTCCTTATCTTCATCACTTTGCTCAGTTTCTTCAATTTCAATATTGTACTTTTTAGCCAAATATTTGATGGCCTCAGGATAAGTGAAGTGTTCATGTTCCATTAAAAAAGAAACCACTGTACCACCTTTACCACTAGAAAAATCTTTCCAGATTTGCTTCACAGGAGAAACCATAAAACTTGGTGAGCGTTCATCACTAAAAGGACTCAAACCTTTAAAATTACTTCCCGCTTTTTTGAGCTGTACAAAATCACCAATCACCTCCTCTACACGAGCAGTCTCAAATACTTGATCTATGGTTGATTTTGAAATCAAAGGTTTATTTTTTTTGAAGACTATAAAAGTAATAAGAATTTACACATTTATATAGCGATAAAAGAAAAAAGGGTTCACAACTTATAGTCATGAACCCTTTTCACATGAAAAAAAGTTAGCAGTTTAATCCATATCAAAACGTACACCTAATGAAATGTTGTTTTGTTTTGTAGCTTGATCTTTAAATATTGGAGATAAATCATACTTTACATAAAGTGCAGTATCATCAAAAGCCACATAGCCACTTAAACCATATACTAAGCTCGTAGCATTATAGCTTCGTTTTATTTTATCTTTTATGTTCTCTCCATCTACTGAATATTTTAGTTTTTGTCTGGTGCCAATATTAAAACCTGCATAACCACCTAAACCTATTTTAAATTGATTGCGAGTTGAATACCTGAAATACGTATCTCTGTCGATGCGCTTTGATGGCCCAAACTCGAAGTGAACCGGAAACACCAAGTTGCTAATTGATAGTTTTGATTTTTTTAGTTCGGTTGGAAATTCCTCTAACATCGTTTCGTTGCCATCTTGCACAAAGTACATATTGTCTTTTGGCTTAAGCCCATTAATTTGAAATGAATAACCATATTTAAGTCTCAAAAAATTTGAATTTTCAAACACTCTTGTTTTCCAAGCCCAACCAATTTCAAAGAAACGTGAACCTCCAAGTTTGTAAGGTGAATCGTCAAAACTTTCACCTTCTACAATAGCATTATTTAAACCGAAGGCTATCACAAAATCGCTTGTGGTTCGTTTGTCATACTTTCTTGGCTTGTTTTTCCAGCGTCCAATTCTAAAAAAATTATCTTCTGATTCTGAGCCTCCAATACTAATTCTGAATCCAGGTTCGTCGTCATTTGAAACCATTGAAACGTCTGTATTACGTTCTAAAAGCGCAATTTTATTATCTACAATTGCTAATCGGTTTTCAATGTTTAAGGCTCTGTTTTTTGCTGCCTCTTGCTTTAAACTGTTTGCTTCTGATTCTGAAATCTCACCATTTTCAAAGCGTTTGTTAATGGCTTCAACTTCTTCTTTTAAGAAATCTCGCTCTTCAGTTTTTATTTTTTCCTTGAGCTCCTTTAAAATCTCTATTTTTTGAGAATTGCTGTTTGTTAAAGTCGTTTCCTGTGCATTCGCAAATGCAACACTACATATTAGAATAATACTTGCTAAATAAATTGTAATTGTTTTCATAACTGTTCGTTGTTTGATGATTATTGATTTTGATTTGATGATTTTTAATTAATTATTACGTTCTGCCACAGCAGTTTTTACAGATTCATAACCTGATTTTATAGCGTCAAAAACTTTAGCTCTAAAGGATTGCTCTAAGTCGTCTTCAACGGATTGAAGCAAGGCATTAGCATCTACTTTGTTAGTAGCTTCGTTGTATAGTTTCTGCATTGTGATTTCTTTATGAGCCAATTCTAAAAGGGCATCAATCTCTTCAGTAGTTACCTCTTTATTGTCTTTTTGAAGTTGCTGAATTTGTGCAATTACATCTTTTACTTTCTGATCTTCAAAACTTAAAACCTCTGCTGCTTTTGCAGTATTTAGTTTGTTTATTTCTGCGGTGTTTGCATTTGCGACAGCAGTACTTTTCCCATCTACTTCCTTAATTATAGCGTCTTGCTTCTGATTTACAATCGTTTTTAAAGGTGCTTTATCAATTTGTGATTTAGTGTTGTTGGTCTGAATATTTTTGGATTCAGTTTCATCGTTCAGTTCAGTTACAACTGTATTGTTATCCTTTAAAACATCTTTATTTTGTATTAATTCAGTATCAATTACATTCTCTTTTTTTGTGTCTACAATAGTTGGATCAGTAATTTCAGTATTCGAATTAAATACTAAGGTTATAGCCAACATTACACCAACAATTGCAGCTGCAATACCAAGCCACCAAAACCCATTATTGTTTTGTTTATCCTCTACTTCATCTAGTTTATCACTGAGCTTATTCCAAGCATCTTGGCTAGGCTGAATACTTCGCTTTTCTAGCTTGTCTTTAAGTTGTTCTTCAAATTTAATTGGTGCCATAACTTGTTTTGTTAAGTTGCTTTATTTGCTGTTGTAACAGCTTACGCGCTTTAAATAATTGCGATTTTGATGTGCTTTCGGCGATGTCTAACATCTCTGCAATTTCACTATGTTTATATCCTTCAATGGCGTACATATTAAACACCATTCGGTAACCTTCTGGAAGCTTGTCAATAAGTTGCTGAATTTCGTCAACGTCAAGTTCGGCATCACTATAATTTGATGGTTCATCATAAAGCTCCATATCATCAGTTGAAAATTCTAGCTGCTTCTTTTTACGGAGGAATGAGATGGATTCCCTTATCATGATTCGTCTCATCCAACCTTCAAAACTACCTTCTGCTTTAAAGCTTTTTAATTGTGTAAACACCTTAAAAAAACCGTTGAGCATCACTTCTTCCGCTTGGTGAACATCTTTCATATAGTAACGACAAACGCTTAACATTTTAGGTGCATGCAATTGATACAACATATGCTGTGCATCACGATGATTACTAGCAGCTTTTTTAATAAGCTGTTTTTCGTTTTTATACAATTGAATGACTTTCAAAAGTGGATTCATTTATAGCTTCTATTTATAAAGACGCAAAAGTTGTGCAAAAGGTTGCCTGAGGTTAAAAATATTTTTTGTTTGCGCAATTTAGAACAATTATTGAAGCTTGTAAACTAGTATAGACCAAAAAAAGCCAGCTCATTTGAGCTGGCTTTTCTAAAAACTATTTATTGTAATTATAGTTGCTTAAGTGCTATAATAGATAATGTTTCAATGTCTTCTTCGTAACCATCTTCGTCTTTAATGAATTCTTTTTTGGTTTTATAAGTGACTTCAAAATTAGTTCCAATTAAATCATCAGAATCTAAGTTGTAAGTTTCTAAAACTTTAGCATCAACTTGTTGAAAGGTCATGGTGTACTCATCACCATCGCTATCTGTTCCAATAAAGTTGTAGCCATAGTCTTCTTTTCCATCAAAAGTCCCTTCAAAAGTTTCTGTGTCTTGTAGTTTGTTTACTGACAATAACAAAAGAAAAGACACGAATAAAACACCAATTATGTGAATTGATTTTGTTTTCATTTTTATAAAATTAATGTTAAATGTTGTTATTTTCTTTCGGAAGTTTACCACCTCAAGTCCGAAAATTGCTTTTAGTAAGCTTACTTTATGAAGTTACGCGTGGCTTAATATCTCTTTTGATATATACGTTTTTAAACTGATGCTAGATGACGCAATTTAATAACAAGTAAAATTATTTTCTTAAGCTTTAAACATCTGTTTCAGATCTTTAAAACTTTTAAACTCCAACATATAATCATTTGGATCTTTTACAAAAAACGATAAATGCTCTCCGCTTTTATCTTTTAAAAATGTCGTTTGAGCAACCACTTCAAGGTTTTGCTCTCCAAGTTTAGTATAAATTTTGCCCCAAGTATCTATATCTACGATAACTCCAAAATGGAACGAAGGCAAAATTTTACCTTCAAATACATAGTTTGGACTGTTAAAGTTAAATTTAGCTGCCTTGATAAACGTTAACTGATGGTCAAACAAATTAACATCTACCCAATTTTGTGCTGAACGTCCTAAAGATGCTCCAATGGTATTTACATAAAAATTTTTTGTGTCCTTTACACTTAAACATGGTAAAGACATGTGGAATGAAGTTTTCATCTGATACTATTTTATTGTTTACTATAAGTCAGATACAATGCCACTTTTATGATGACATTTCATATGCCAAATTATAAAGGTTTTAAACTCTCTATTCTATAGATTAAAAAATCATCGTCTGTATCGTCAAACACTTCTACAAATAAAACACCAAACTTTTTATTGATAAGAGTTTTATCGTTTTTTAAGTCATATTGCTTCAACACACGTGGATGCACTTCTTCAAAAACCATGTCTTCTCCATTTTCAAACAAAAACGTGTAATAACCGTTTTCGTAAGATTTAAAAACAGCTGTTTCCATGTCATTTCAAATTTTAATCGAAATCTTCTGGTTCTTCTGAAGGTTCAAGGTCAGAATCTATTTCTGGATCTTGAACTGCATCTGGATCATCGTCTTCAAAATCTTCATAATCATCTTCATCATAATTCTCCATGGTTTTTACTAATTTGGTACTAACTTTTACCAAATACTTGGTATCATCTGTATCAACCTGTACAGCTTCAACCAGTTCATTTTTAGCATTCCTAAAGGTGATGATATGGTCTTCATCATAGCCATCAGGATACTTTTCAACCAACAAGCCTAATATTTCAGGTGTTAGTTTTTTAAAATCAACGATAACACGTTTTTTATTGTCGTCTCTATTTTTCATTTTTTAAGTTTGAAAAAAAATTATGATTACATGCCTAAAAGATAAGCAAAAATTAAAGGCGCAACTATAGTTGCATCACTTTCTATAATAAATTTTGGTGTATTGATATCTAATTTTCCCCAAGTGATCTTTTCATTTGGCACTGCTCCAGAATAAGAACCATAACTTGTGGTTGAATCGCTTATTTGACAGAAGTAACTCCAAAATGGAGTGTCTTCTCTCTCCATATCTTGATACAACATTGGCACAACGCAGATTGGAAAATCTCCTGCTATACCTCCTCCTATTTGGAAAAATCCTATTCCTTTTTGAGAATTATCTGTGTACCAATCAGCTAAAAAGGTCATGTACTCTATACCAGATTTCATTGTACTAGCTTTAAGTTCACCTTTAAGTACATAGCTTGCGAAGATATTTCCCATAGTACTGTCTTCCCAACCTGGACATACAATAGGTAGATTTTTTTCTGCAGCTGCATACATCCAAGAATCTTTTACATCAATTTCATAATACTGCTCAAGTACTCCTGATAATAACATTTTATACATATATTCATGCGGCAAATAGCGTTCTCCTTTAGTTTCGGCATCTTTCCAGATATCAAAAATATGTGTTTGCAAGCGTCTAAAAGCTTCATGTTCTGGGATACAAGTATCAGTAACTCTATTTAATCCTTTTTCGAGTAAATCCCATTCCTCCTGAGGTGTTAAATCTCGGTAGTTTGGCACACGTTTATAATGCGAATGTGCTACCAAGTTCATAATGTCTTCTTCAAGATTGGCTCCTGTACAAGATATGATATGCACTTTATCCTGACGGATCATTTCGGCAAAACTTTTACCCAATTCTGCAGTACTCATAGCACCAGCAAGCGATACTAGCATTTTTGCGCCAGAATCTAACTGTGCTTCATATCCTTTTGCTGCATCAACCAAAGCTGCTGCATTAAAATGGAGATAGTGTTTTTGAATAAATTGAGATATTGGTCCTTTAGTAGTCATCTTCGTCGTCGTTAAATTTTGAGTTGTTACCTTTATTTATGTATGAACTATCAAAAGAGTTGTCATAATCATCTTCTGCCTCTTCATCTTGAAATTTATAACTTAACATTTTATAATACAATTTTGCAGCAAGAAAATCTGAAGATTTTTCTTTAGGGTTTGGACAAAGCTCAACGATATCAAAACCTACAACATTTTTTTCTTCAAATACTTGTTTTAAAAACTCAAGGGTTTCATACCATAACAAACCTCCAGGCTCTGGCGTTCCTGTGCTTGGTAAAATTGAAGGATCGAAAGCATCCAAATCTATGGTGATAAATACATTATCTGTCATTTGGTCAATTGCTGAATCCATCCAAGTGTCATCAACAGCCATATCATGAGCAAAATATGTTTTTTCTTCGTCCATAACTGTTTTTTCAATAATATCCATCGAACGAATACCAACCTGAATTAAATTGGTGGTTTGGCTAGCTTCATACACAGCACAAGCGTGATTACATTTAGAGCCCTCATAGCTTTTGCGCAAATCTGCATGGGCATCAAGTTGCAAAACTGTAAGGCTAGGATACATTTCATTAAAAGCGCGAATAGTACCAATTGAAATTGAGTGTTCACCTCCAAAAATGGTCACAAACTTGTTCTTTTTAATGTACTTTTTTGTCGCTTGATGCACGGCATCAACCATAGCTTCTGGAGAGTTGTTTTCTGTAACAGCATCCGCCAAATACACACCTTGTTTATAAACTTCAGTGTCAGTTTCAATGTCATACAATTCCATGTTTTCAGACGCATTTAAGAATGCTTCAGGACCTTTATCAGCTCCTTTTTGCCATGTACTTGTACCATCATAAGGCACAGGAATTAATACAATTTTTGCTTGTTCTAATTTTGCAAGTTCTTCTGGTATTCCAGCGTAGGTTTTAGTTTTCATAACCTAAAATTTTAAGTAAGTCTTCACTTTTTTGTTGTTCACTAAATAGTTCTGTTGAGATGTTACCGTCTTCATCTCTATTAATCAATATATGCTTTGGTGACGGAATTAAGCAATGTTGTAAGCCTCCAAAACCACCAATAGTTTCTTGGTAGGCTCCAGTATTAAAAAAGCCAATATACAATGGCTTGTCTTTGTTGTATTTTGGTAAATAAATAGCATTCATGTGCTGTTCGCTATTGTAATAATCATCACTATCACAAGTTAATCCTCCAAGTAACACACGTTCGTATGTATCACCCCAACGATTTATTGGCAACATGATAAAGCGTTTGTTTATAGCCCAAGTATCAGGAAGTGTAGTGATAAATGATGAGTTTATCATGTTCCACTTTTCACGATCATTTTGTTGTTTTTGGTATAATATTTCGTAAACAGCTCCTCCACTTTCGCCAACAGTAAAACTACCAAATTCAGTAAAAATATCTGGCACATCCACGCCTTCCTCTTCACAAGTGACTTGAATTTGGTTTACAATTTCATCAACTAAGTATTCATAATCAAAGTCAAAAACTAATGAGTTTTTTATTGGGAATCCACCACCGATATTTAGACTATCTAATGATGGACAAATCTTTTTAAGACTTGTGTAAACTTTAAGGCATTTCAGCAATTCGTTCCAATAGTAGGCATTATCACGAATTCCTGTATTGATAAAAAAGTGAAGCATTTTGAGCTCAACTCTTTTATTATTTTTAATTTGGTTTTTGTAAAACGGCACAATGTTTTTATAACCAATTCCTAAACGAGAAGTATAAAACTCAAATTTTGGCTCTTCCTCTGAAGCAATTCGAATACCTACCTTAAATTTTCCTTTTATTTCGTTTGAAAGTAATTCAATTTCTTCATAATTATCAATTATGGGAATAGCATTCTTATGTCCATTATTGATTAATCTAGCTATATTAGTAACATATTGTTCGCGTTTAAAACCATTACTAATAACATAGGTGTCATTATTGATTTTACCCTCTTTTTTCAGGTTTTCAACAATATCAATATCAAATGCCGACGAGGTTTCAATATGAATATCATTTTTTAATGCTTCATGCAAAACGTGTTTAAAATGTGAACTTTTTGTACAATAGCAATAGTTATATTTTCCTTTATAGTTATGCTTTTCAATGGCTGTATTGAACCAATTTTTAGCACGTTGTATATTATTTGATATTTGAGGTAAATAGGTGAATTTTAAAGGTGCTCCATAATCTTCAACCAATTGCATGAGATCCACATCATGAAAACGAAGCTTATTTTCCGAAAGTTTAAATTCTTCTTGAGGAAAATCAAACGTTTGACTGATTAAGTCAATGTATTTAGTATTCATTCTTTATTTTGAGACTATTATTTATTTTGAGATTAAAAAAACTAGAAACTAATGGGTTTCAATATATTAAATAATGAATGTATATCAAACTTGAATTGGATTTTGTGTAGTAGGCACAAAACCAAAATTATGCTGGCTTGCAGCGATAGGAAAAACGGAAGTTAGCTCTAAAATTCGGTATCTTAAACGATAAGCAGCTTTTGAATATGACTTCCTAATTTTCAAAAGCCCGAACATAAAAACAGGTTTCAATTTGTTCAGCTAATAACAGTGCAAATGAAAAACAAAAAATTGAAAAACAACGATTTTTTAAACATTTTTTGCGTTTTTTTAATGGCATTACTTTTTTGACCTTACAGTGAAAACAAGTAACTTCGTTTAACCTCTAAAATAATCAATGAAAACTGAATCACAATTATTCAATATTCGAATTAACAAAAAGAGAGAAATCGCATGAAAGAAATTGACACTAAGACTGAAGTAGGAATAAACAAACTTTATAATGAATCTTATACAAAAAATCGAAATCGATTTGAAGACTTGTTATTTAAATCTCCCATACCTTCTGAAGAGTTATTTAATAATATTGGGCTATTTATAGATAGAAGAAACCTTTCTCGGTTTTTGTTTATCAATGAATTATATCAAAAAATAGTACCTATACATGGAAGTATTTTTGAGCTTGGAGTAAGGTATGGCCAAAATATTTCATTATTCACAAGTTATAGAGGTATATATGAACCATACAATCACAATCGCAAAATAATTGGTTTTGATACCTGGGAGGGATTTGTTGATGTTGATAAAGATAAAGACAAAAAAAAATGGAAATCTGGTGATTTTGGAGTGCCTGAAAACTATGAAGATTTCTTAGATGAAGTTATTAATTTACATGAAAAAATGGCTCCAATTTCGTCGATAAAGAAGCATCAATTAATTAAAGGAAATGCTTCCCAAACTGTTGCACAATATTTAAAAGACCATCCTGAAACAATCATATCCTTGGCCTATTTTGATTTTGATATTTATAAACCGACACGAGACTGTCTTGAATTAATACTGCCTTATTTATCCAAAGGAGCTGTAATTGCTTTTGATGAAATTAATGTAAAAGAGTTTCCTGGTGAAACACAAGCTCTAAGAGAGATATTGGGTACAAATAATTTTAAGATACACCATTCTCCATTTAGAGCAAATGCTGGATATGTTATTTATTAATTCTGTTTTGTTAAAAATACTGGTGTAGAATGTAAAAAACTAACTGTTTAACGTGCTAAAAAAAACCTAAAGCATCTTTAAATTATTAACTTCTTGTTCTGTTAAGTGTTTCCAATGACCACGAGGAATATCTTTTTTGGTCATTTCGGCAATCATAACACAATCTACTTTTATGAGATCATAATTAAAATGCTCAAAAATAGTTCTAATTATGGTGTTGCCTGTATTTTTTATTTTTAAACCTATTTCTTTTTTTGGTGCACCATCAATGTAACTTATCTCTTCAACAGAAATTAGCTTGCCATCAATTTTAAAGCCTTCTTTGATTTGCTTAAGATCTTCATATTTCAGGTTCTTATCAAGTTCTATTTGAAACAAACGTGATACACCATTTTTTGAATTGGTGAATTTTTCGTGGATACTTTCGTCATTAGTGAACAATAATAAACCTGTTGAGTTTCTTCCTAATCTCCCAATGGGTTTAATACGAGAGCTCGTTGCATTGGCTACTAAATCCATCACAGTTCTTCCTTTGCCTTCACTTGTTGTTGTTGCAAAGCCTTTTGGTTTATTCAATAAAACATAAGCCTTCTTTTCCGGATTAACGCGTTGTCCATCATATTGAACTTCATCTTCCAGTTTTACTTTGTAACCCATTTCAGTTATGACCTTACCATTTACGGTTACCAAACCTATAGCGATGTGCTCATCAGCTTCACGACGTGAGCAAATACCAGAATTGGAAATATATTTATTTAGACGTATTTCGTTAGGATTTGACGCTTTTGGAGTCGTCACTTTTTTCTTAAAAGGAGTATTCCCTCTTGCAAAACTTTTTCCTTTAGCATTATTATTGCTTCTACTTGAATCAGTATTCTTAACATTCTTGAAACTTCTACCTGAAGATTTTCCTTTTCCACTACTCCCTTGCTGTCTGCTCATGATGACTAATTTTTTGGCAAAGGTAATACATTAGTTCACATTATTCGAAATATTCTGTCGTTGATTGACGCGTTCTATTAACCGTTAATTTTGTGACATCTGGTCGTGAATAATGTCCGACTGGATCAAAGTTTTGACGCTCTTCATACACGCGATTAAAGTCAATGGTTTGAACAAATAAACCTTCTTTATTGATGATAGGTTCAATAATCCATTCACCATCAGGACCAGCCATACAACTTCCTCCATTAGCAAGAGTTTCCGGAGCATTTTTTACAATTTCGCTAAAATGAGGCGTATCTTTAGGGAATTCTTCTTTACTCATCAAGCTTGACACTGACACCACATAAGAACGCGATTCTCTTGCAATAAAACGCGTAATATCTTTGGTATTGTGATCACTTCCAGGCCAAACAGCAATATGTAAATTTTCGCCTAAACCATAAAGTGCAGTTCTTGGTAAAGGCATCCAGTTTTCCCAACAATTTAAACCTCCAACCGTAAATTGTTTCAAAGGATGTACTTGTAAGCCATTGCCATCTCCAGGAGACCAAGTTAGACGTTCATCATAAGTTGGTTGAAGTTTTCTGTGTACAGATTTTATTTCTCCTTTTTCATTAATATAAACTAAGGACGCATATACACTGTGTCCACCACGATCCAGAGGCCTTTCAATAATACCCAGATACACTGCCATTTGATGTTTTCTTGCTAATTGACAAATGGTATTTAAATCCCCATTTTCAACAGTAATAGAATTAGCCACATAATGCCTGTGTAATTCTTTATTCACTTTTTTATCCCATTCTGCACCTCCAGTTAATGCCAACCAAAATGGATAGCCTGGAACTACGCCTTCACCAAAAACAATTAATTCGCATTTTTCGTTGGCAGCATCTTTAATGGCTTGCTCTACTTTTTTTAGGGTTTCTGTTTTGTTTAACCAAACAGGTGCAATTTGAGCCATTGCAATTTTTAGTGTATTATCCATTACAAAATTCGGTTTAAGAGTAAATTTACATCAATTAGAACGATACTAAAAACGCCAGCAACAATAATAAACTTCAGGATGTTATGAAGTATCAAATAATGCGGCCTATTATTAGATTTTTGAAGTAACAACAGAAACACTACAAGGAGTGCAATGCTTAAATAGAAGAAGTAATTCATTCTTCCAATATTAAATTTAAAAATTAAAAAATATGCTGGTATTAAGGCCAAAGCCGTTAAAATAGTAAGCATTATTTTTGATGTTTTTTCACCATAAACAATAGGTATGGTTTTATAATTTAAGGCCAAATCGCCCTTTATATTTTCGAGATCTTTGGTCAATTCACGCATGGACAAAATGAGAAATAAAAACACCGCATGTACAAAAATTACCGTTTCAAAATTTTTGTAATAAATAAAAATTGCAAAAAATGGTGTGATGGTTAATATTGCCGACGTTAGATTCCCAATGATTGGCAATTTTTTAAGCTTATGAGAGTAAAACCAAATGGCAAAAATGTAGGCAGAAAAGAAGATCACAGCTCTGAACGACACATAACTTACCATGATTACTGCAATGAAATTAAGAACAAAATAAAACACCAATTTAGTGTTTTGACTTACCAATCTATCTAGCATTGATTTTTGTGGACGATTGATTAAATCCTTTTCTGAATCGTAAAAATTATTGATGATATAGCCTCCAGCAATTGTAACAGACGACGCTAAAACAATGACTAATAAATTCAAATCCAAAAGAACATGTTTTAGTGGTTTATCGTGTGCTAAAATATAAATGGATGTAAGGTATTGCGCGATAACAATAACCAAAATATTGTAACCTCTAACCACAGAAAACATGCTAAAAAACTTTAGCAACACATGTTTTTGTTTTCTAGAAAGCATGAGATGTTGTTTAGAAGTTGTAAACCACTTCTAATTTATAATCTGAAAGTGATTTTTGAGCACGTTCCATATCTTCGGTAAAACCTAAAATATAGCCTCCACCACCAGAACCACAAAGTTTTAAATAATAATCATTAGTTTCAAGACCTTTTTTCCATAACTCATGAAAGTGTTGTGGAATCATTGGTTTGAAATGATTTAGGACCACTTTAGAAAGACGTTTCGTGTTACGGAATAACGATTTTATATCACCTTTTAAGAAATCGTCTACGCAAGCATCTGTATGTTTTATAAATTGGTTTTTTAACATTTTACGGAAGCCTTCTTGCTTCATGTTTTCCATAAAAATACCAACCATTGGTGCAGTTTCACCAATTATACCACTATCTAACAAAAACACAGCGCCTTTTCCTTTACTTTGCTGAGAAGGAATTCCTGTGGCTTCAATATTGTCTTTAGAATTAATAAGAATGGGAATGCTTAAATAACTATTTAGTGGATCTAAACCTGATGATTTTCCATGGAAAAAAGATTCCATTTCAGAAAAGATACTTTTCAACTTTAACAGCTTTTCTCTTGTTAAGTTTTCAAGAATCGTGATTTTGTCAAATGCGTATTTATCATAAATTGCAGCTACTAAAGCACCACTACTTCCAACACCATAGCCTTGAGGAATTGAAGAATCAAAATACATACCTGCTGCAACATCTGCTCTAAGAGCATCTAAGTCAAAAATGACTAATTCAGCATTAATACTTTCTAAATGCTTAATATAAGCTTTTAAGTTGCTATTTGATTTTATTGCCTCTTGTGAGGGATTTTCATCAACCTTTAAAGCACCATTATAAAAACTATATGGAATAGAAAGTCCCTTTGAATCTTTAATGATTCCATACTCTCCAAAAAGTAATATTTTAGAATAAAAAAGTGGTCCTTTCATAACTCTCTAAAAGTTTTGTTTAACAATATAGTGTTATTTTTAAACATTTTTGCAAAATTAATTAATTTTTTTTGCTCCAAAGCCAATTCTATCACAAATATATTGTTCGTTTTGACAAAATGCAACTAACTCACTTTTAATAAATTCCAAAATTTGAGCTGCCTCCTTTTCAGGATATAAAATATGTACGTTAGCTCCAGCATCTAAAGTAAAGCAAATATGTAAGTTTGTCTCTCGTCTAAAACGCCATATTTTATTAATTATTTCTAGCGTGTTTGGTTTCATTAAAATAAAATAAGGCATGCTTGTCATCATCATAGCATGAAGTGTCAGTGCTTCGCTTTCAACAATTTTTATGAACGAATTTAAATCACCTTCCTTAAAAATATGAATTAATTTTGATAGATTATCATGTGCTTGATTAAAGCGCTCTTCTGCAAAAGGATGACCATGCATCAAATTATGACCAACTGTACTACTGACTTGCTTTTCACCTTTATCAACCAACAAAATGGTGTCTTGATAATTTTTAAAATTTTCATGAACTTCAAAAGGATATTTAACACCATATAAATCGGAGCTATTGGTAATTTGTTTATGTTTTCCCCAAACAATCAAATCACCTTCAACACTTCTACATGCTGAACCTGAGCCTAATCTGGATAAGAAGGATGCTTTTTGATTGAAAAATTCTTCGCTCATTTCAGAACCTAATTCCTTTTCAATACTCATTAAACACAATGCTAAAGCACTCATTCCAGAGGCAGATGATGCAATTCCTGAGCTATGAGGAAAAGTGTTTTTGGTGTCTATCACAAAATGAAAGTCTTTTAAAAAAGGTGAAAAAGATTCAATTCGCTCAAAAAATGTTTGGATTTTTGGCTTAAAATCATCTTTCTTTTCACCATCTAAAATGACTTCAAAAGAAAAATCATGACTGCTTTCTTTCTTTGTAAAAGTCAATGATGTCATAGTTTTACACTCGTTAAGCGTGAAGCTTATTGATGGATTCTCAGGAATTTGATGCTTCTTTTTTCCCCAATATTTTACCAAAGCGATGTTACTTGGCGATTCCCAAGTTACTTTTCCTCGTTCTAAAGTTTTTGAATATGCTTTTGAAATAAAATTGTGTTCTGTCATATTTGCTATTCTGCTGACAAAGATAAGAGTTTTACCATTGTGTTATAATTTCTAGCTGTTGCAAATGTTTTAAACTTTCGTTCGAAGAAATTGACATTAAATTTTGCCTTTCCTAGCCCTTTTTCGTTGTAATAGTAAATACAATCGTTTATAATTTTATAGTCTTCGTTTTCATATACTTTTTCTGATGCCTCTTTTACTAAATCTTCATTCGGACAATCGTGAAGCATCATAAAATAACTAGCTTTCTTTTTTACCTCTTCAAATGGAGAATTATCAAAAATGCAATGTAATTCTTGTCTTGTTTTTACTAACACTGACACCTCAAAGCCGAAATCATCCTTAATGGTTTTTTCGATGCCAATTTCAATTGTAGAAATATCACCAATTTTGGATTGTAACAAAACATTACCACTCTGAATGTAAGATTGCACATTTTGAAATCCAGATTTAGTGAGTGATTCTCGTAACTCTGCCATTGGCACTTTTTTGTGTCCACCAACATTAATACCTTTTAAAAGTACGATATATGTATTCATTCTGAAATTGATTTAGCTGCAATGTAAGCTCCTGTCCACGCATTCTGGAAATTAAAGCCTCCTGTAACTGCATCTACATTAATGACTTCTCCTGCAAAATACAAATTGCTATGCAACTTACTTTCAAAGGATTTAAAATTAATTTCTTTTAAATCAATGCCACCAGCTGTGACAAACTCTTCTTTAAACGTACTTTTCCCTTCTACATTAAAAACAGCTTGAGTAAGTTGTGAAGCTAAATCTTCAATCTGGCTTTTATTTAAATCTGCCCAACGCATGTTTTGATCCAAATTTGAAGCTAAAACTAGTTTATGCCATAAGCGTTTAGGTAACTCAAACTGAGTCGATTTGTAAACCGTTTTCTTAGCTAATTCATGTTTCAATTCTCTCAGCATAATTAAACAAGCATCAAACGATTGTCTGATAAAATTGACTTCAATCTGAAATTTATAGTCACGTTTAGACAATTCGATCGCACCAAAAGCAGACAGTTTTAAAATTGAAGGTGCACTCATTCCAACATGAGTAATTAACAAAGGACCATCTGAAATCAAATCAGTTCCTAACACTTTAACCTCAACATTTTGGGCTACAACTCCAGGAATGTCATTGATACGTTCATCATTTATATCAAAGGTAAAAAGTGATGGTACAGGTTGCGAAATGGTATGACCTAAATGTTCTAAAATACTCCATATTTTTGGATTGCTTCCTGTTGCAATGAGGAGTTTTTCCGATGAAAAATCACCTTGTGAAGTTTCTAATTCCCAAAGTGTTTGTTTGTGTTGAATTGTTTTTACAGAATGACTATACAGTACTTCGACCTTGTGTTTCTTTGCTTCATTTAAAAAGCAATCGATTATAGTTTTTGAAGAATCTGAAATTGGAAACATTCTGCCATCGTCTTCAATTTTAAGTTCAACCCCTCGTTTTTGAAACCATTCGATGGTATCTCCTGTCATAAATTGATGAAATGGTCCTAACAATTCTTTTTCACCTCTTGGATAATTAAGCACTAATTCTGAAGGTGTAAATTCAGCATGAGTGACATTGCATCGACCTCCTCCGGAAATTCTAACTTTTTGCAAACCTTCTTTACCACGTTCAAGAATAGTGACTTTTAATTCAGGATTTTGTTCAGCAATGTTAATGGCGGCAAAGAAACCTGCTGCTCCACCTCCAACAATAATGACATCTTTTTTTATCATAATCTATCTGGAAAGTCTGTAATAATTCCATCAACTTCATATGTTTTAATTCGTTCAATTGGTTTTAAATTATTAACTGTATAGGCCATTACCTGATGTTTCTCTTTGATTTTTGAGACCATATCTGCTGTCAGCATAGTATAATTCACAATTATACTTTTAGCTGATACGGAATTTGCCAACTTAAGAGAGCTTTCTAAATTTGTATGAGAAAGCACACCAATTGGTATTTCTATATTGGTTTTATAAACTGCTTTTATTAAATCTTCCTGAAAACTAGAGACCAAAAAATTATTATAATCCCAACCTTTTTTTGTGACAAAAAACTCAATGAGTCTACAAGCCTCTTTGGCTGTTTTTAGTCCTTTTAATTCGATATTTACTAAACACCTATTGTTAACTAAAAGTAACACTTGTGATAAGGTTGGTATTTGAAATCTAGATTTAACTTTTAATTTTTTTAATTCCTTAAGACTGAAATTAGAAATTTCACCTGTACCATCAGTCATTCTATCTACCGTAAAATCATGAAAAACCACCAACTCACCTGATGCACATAAATGCACATCTATTTCAACACCATCAACGCCTAAATCTATAGCTTTTTGAATAGATTCTAAAGTGTTCTCAGTAACATGACCTTTTGCTCCTCGATGTCCAATTTTTAATATTTTATTGCTCATATTATTTTTTTATAGGTCGCATTAATCCTTCTTGCGCAACTGATGCGATTAATTTACCATCTCGTGTAAAAATATTTCCTTTTGCCAAACCTCTTGCATTAGATGTATTTGGAGACTCAATTGAATAAAGCAACCAATCATCAAAATCAAAATCTCTAAAATACCACATTGAGTGATCTAAACTCGCTGTTTGCGTATTTCCCCAATGTGCTTTACTTGCATGACGATTCATGGCTGCTGCCAATATATTATAATCCGAAATATAAGTAAGAATTTGTTGTTTTGTTGCTAAATCTAACTGATTTGATTCACCTTTCAATTTAATCCATACATTGGAAAAAGGTGGTAAATCTTCTTTGTTATATGGATTTACAACTTCAACAGGCTTAAACTCTACTGGTCGATCTATCATTAAAAACTCCTTTGTCCTTGTTGGTATCACTTCACCAAATTGATCTAACATATCAGTCCAACTAAATAATTCTTCTGGTTGCTTAATGCCATTATTCATGTCAATTTGATGATTGTAACCATCTTCTTTTTTATGAAATGAAGCTGATAAAATAAATATAGTTGTTTCTTTTTGATGAGCAGTTACTCTTCTAACGGAAAAACTTCCTCCATCTCTCACTATGCTTACATTATAAGTTATAGGTAAGTCTAGGTTTCCGGCTTCTAAAAAATAAGAATGCATAGAATGTAATATTCGGCCATTCGTTATTGTACGACAAGCAGCATTTATAGCTTGAGCCAAAACTTGACCACCAAATACATTTGGACTACCAACAGTTTTGCTTATTCCATTAAACTCATTATCGCCTACTTTTTTTAAGGTCAAAACATTAATCAGATCATTAACTGTGGTCATTACACTTTATATTTTAGGAATTCAAAACTATTAAATTCATTGCAGGCTTGCTACATATTTTAAAAATAGTTTATGATTATAAATTTTATTTTATCTTATAATCTCAATATATTGAATTTTTACCCAAATTATATGATTTTACAATTCCAACAACTTCTCATAATCTTACTGTTTTTAACCTCGTGTAACACAGGAAAATTAAATGTCATTGCAGATTTGCCAATCAACTTAAAAGAGATCTCAGCTGCTGAAACATTACCTAATTCAGATTTAATTTGGGTTATTGAAGACAAGGGAAACAAAAACAATATTTATGGCATAAACGCACGAGGTAAGATTATTAAAGATATTGATGTTAGTAATGCTAGTAACATTGATTGGGAAGATTTAACTTCCGATCGATTAGGGAATTTGTACATTGGCGATTTTGGAAATAACAGTAAAAACCGAGATGATTTTACAATTTATAAAGTTGCAAACCTAGAAGATGATAACACAACCGCTGAGCAGATAAATTTCACACTACCAAAAGACATGAAATCGGAAGATTTTGAAGGTTTTTTTATAATGAATGGCTACTTCTATATTTTTAGTAAGGAAAACAAAACTAGCAAACTTATAAAGGTGCCTAATCAAATTGGTAAACATACTGCGAAATTAGTGTCTGATTTTAACTTAGATGGAAAGCATCATAAAATTACCTCAGCTGATGTTAGTGCAGATGGGAAAACCATTGTATTGTTAAATCATGACAAACTCTGGAAAATTTCCAATTTTAAAGGAGACCATTTTTTTGAAGGCACCATTGAAGAATTAAACTTTGAACACAATTCGCAAAAAGAAGGCATCTGTTTTGTAAATAACTCAACAGTTTATATTACAGATGAGCGCTCTCATGGCAAAGGAGGCAATTTATATGAATTTAAAATTGATTAAAATCCGAAGCCTAATTTAAACGCTAGTCTTAATCCATCATCGCCATTAAATACTGAAAAATTTCCTGCTGCCAAACCTGCAAAATTTACAAAAAATCCTCCTCCAACAGAGTTATTCCATTTTTCTGAATTATCATCTTCAATCCATACACGACCATAATCAAGTCCTCCATAAATGCCTATGCTGAAAGGCATCAAACCTGTTTTAAGGTTTGTAAAATTCCAACGAATATCTGTTGATTGTACAAATGCAGATTTCCCAATGAAGCGTTCATTCCTATAGCTTCTTAATCCATTATTGGCTCCTAAATTTGCCCCTTGATAAAACTGAAAATTATCTCCTAAATTAACATGTGCCTTTAATAATGTTGCTAAAACGACCTTTCCTTCTGCTCCAAGTTTATAGTCGAAACCTAGAGCTGGAATAATATAACCAAAACCCTTATTAGAGTCAGCATTGTTTTTAAATCCAGTTTGCAGTGCTGCCAACAATCCAAGAGTTGGCCAAACCTCGCTATTTTTATTTACATATTTGTATTTAGCATCAACTCCATAAAAATTTTGCTTGTCAAATAGTGGATTTGAAGGGTCTATAGTTTCAATAAATCTACCTTCTGTTCTTCATTGGTAATTAAATATAGTTAAATATACTAATTAATGACTTATTCAACAAAACATAAACTTATTAGCAAATCACTTATCTTTTAATTTACCTGAGTGAAGCTGTCTTAGCTTTGCCAATTTAGGTGTTATTACAAAGCTACAATAGCCTTGAGATTGATTGTTGCTATAATAGTCTTGATGATAATCTTCGGCTTCGTAAAAAACATCTAAAGGACTTATTTCTGTTACTATTGGATTATTAAAATAAGGTACTAATTCTTTAAGTACACCATCAGCAATTTCTTTTTGCCCTTCATTATGATAAAAAATCACAGAGCGATATTGGGTGCCAACATCAGCACCTTGTCTATTCAGTGTTGTTGGATCGTGAGTGGTCATAAAAATGACTAAAATATCTTCATAAGAAATCACATTGCCATCAAAAGTTATTTGAACCACTTCCGCATGACCTGTTAAACCTGAACAAATCTCCCGATAAGTTGGATGACCTGGCACATTACCTCCCGAGTAACCAGACACCACTTTTTCAACACCCTTAACTTCTTGAAATACCGCTTCAGTGCACCAAAAACATCCACCACCTAAAGTGGCCAATTGCAAATTTTTAGCTGTCATGAGTAACCTCCTTATCTAAAGCCATAGATTCAGAATTGATACAATATCGCAAACCGCTAGGTTCAGGTCCATCCGGAAAGACATGACCTAAATGAGCATCGCATGTATTACACATAACCTCAACACGCACCATACCATATGAGGTGTCTCTGTCATACTTAATGGCATTCTCTTTAATTGGTTGTGTAAAACTTGGCCAACCTGATTTTGAATCAAATTTTATAGTTGAATCAAACAAAGGTGTATTACAACAAATGCAATTGTATTTTCCTTCATCATAAACACTACATAACGCACCTGTTCCAGGTGCTTCGGTTCCCTTGTTCCGGGTTATTCTAAATTGCTCTAAAGTTAATAAAGCTCGCCATTCGGCCTCAGTTTTTTCAACTCGCCTCTCTGGAGTTGGATTTCCGTTTACGGAAAAGTTAATTACTTCTTTCCAAGTTAGCATACTG
>Ga0098073_1000161_pt1 | contig 25137 bp, 19 predicted proteins | sample 31_taG_FD_75060 | JGI IMG/M metagenome (GOLD analysis project Ga0098073, IMG submission 75060) | Marine viral communities from the Gulf of Mexico - 31_GoM_OMZ_CsCl metaG | ecosystem: Environmental > Aquatic > Marine > Oceanic | place: Gulf of Mexico | collected 2015-07-12
AGCGTTAGTATTTATTAAACCCTTACTAAATATAGTAAGGGTTTTTTTGTTTTAAACTTACCGAATTTGTCAGATTAGTATTTGAAAAAGTAGTAGTATCCCAATTTATGCAATAAAAAAACTCAACTTTTTTAGTTGAGTTTATCAATTATCGTCTGTGATAAAATGAATCTTTTATTCTTTAATGATACCTCTAGAAATAACAATTTTTTGTATTTCAGAAGTACCTTCATAAATCTGAGTAATTTTTGCATCACGCATTAGTCGTTCAACATGATACTCTTTGACAAAACCGTTCCCGCCGTGAATTTGAACTGCTTCAACAGTATGAGTCATTGCTACCTGAGATGCATAAAGTTTTGCCATAGCACTAGACATGTCATAGTTGTTACCTTGGTCTTTGTCCCAAGCAGCCTTCATAACTAACATTCTTGCGGCTTCTATTTCTGTAGCCATATCTGCAAGCTTAAATGCAATAGCTTGATGATTACAAATTTCTGTTCCAAATGCCTTACGAACTTTAGAGTAATTTAATGCCAATTCATAAGCTCCAGAAGCAATTCCTAATGCTTGTGAAGCAATGCCAATACGCCCACCTGATAGGGTTTTCATTGCAAACTTAAATCCGAAGCCATCTTCACCAATTCTATTTTCCTTTGGGACTTTAACATCATTAAATTGTAGTGTATGTGTATCGCTTCCTCTAATTCCTAATTTATCTTCTTTTGGCCCAATATCAAACCCTTCCATTCCTTTTTCAATGATAAATGCATTGATGCCTCTATGGCCTTTATCTTTATCAGTTTGAGCAATCACCAAATAAACATCTGCTCTACCACCATTGGTAATCCAATTTTTTGTTCCATTCAATAAATAATGATCACCTTTATCAATAGCAGTAGTTTTTTGTGAAGTTGCATCGCTTCCTGCCTCTGGTTCACTTAAACAAAAAGCACCCACAACTTCACCAGTCGCTAATTTGGTTAAGTATTTTTGTTTTTGTTCTTCATTACCATAAGCTTCTAAACCATAGCAGACTAAAGAATTGTTTACAGAAACTATTACAGAAGCAGAGGCATCAATCTTTGACAACTCTTCCATAATAAGCACATAAGAGATTGCATCCATGCCACTTCCTCCATATTTTGGGCTTACCATAATTCCCATAAAACCAAGTTCTCCCATTTTTCTAACTAATTCCTTTGGGAACTGTTGTTTTTCGTCTCGTTCTATTACACCTGGAAGTAATTCGGTTTGAGCAAAGTCTCTTGCTGCGTCACGAACCATTAAATGTTCTTCAGTAAGGTTAAAATCCATTAGTGTGCTGTATTGATTAATTGATAAAAATTGTATGCAAAGATATAGCTTTATTGCATTTTTTTCAATAACAATACATATTTTTACAACATATGATAAAGTCAAAATATAAAGTTGTAGGCGTTATGTCTGGTACGTCATTAGATGGATTGGACTTAGCATATATTGAATTTAATTTTGAAGACAAATGGAATTTCAGCATTATTGAAGCAGAAACTATTGCTTACTCTAATGAATGGAATCAAATTCTAAAAAATTTGGTGTCAAATTCTATTGAAGACTTGAATGAAATAGATGAAAATTACACATCGTATTTGGCCACAATTATTAATGATTTTGTTTATAGAAATTGCATTTCTGACATCAACGCGGTATGTTCACATGGTCATACAGCACTTCATCAACCTGAAAATAGATTAACTTATCAAATCGGTAACCTGAAAAAACTTAGCAACTTAGTTGAGAATACAGTGGTTTGCGATTTTAGAGTTCAAGATGTTGAATTTGGTGGTCAAGGAGCTCCTTTAGTTCCAATTGGAGATGAGTTATTATTTTCAGATTATGACTTTTGTTTAAATTTAGGTGGTTTTGCCAACGTTTCAACTAAAACAAATTCAACAAGAATTGCATATGACATTTGTCCAGTTAATATTGTTTTAAATCGTTATGTTTCAAAATTAGGATATGATTTTGATGATAGCGGCAAAATAGCTTCAATTGGGAAAATGAACCCTGAATTATTATCAGAATTAAACGGTCTAGAATTCTATAATTTAAACCCGCCAAAATCTCTTGGTTTGGAATGGGTTAGAGATATTGTTTTTCCAATTATTGATAATTATAACTTAAGTGTTGAAGATATTTTAAGAACTTTCGTTGAGCATTGTGCTTTTCAAATTTCAAGAGAAATAGGTAAAAAAGATGATGCGTCTATTCTGATAACAGGAGGAGGAGTATATAATTCGTTTTTAATCGAGCGCCTCAAAACATTCACAAACAATAAAATTGTTATACCCAACAAAAATTTAATTGAATTTAAAGAGGCATTGATATTTGGTTTGCTTGGTGTCTTAAAACTAAGAGGTGAAATAAACTGTTTAAGAAGTGTTACAGGTGCAAAAAAAGACCACAGCTCAGGTCAAATCTATTATCCTTAATTTTATCTTTATTTTAAAGTAAAACATATTTAGTTTTTTATATTTGTTAGAGACATTATCTAGTCACATTTTATATGAAAGAATTACTTCAGAAGTACGAAAATAAAGAGCCTGAAATAGTATTTAATTGGAAAGATCCTGAAACTGAAGCTGAAGGATGGACAGTGATAAATTCACTGCGTGGTGGAGCTGCTGGAGGAGGAACTAGAATGAGAAAAGGGCTTGACATGAATGAAGTATTGTCTTTAGCAAAAACCATGGAAATTAAGTTTACCGTTTCTGGACCTGCAATTGGAGGTGCAAAATCAGGTATTAATTTTGACCCGAAGGATCCACGAAAAAAAGGCGTCTTAGAACGTTGGTATAAAGCTGTTTCACCTTTATTGAAAAGTTATTATGGAACAGGAGGAGATTTAAATGTTGATGAAATTCATGAAGTTATTCCGATAACTGAAGAATCTGGTGTGTGGCACCCTCAGGAAGGGGTTTTTAATGGGCATTTCAAACCAACAGAAGCGGATAAAATAAATCGTATTGGTCAATTGCGTCAAGGTGTAATTAAAGTGATTGAAAATCAAGGTTATTCTCCTGATGTTTCTAGAAAATTTACTGTTGCTGATATGATTACTGGATTTGGTGTTGCTGAAGCCGTAAAACATTACTATGATATTTATGGAGGTAGTGTTGTTGGCAAACGAGCAGTAGTTCAGGGATTTGGCAATGTTGGTGCAGCAGCAGCCTTTTATTTGGCTCAAATGGGTGCTAAGGTTGTCGGTATCATTGATGCGGTTGGTGGATTAATTAATGAAAATGGATTTACTTTTGAAGAAATAACTAACTTGTTTCTTGAAAAAACAGGAAATACGCTAGAAAGTGATAATTTAATTCCTTTCGATGAGATCAATCAAAGAATTTGGTCCCTAGAAACTGAAGTTTTTGCGCCTTGTGCGGCTTCACGATTAATCACCAAACAACAAATTGATAGAATGATTCAAAGTGGTTTGGAAGTTATTTCTTGTGGTGCAAATGTTCCTTTTGCAGATAAAGAAATTTTCTTTGGACCAATTATGGAATTCACCGATAATAAAGTTAGTCTTATTCCAGATTTTATTTCTAATTGTGGAATGGCCAGAGTGTTTGCCTATTTTATGGAGCATCGTGTTGAAATGACAGATGAAGCTATTTTTGATGACACCTCCAATGTTATTAAGTCGGCAATTCAAAATATATATGATCAAAATCATCATAAAACAGAACTAAGTAAAACCGCTTTCACTTTAGCATTAAGTGAACTTGTATAATTTTAAAACTAACCTCACATGGAAGCAGCAATCATCATTGTATTCGTAGTTGGCTATTTAGCCATAACACTTGAACATAATTTAAAAATAGATAAACTAATTCCGGCTTTGGTCATGATGGCCATCAGTTGGGCACTTATTTCTTTAGGTATAGATGCTTTTCCAGAATGGTTTGATTCCACTAAGCATGGTTTAGTTGATGATTATGCATCAATGGGTCATGAAAGTAGGATGCACTTAATGGAAGAAACCTTGTTGCACCATCTTGGAAAAACAGCTGAAATTTTAGTATTCCTGTTGGGAGCAATGACTATTGTTGAAATCATTGATTATTTTGATGGTTTTGCCACAATAAAAAGCTTTATTAAAACTAAGAAGAAAACTAAAATCCTTTGGATTTTTTCAATATTAGCATTTATTCTTTCTGCGATAATTGACAACCTAACGGCTACTATAGTATTAATATCAATATTGCAAAAAATAGTCAAAGACAGAGAAGTTCGTATTTGGTATGCTGGTTTAATTATTATTGCTGCAAACGCTGGAGGAGCCTGGTCACCAATTGGCGATGTAACTACTACGATGCTATGGATTGGGAATAAAGTAAGTACGGGGCATCTTATAGGTTATTTATTATTGCCTTCGTTTGTTTGTATGGCATTACCTACTTTTATTGCTTCATTTCTGCCGGCATTCAAAGGTAATTTAGATATTGAAGAAAGTGATAATGAAGGTCCTAAAAGTAAATTTAGTTCAACAATGTTGTTTTTAGGTTTAGGAGCCATTGTTTCAGTGCCAATATTTAAAGTTGTAACGCATTTACCACCTTATGTTGGGATGATGTTAGCCCTTGGCGTTGTAGCTATTTTTGCCGAAATATACAGTAATTCTAAATTCAGTTTGACTGTAATTGATAATCAAGAAAGTGAAGATCACGCGCATCATAGTCCTGTGCATCATTCATTATCAAAAATAGAATTACCAAGTATTTTATTCTTCTTAGGAATATTAATGGCAGTAGCAGCTTTAGAGTCTTTAGGTATATTATTTGAATTTGCATCTTCATTAAAAGCAAACACGCCGATGTTAGGTACTGAATTACATGGAGAAGGTGTTTCAGATTTAGTAATCTTGGCATTAGGTGTTGGTTCGGCCGTAATTGATAATGTTCCACTTGTTGCAGCTAGTTTAGGCATGTTCTCTGAACCTTTAGACAATGAATTGTGGCATTTTATAGCTTACTCTGCAGGAACAGGTGGAAGTATGCTAATTATTGGTTCTGCTGCAGGTGTAGTAGCAATGGGAATGGAAAAAATAGATTTCTTCTGGTATTTAAAAAAGATTGCTTGGTTAGCTTTAATTGGCTTTTTGGCTGGAGCTGCAGTATTCTTTTTTACAAGAACACTCTTTTAAATACTTTATTTAGAAATCAACCGTTATTATTCAAAATCTAACAATACAATTATATGTTATACTCAGCAATGCTTACAACTGTGCAAGATGGTGCAGAACTTATTACTGATGGGGAATCTGTAGAAAAAACACTTTCCATTATTGAGTTGATCTCAAGTGGTGGATTGGCAGGACAAATAATTATTATGGTGCTTTTCTTGCTCTTAATGGTAGCATCTTATATTTATTTTGAACGGATTTTCGCCATAAAAGCGGCTTCAAAAATTGATGCAAACTTTATGAATCAAATCAAAGATCATGTTACCAATGGTAAAATAGATTCTGCTCAAGTTCTTTGTGCACAGATTAACACACCAGTTTCAAGATTAATTAGTAAAGGTATTACCAGAATTGGAAAACCATTAGAAGATATTAATACTGCAATTGAAAATGCTGGACGATTGGAAGTTTATGGTCTGGAAAAAAACGTAAGTGTTTTGGCAACGATTTCTGGAGCGGCTCCAATGATTGGGTTTCTTGGTACAGTTATTGGAATGATATTAGCAATATTTGAACTTGCAAATGCAGGAGGAACTATTCAAATGGATGTGCTTGCTAGCGGATTATATACAGCGATGACAACAACAGTTGCAGGTTTAATAGTTGGTATCATTGGTTATATAGCATATAATCATTTAGTGGTTCGAACCAATAAAGTTATCCATCAAATGGAAGCCAATTCAGTAGAGTTTTTAGATTTACTAAACGAGCCAATTTAATATGGATTTAAGAGGAAGAAATAAAGTAACACCAGAATTCAATATGTCATCCATGACAGATATTGTGTTCTTGTTGTTGATTTTTTTTATGCTTGCATCCACTTTAGTTACAACAAGTGCTATTGATATTTTATTGCCTAAAGCTAGTGGTAAAACTGAAAACAAAAAATCAATTGCTGTAAGTATTAAAAAGGATTTGACTTATTATATTGATGAAAAAAGAGTAGGTGAAAGTGTGTTGGAGAGTGAGTTGATTAATGCCCTATCAAACCAGGATAAACCGACAATAGTGTTAAGAGCAGAAGAATCTGTTCCTGTGCAACATGTAGTTACAGTTATGGATATTGCAAATAGAAACAAATTCAAAGTTATATTAGCTGTAAAGCCTAATTAGTTAAGTTGAAATATTCATATCGAAAAGTTTAGTTTTCAACCAAGCCATAGAATGAATATTACATTGTGACCATTAAAAAACAATAAGAATTATCAAATGAAATATTTTGAGACCAAACATGAAAAAGATTCGGCAAGAATCACAACGCTTTTAGCAGTGATTCTCATTTTGCTGATCTTTATTGTCGGTCCAACATATCTTGATCCACCAGAAGAATATGGTGTTGCTGTAAATTTTGGAACAACAGATTTTGGTAGTGGTAATGTACAGCCTAAAGAGCCTATAAAATCAGAAACTAAGGAGGTTATTGAAGAACCAAAAATTCAAGAAGAAGTAGCCAAATCAGATACTTCAACTCCGCAAGACACCAAAGAAGAAGTACTTACAGAAGACAATGCAGAAAGCATTGCCATGAAAAAGCAAAAAGAAGCCGAACGAAAGAAAGCTGTTGAAGAGGCTAAAGCAAAAGCTGAAGCTGAGCGCATAGAGAGAGAAAAAAAAGCACAAGAGGAAAAAAAGAAAAAGCTTGATGATCTTATAGGTGGAATTGGTAAAACCGATGGTAAAGAAACTGGAGGCGAAGGAGACGATAATAAAGCTGGTGACAAAGGACAGTTGGATGGTGATCCTTATGCTGCAACTTATTTTGGCGAGCCTGGTTCTGGAGGTGGAGGAAATGGTTATGGACTAAGAGGACGAGGCAGACCAACAAATTCTAAAGTGGTTCCAGAATGTGATGAAGAAGGTAGTGTTGTTGTTGAAATTCAAGTGAATAGAAATGGTAATGTTGTAAGTGCAGTTCCTGGTAAGCGAGGTACAACAGGTGCTATTTGCCTATATGATGCAGCAAAAAGAACAGCCATGACCTATAAATGGCCAGCCGATTCTAAAGCTCCAGCCAAACAAGTTGGCTTTGTTGTAATTAACTTTAGCGTTACACAATAACATGAACTACTGCGATACTGTAAATTGGATGTTTTCCCAACTACCAATGTATCAAAACAAAGGTAAAATTGCTTTTAAAAAGGATTTAACCAATACTATTGCGCTATCAAAATATCTAAAGCATCCAGAGAAAAAATTCAAATCCATTCATGTTGCTGGCACCAATGGTAAAGGATCTACCAGTCATATGTTAGCATCAATTCTTCAGGAAGCTGGATATAAAGTTGGACTATATACATCACCGCATTTAAAAGATTTTCGGGAACGCATTAAAATAAACGGAGCCTCTGTAAGCAAACAATTTGTGATTGGTTTTATAAAACGAAATACCTCTTTTTTGAATCAGCATTCATTGTCTTTTTTTGAAATGACAGTCGGCATGGCATTCGATTATTTTGCCAAACAAAAAGTTGATATTGCAATTATTGAAGTTGGACTTGGAGGCCGATTAGATTCTACGAATATCATTACACCTGAAGTTTCAGTAATTACAAATATTGGATTTGATCACATGCAATTTTTAGGAGATACTTTAGAGCAAATTGCATTTGAAAAAGCAGGTATTATTAAAGACGAAATTCCTGTTGTTATTGGTGAAACACAATCGGAAACGAAGCCTGTTTTTCAGAAAATTTCCAAAGAAAGAAAAGCCGCTATTTATTATGCTGATGCTTCGGTGGGTAAACTTTATGAATCTGATCTAAAAGGATCATATCAAAAACATAACATCAAAACTGTTGTAGCAACTATTTCTGAACTTAAGAAAAAAGGATACAAAATAACTGAAGGGAACATTATTGATGGTCTAAGCAATGTCATTAAAAACACAGGACTTCAAGGTAGATGGCAAGTATTGCAGATGAAACCAAAGGTTGTCGCTGATACTGCACATAATAAAGAAGGGCTAACTTATACGATGAATCAGATAAAAACAGAACCTTATGACAAACTTCATTTGGTTTTAGGTTTTGTTAATGATAAAAATCTTGATACAATTATTGATTTATTTCCAATGGAAGCTCATTATTATTTATGTAAACCAAACGTGCAGCGCGGTTTAGATACTGATGTGCTAAAAAATTATTTTGTAAGTAAAAACTATAAAGTAGAGGCTTATAATTCTGTAGCAGAAGCTTTTGAAATGGCAAAAAAGAAGGCTTCTTCGAACGATTTTATTTATGTTGGAGGTAGTACTTTTGTAGTGGCTGAAATTATTTAGATTTTTGTTTAAAATTATTTGGTAGAATGAAAATCTGACTTATATTTGCAGTCCTATAATTAGGGCGCGTAGCTCAGTTGGTTCAGAGCACTTGGTTTACACCCAAGGGGTCAGGGGTTCGAATCCCTTCGCGCCCACAACAATTGAAATCCCGATGTAATTTTGCGTCGGGATTTTTAATTCCAAAAATGATGTCACCAAGGGAAATTCAATCTCTTGTATTTTATTATTTTGGTTTAGAAATTGTATTTTTGAAAAAAGGGTCATTAACTCAGTTGGTTCAGAGTGTTACCTTGACAGGGTAGAAGTCACTGGTTCGAATCCAGTATGACCCACTTCAATTAAAAAAAATCTGCTTTGAAGGCAGATTTTGTCTTTTTATTATAAAGTCAAATTAGAGGTATTCCAAAAGACGTTCCAAAGCCATTCCTCTTGAACCTTTTATTAAAATAGTTGCTTCTTTAGTAGTCGATAGTTTATTAGCGTTTTTAAATAAATCAAACGAGTTGTAGGCGTTTTTCTTTGCATTAGTGCCAAAAAAGTTCTCACCAACTAAGTACAATTCGTTTAAGTTTAAGCTTTTTGCATAATCGGCTATGAATTGATGTTCTTGTGCTGCATCATTTCCCAGTTCAAACATATCACCAAGTACAGCAATTTTGTAGGTGTCGTTCAATTGTGCAAAATTATCTAGAGCTGCTTTCATACTCGTAGGATTGGCATTGTAGGCATCTAAAATGATTTTATTTGATCCTTTTACTATAATTTGAGAACGATTATTAGACGGTATATAATTTTCAATAGCTTCTTTTATAGATGAGACGTCTACATCAAAAAAGTTGCCAATGGCAATAGCTGCTGAAATATTTGTGAAGTTGTAACTTCCTATCAATTGGCTTTTAATCACTTCACTTTTAAATGTTGAAACTACAAAAGGATTGGCTTCTTCAAATTGGATTACAGTATCATTAGTTGATGTGCTTCCAAAATTATAAGTGTTGTGATAATCTTTTAAAAGCTCCTTTTGTTTTTCATCTTCATTATTAATAAAAATAAGTTTGCCGTTTGCTTTTAAATTCTGATAAAGCTCACTTTTACCTTTTATTACGCCTTCAACTCCTCCAAAGCCTTCCAGGTGTGCTTTGCCAAAATTGGTGATATAGCCAAAATCTGGTTGCGCAATTGAACACAAAAAATCAATTTCTTTTTGATGATTGGCTCCCATTTCAACAATGCCTATTTCAGTTGAAGAATCCATTGAAAGTATGGTTAAAGGAACGCCGATATGGTTATTAAGGTTGCCTACTGTTGCTGTTGTTTTATATTTTTTAGATAATACCGCATTGATGAGTTCTTTTGTGGTTGTTTTTCCGTTACTTCCGGTAAGTGCAATAACTTTTAAGCCAAGATAATTTCTGTGATAGTTTGCCAGTATTTGTAATGTTTGTAATACATTATCTACTTGAATATATTGATCACTTGTTTTATAGGCCTCATCATCAATAATAGCATAACATGCTCCTTTGTCAATAGCGTCTTTTGCAAATTTGTTGCCATTAAAGTTGTCGCCTTTTAAGGCGAAAAACAAGTCGTTTTTTATAACTTTTCGAGTGTCAGTTGAAACTGAATTTGATTTTAAAAAAATCTTGTGCAGCTGTTCTATGTTCATAAATTAAAAGTAATAAAAAAAGTCCCAACGAAATCGTTAGGACTTTATATTTTAACACTAAAATGGTTTAGTTTTTAGTTTTATTTTTGGCTTTTGATTTTGAACCAACTCTAGACATTGCACATCTAAATCCAATATAGTCTGTTGCCATATCTTGAGGATAGTAACGTCTTTGAGCAGGATCTAACCAATACTCACGATCTTTCCAAGAACCACCTTTATAAACTCTTACTTGGTCATTAATTAAAGATGTTCTATTGTTTTCTTTATCGTATTCTTTAATAATTTTACCTGTAGAATCTCTCTCAATATTATGCTTTGGAGAATTGTACATTTTTCTTGTTGCAGACTCTTCATCAGTTAATTCTTCATCATTGAAATCTTCAAAATAGCGTGATGATCTTTTATCTCCATCTCTGAAGTTTCTGTTATCACTTCTATCAAAGTTATTTCTTAAGTATGTTTCATTATCATCAACAGAGACTTGTTTTATTTCACCAGGTAAATTTCTAGCAACTAATTTTCCATTCGATAACGTGTCAAACTCAACTTCATTAGGCATAACAATTTTAACAGTTCCATCATCATTAATGGCATTTTTAGTGTACACATTACCTCTATAGTAGTTAAAATCGTTGAATTCATCATCAACTATAGGTCTGTAAACATCAGCAACCCATTCGGCAACATTACCAGCCATATCATATAAACCATAATCATTAGGTTCGTAAGATTTTACTTTTCCAGTAATATCAGCACCATCATCAGACCATCCAGCAATTCCACCATAGTCACCTTTCCCTTGTTTGAAGTTAGCCATTTGGTCACCTCTAACTTTACGTTTTCCTGAACGAGTGTATTGCCCATCCCAAGGATATTTTTTACGTCCTCTGTAAACATTGTAGCTTCTAAGCTCACTCATACCAAGAGCTGCATATTCCCACTCTGCTTCAGAAGGTAATCTGTATTTTGGTGAAATAATTCCTGTTTCTCTTGAAGCATACACATTTATAGTGTCTCCAGTTGCAGTAGTTGTAACTCTTCTTCTAGATTTAACAGGGTTTATAATACTGTCATTACCACCATAAGTTTGTGTTGGTGCAATTAAATAGGTGTCAGTACTAAAATTAGATTCAGAATTAGCAGCAATTTTAGCATCACGCTCAACATAACCAGCTTCTTCCAAATATAATTCGTTAACTCTGTCTGATCTCCAATTAGTAAACTCAACAGCTTGAATCCAGCTAACACCTACTACAGGATATTCTGCATAGGCAGGATGACGTAAGTAGTTGTCTACCATAACTTCGCTATAACCTAGACGATTTCTCCAAACAAGGGTGTCTGGCAAAGCGCCTTGATAAATAGCTTTGTACTGTGGCTCACTTGGAGGGTAAACAGCTTTGATCCAATCTAGAAATTCTAGATACATCATATTTGTTACCTCAGTTTCATCCATGTAAAAGGATTGCACGTGTTGCTGATTTGGAGTATTGTTCCAATCATGCATTACATCATCTCCCACTTTTCCCATTGTAAATGTACCTCCTTCAATGAAGACTAATCCTGGGGCTGTGGCTTGTTCTTTAAAGTCAGTATTGTATTGAAATCCTCCTTCTTTTGCATTGATTTTCCAACCAGTTGCTCTAGAACTGTTCTTAGAACTTGAAGATTTCTTACAACCAAACATAGATAAAGACAGTACTAAAACTATCAGAATCCTTAGTGTTGCGGTGTTTTTCATATCCATACTTTTTCGTAAGTCGATTAAATTTCGGTGGTGCAATATAATCATTAAAGCGAATATTGCAATGTTTTTTTAAGAAAATTCACTAAAAAAAGTGTATTTCATCCTATTTTTCATACAGAACATCGGATTTTTTGACTAATTTCTGTGCTTTTTTATCTTCATTAAACGTTTATCTTACTAATTTATTATTGTAAATTTGCACAAAATTTGTATTCTAATACTAACCTATTTTTTTAGACGTTTATTGTGTATGCAAAAAACTATTTTTTTATTTACTTTTTTTATATGCATTAGTGCTTTCTCGCAAACTAAAGATTTTGTGATTCAATGGAATGGCACTAGAACTTTATCAACTGAAACATATAATGTAGAAGTTCCTTTTTTTAATAAGGAGAATTTTAATTTTTCAATTAGCCATGGTTTGACCTTTTTCTCTGAATGGAAAGTAGATGATTATATTGACGAAAACTCGGTTAAAATTGTAAATGTTAATTATGAAAACATTTCAAGGGAAGATTTAAAAGGGGTTAAGCTATATACAATTCCTAATAAAATTCAGTTTTCTTTTAAAAATGCTATTTCAAGAGATAAACATTCAGTGGTTTTAGAAATGTCTCCCATTATTAATGATAATGATGTCTTGAAAAAAATAACATCTTTTACGGTCCAATATGGTAGTTCTAGAACCAATACTATTAGTTTTGACTCTCAGATAATTACGAACTCTGTTTTAAATCAAGGCGAATGGTATAAATTTTATATTGATACCACAGGAGTTTTCAGGTTGTCTAAAACCTTTTTATCAAACCTTGGCATAAATGTTAATTCTGTAGATCCTAGAAATATTAAATTATATGGACAAGGTGGAAAATCATTACCACTGAGAAATGATGTTTATTATCCTTTTGATTTGACTGAGAACGCTATTCATTTTGAAGGTGAAGCCGATGGAAATTTTGACAATAGTGACTATATTTTATTTTATGGTGAAGGCACTAAAGGTTATTCTGTCGAAAATAATTCCAATATCAATCCATATTCAGACAGAGCATACTATTATATTAATGTTGGTGGAGGTGTAGGTAAGCGCATTCAGCCAATGACAGAACCAACCGCAAATGCAGATATTCAAATTAATACGTTTGAAGATTATAAATTTCATGAAGTAGACGAGTATAACTTGGCAAATTTAGGACGACGTTGGTTTGGAGATAGATTTGATTTTGAAAATGATAAAACTTTTAATTTTGAATTTGAAAACATAGTCACCACCCAACCCATAAATTTAAAAGTCTATGCTGCAGCAGTAGGTGAGGTAACTACTTCAATGCAGTTAAAAGTGAATGGTGTCAATGTTGATAATTTTACATTTCCTGCAATTGATGAACCTATTTTGGCTACACAAGATGTTTATATTGGAAACTTCAACGTAAACTCCTCTGAAATTTCTGTCAATTTAAACTACAACAATAATGGTAATCCTTCTTCAGTAGGATATTTAGATTATATTTCAATTGAAGCCACACGAAACCTCATACATACTGGAAATCAATTCATATTCAAGAAAAATAATGTGGTGACAGAAAGTGGGATTGGAGAATATACCATTTCAAACGCTTCGGATATCACACAAGTTTGGGACATAACAGACAAATACAATGTTACTAGAAAGCTTAATACAGATGAAAATTCCTCTTTTAATTTTAAAGCACAATTAGGGGAGTTGAGGTATTATTTGGCAGTTGATCCATCAGATTATTTTGAACCAAAACGCGATTCAAATTCAAGAGTTGCAAATCAGAATATTAAAGGAACAGTTTTTAATAATAGTACAGGTAATTTCCAAGACATCGATTATATCATTGTAACCAGAAATGATATGGTGTCTCAAGCCGAACGATTAGCGCAAATTAATCGAGATCAATATGGTTTAAATGTTAAAGTGTATCGTTTACAAGATATATATACAGAATTTAGTTCAGGTAATCAAGATGTTTCAGCTATTAGAAACTTTATTAAGTATGTATATGATAACGCAAGTACACCTGAAAACAGAATAAAATACCTATGTCTATTTGGTGATGCGTCATTTGATTATAAAGATCGAATTTCCAATAATACCAATGTTGTACCATCCTGGCATGCATTAGAAAGTTTTAGTTTGTCTAGCTCATTTGTTTCTGATGATTTTTTTGGCATGATGGATGAAAATGAAGGCTCAATGCAAACGTCAGATAAACTCGATATTGCTGTTGGTAGAATTTTAGCTGATACTCCACAAAGAGCTAAAGAGCTCGTAGATAAAATACAATCATATTACGTTGAAGAAGCTTACGGAAGTTGGAGAAATAACATCATAACAATTTCTGATGATGTTGATCAATCATGGGAAACTGTGTTACAAAGCACTACAGATGATATTGGACAAGCAATAACACAAAACAAACCATTTATTAATGTAACCAAAATTCATTCAGATTCATTTACTCAAGAATCTACGGCTGGAGGTGAGCGATATCCGGCTGTAAATAAAGCCATATTTGATGCGATTGAAGTTGGTGCTTTAGTGGTTAATTATTTTGGTCATGGAGGAGAAGATGGAATTGCAGGTGAACGTATATTTGATAAAATAAATGCTCAAGAATTAAAAAATCCATGTAAGCTTAACTGTTTTGTAACAGTTACCTGTGAGTATACAAAGTTTGATAATCCGCTTAGAGCAACTGCAGGCGAATATTTATATTGGAATAAAGAAGGTGGAGCAATTGGTTTAATTACAACAACGAGACAAATTTTTGTTAGTGTAGGTGTAGCTTTCAATGTCGTATTAGAAGAATATTTGTTTGCTTTTGGTTCAAATGCGTATCCTTCTATGGCTGAAGCATTAAGGCTTGCAAAAAATGATCAAACCATTTCAGGAATAGCACAGAAAAGATTGGTATTTTTTATTGGTGATCCTGCCATGAAACTTGCTTTCCCTAAACCAAATATCGTTTTAACCGAAATTAATGATGTTCCTATCACTGGAGATACAGATGTGCTTCAAGCCCTGAGTCGCGCAAAAATTGAGGGTGAAGTAGTTGATGAGTTTGGTAATCCAATGCCTAATTATAATGGTGTGCTATCAGCTACAATCTATGATAAAGAAATTCAACGTTCAACACTTGGCAACGACGGAACAACTCAAAATGGGCAATTGATTATATTAGACTTTAATACACTTGGTGAAACTATTTTTAGAGGGCAAGCCACTATAACAAATGGAAAATTTGAGTTCGATTTTATTGTCCCAAGAGATATTGGTATTCCAGTCGGAACTGGAAAAGTTAGTTTTTACGCAAAATCCTCAACACCATTAGAGGATCAAGCAGGATCAAATTTTGATATTAAAATAGGAGGACTTAATGAAAATGCACCTGAAGATAACGAAGGACCAACTATTACTTTGTTTATGAATGACGAAAACTTTATTTCGGGTGGTATCACAAATGAAGCACCAACACTCCTTGCAAAACTACAGGATGAAAACGGGATAAATACAGCGAGTGGTATTGGTCACGATATTATAGCTATCCTTGATGGGGATGAGGCCAATCCTTTCAAATTAAATGACTATTATCAAAGTGACGTAGATAATTATCAAGCTGGAAAAGTAAGCTATCCATTTCGCGATTTAGAACCAGGTTTGCATACCTTAACCTTCAAAGCTTGGGATGTTTACAACAATTCATCAACCTCAGAGATACAATTTGTGGTTTATAACCAAAATGAATCGCTTGTTATCGAAAATGTATTGAATTATCCAAATCCTTTTGTTAATTACACAGAATTTTGGTTCAATCACAATAGTTCAGGTGTTTTAGACGTTTCAGTACAGATATTCACTGTTTCTGGAAAATTGGTCAGAACAATCAATGGTCAAACACTTGGAGGTAGTAAAAACACAAGTTCTGTTTCAAGAGATATAACTTGGGATGGAAGGGATGATTTTGGCGATAAAATTGGAAAAGGAGTTTATGTTTATAAACTCACAGTGCGATCAAATGAAATAAACAAACAAGTGGAAAAATATCAAAAACTTGTAATACTATAATAATAAATTATATTTGTTAACGATTATTGCTAGTGATAGCAGTAATTAATTTAAATAATCAACATGAGAAACTACATTATAGCTTTAATGACTTTAGGAGTGTTTGCCCAAGTTAAAGCTCAGACCTTAACCGAAGTTATTCCTTATTCAAATGATAGTAGAGTAATAACAACAGGAGTGCCATTTTTATTAATTGCATCAGATGCGAGAGCAGCAGGAATGGGAGATTTAGGAGTTGCAACTTCTGCTGATGCTTATTCTCAACAGTGGAATCCTGCGAAATACGGATTCTCCGAAGCAAAATCCGGTTTAGGAATAAGTTATACACCATATTTAAGCAAATTAGTAAACGATATATTTCTTGGAAATATTACCTATTTCAACAGACTTAGTGAAGGTAGTGCCTTTGGTGTAAGTTTTAAATACTTTAGTTTGGGTGAAATAGAAATTGTACAAGATGAGTTTTCTGAAGCACTAATTGAAAAACCAAACGAACTTACTATAGATGCATCTTACGCTTTACGTTTGGCTGATCAGTTTTCATTAGCTGTGGCAATGCGCTACTTGCGTTCAGATCTAAGAATTCAAGCGGTTGATGATAATGCAAGTGCCGCAAGCACATTTGGTGTTGATATTGCAGGTTATTACCAAAGTGAAGAAGATGCTTATAGTAGTTTTAATGGTCGTTGGAGAGGAGGATTTGCACTTCAGAATATAGGACCAAAAATTAAGTATGATGATGCTGGTCGTGAAAACTTCTTACCAACAACTTTAAGACTTGGTGGAGGTTTCGACTTTATATTTGATGATTATAATCGATTGAACGTAACAGCAGAAGTCGCTAAATTGCTTGTGCCAACACCACCAATTTTAGGTGTAGAAATAGAGTACGAAGATACTAATGGAAGTGGTAGCTTTGAGGAAGATGAAGATGTTCAAGTTAATAGAACAGAAAACGTAATCATTTCAGGAAAATCGCAAGATGTAAGTTTTATTTCTGGTGTTTTTCAATCTTTTGGAGATGCTCCAGGCGGATTTAGCGAAGAGTTAAAAGAGTTTACTTGGGCTTTAGGAGCAGAATATCAATATGCAGATTCTTTTGCCTTAAGAGCTGGTTACTTTAATGAAAGTGAAGAAAAAGGAGCTAGAAAATTCTTTGCACTTGGTGCAGGATTTAAATACACTACTATAAATATTGATTTATCTTATTTATTCTCAGCATCTAAAGTTCAAAGTCCATTAGAAAACACTTTGCGATTTTCATTAACCTTTAATTTTGGTGATGGAGAGTATACTGAGTACTAGAATCAAATAAATAATAAATGAATAAAAAAACTATTGTATTTTACAATAGTTTTTTTGTCTAAAATAGTTTCAATGAAATGCCTTTGTATAAATATTCTGCCCAGATAGAAGACAAAATAGGCATTGCATCCGACCATTTAAAAACAATTAATATTAGCAGATGAAAGAAGTAAAAATAGAATCCACCTTTTTTTTATATAACGATGTCAAGGATATTCCTGCCGATGCCCAACAGCTTATGCAAAAAGCATCCATTGCAAGGGATAACGCTTATGCACCTTATTCTAAATTTCATGTTGGCGCTGCCATTTTACTAGATAACAAAGAGGTTGTAACAGGAAGCAATCAAGAAAATGCATCGTATCCTTCTGGTTTATGTGCCGAACGTACAGCCATTTATTATGCTGGAGCAAAATATCCAAAAGTAAAAATTTTAAAAATGGCAATTATAGCTGGATCAACTAAAACGACAACCACGAAACCAATTCCACCTTGTGGAGCTTGCAGGCAAGCCATAGCCGAATATGAAATAAAACAAGAAAGTCCTATAGAAATCTATTTTATGGGTGAAACAGGACAAGTTTTAAAGTCAAATTCTTTAGCTAATTTATTGCCACTTCTGTTTGATAAATCAGTACTATAACGTTTTCGAAAAAAACATTATTCACATCTATTAATTTTTACAAATTTGAGTTTTTTTTATTACTAACTAAAGTGTTACTTTTGTAGTTCTACTAACTAAAACGTAAATGTAGTCCATGCAAAAAATCACAAAGGAAACATATATCAAATGGTATGAAGATATGTTGTTTTGGAGAAAGTTTGAAGACAAACTTGCAGCAGTATATATTCAGCAAAAAGTAAGAGGATTTCTTCATTTATATAATGGTCAAGAAGCAGTATTAGCAGGAGCTTTACATGCGATGGATCTGTCAAAAGATAAAATGATTACGGCTTACAGAAACCATGTACAGCCAATAGGAATGGGAGTTGATCCTAAACGTGTAATGGCAGAATTGTACGGAAAAGCTACAGGAACATCACAAGGTCTTGGCGGATCAATGCACATTTTCTCTAAAGAAAAAGGATTTTATGGTGGTCACGGAATTGTTGGTGGACAAATTCCGTTAGGAGCAGGAATGGCTTTCGGTGATAAGTATCATGATCGTGGCGCTGTAACTCTTTGTTATATGGGGGATGGAGCAGTGCGTCAAGGCTCATTGCATGAAACATTTAACATGGCCATGTTGTGGAAATTACCTGTGGTTTTTATTTGTGAAAACAATGGTTATGCCATGGGAACTTCAGTAGAACGTACAGCAAACCATACAGATATCTGGAAACTTGGTTTAGGTTATGAAATGCCTTGCGGACCAGTTGATGGTATGAATCCTGTAAAAGTAGCCGAAGCGATGCATGAAGCCATTGAAAGAGCAAGACGTGGAGATGGACCAACCTTTCTTGAAATGAAAACTTACAGATATCGTGGTCATTCCATGAGTGATGCACAGCATTATAGAACTAAAGATGAAGTTGAAGAATACAAAAAAATAGATCCTATTACTCAAGTAATGGATATTATTTTAGAGAAAAAATACGCTACAGAAGACGAATTGAAGGCTATTGATAAGCGCGTGAAAAAACTAGTAAGTGAATGTGAAAAATTTGCTGAAGAGTCACCTTGGCCAGAAAAAAACGTAATGTACGATGCAGTTTACGAACAACAAGATTATCCATTTTTACCACATAAACTATAAGCTATGGCAGAAATTATAAACATGCCTCGATTGAGTGACACTATGGAAGAAGGTACTGTTGCTACTTGGCTTAAAAAAGTTGGAGACAAAGTTGAAGAAGGTGATATCCTTGCAGAAATTGAAACTGACAAAGCCACTATGGAGTTCGAGTCGTTTCATGAAGGAACTTTACTTCATATTGGTGTGAATGAAGGTGAAACTACCAAAGTGGATGAGTTACTGGCTATTATTGGTAAAGAAGGCGAAGATATTTCTTCAATTTTAAGCGGAGCTACTTCAGAATCAAAGAATGAAGATAAAGAAGATGTCACTCTAAATACAGTCAAAGAGTCTTCAAAAAGTGACGACGTTTCGTCTGTTGAAATTCCTGAAGGTGTCACTGTAGTGACAATGCCGCGTTTAAGTGATACCATGGAGGAAGGTACTGTTGCTACTTGGCTTAAAAAAGTTGGTGATAAAGTTGAAGAAGGAGATATCCTCGCAGAAATTGAAACCGACAAAGCCACTATGGAGTTTGAGTCGTTTCAATCCGGAACCTTATTATATGTTGGTTTAAATGAAGGTGAATCTGCTAAGGTAGATGCGCTATTGGCTATTATTGGGCCAAAAGGAACAGACGTTGCAAATGTTGCCAAAAACTTTAAGGTAGCTGGAAGTTCACCTGCAAAGGAAGTTGAAGCTCCTAAAAAGACTGAAACTCCTAAAGTTGAGGCAAAAACAGAATCAGAACCAGTTGCTGTTTCAGATCCTGTTCAGTCCTCAACAAATGGCAGGTTATTTATTTCTCCATTAGCTAAAAAATTAGCCGAGGAAAAAGGTATAAACCTAACTCAAGTTAAAGGTTCAGGTGAAAATGGACGAATTATAAAACGCGATATTGAAAACTTTACACCTTCATCAGTTGTAGCTTCAGTTGGTAAATTTGTGCCTTCTGGACAAGAAGATTTTGATGAAGTTGCTAACTCAAACATGCGTAAGGCTATTGCTAAGAACTTAGCTAAATCTAAATTCACTGCTCCACATTACTATTTAAATGTAGAGTTTGATATGGATAATGCAATCGCGTTCCGTGAGCAGTACAACACCTTACCAGACACTAAAATTTCGTTTAACGATATGATTGTGAAAGCTTGTGCATTGGCATTAAAGCAACATCCACAGGTTAATTCACAATGGTTTGATGATAAAATGCGTATGAATAACCATGTACATATTGGAGTAGCAGTTGCTGTTCCAGATGGATTGGTTGTTCCTGTGGTTAAATTTGCTAATGAACAGTCCTTACCACAACTCAATGCTGCTGTAAAAGATTTCGCTGGTAGAGCAAGAAACAAAAAACTAACGCTTGACGAAATGGAAGGCAGTACGTTTACAGTGTCTAACTTAGGTATGTTTGGAATAGAAAGCTTTACGTCTATCATTAATCAACCTAACTCAGCCATATTATCTGTTGGTGCTATTGTTCAGAAGCCAGTTGTTAAAAATGGACAAGTGGTTCCTGGAAATACAATGAAATTATGCTTAGCATGTGATCACAGAACTGTTGATGGTGCAACAGGCGCACAATTCTTGCAAACACTTAAGGGTTATATTGAGAATCCAGTGACGATGTTGGTTTAGCATTAGATATATAAATAAAATAAAAGAATATAAAATCCTACTTCTATGAGTGGGATTTTTTTATGCATGTTGTTGAATGTATTTTGAAGGTAAAATATGAAAGGCATCTCTAAAGCACTTTGAAAAATAAGTCAAGCTGTTAAATCCTGATTTTTCTGCAATTTCAGTAATGTTTCCTTTTCTATAATGCAACATTAACATAGCTCGTTTTAATCTAAAATCTCTTAAAAATGTTGATGGTGATTTTCCAGTTAGTTGTTTAAGTTTTCTGTAAAATTGAGACGTGCTCAATCCAAGATGTTTACTGAAATTGGACACATTGAAGCTAGCATCATTCCAAATGGTTTCAACATAATCCATCAATTGTGTTAAAAATTGTGCTTCAGCAGTTTTCAATATTTTGATGTCATCTCTATTAATAAAGTTATTTCTGTTTTCTTTTTCATATGCGGTTTTCACAGTTTGAGAAATCACGAACTTATCTTTTACTACAATTTCGCACATTCTCGTTGCTAACACTCGAGATTTAGTCGATTTCCCTTGTGTAATTCCCAGTTTTAAATCTCTAATAGATTTATCAAACTTTGGAGTAATGTATTTAAAATTAGTTTTCAATTTCAAGCCACATAAAACAGCATTGGTCACAGTATCAAATGTAACTTCATAAGTATTGTCGTTATGTTTTAAAACAGTGCCTTGAAATTTATTCAATAGGTTCGAAATCCCATTATGTAGTTTTTGCGTGAATAAATTAAATTGATTGGCCTCAAGTCTATGCAAAAAATCACTGGTTTCAATAACCATCATATAAACTGTAGAATTACTTGAAGACATAAACTCAAATTTACTTCTTACAATTTAATCATTTTAAGCGAATTAAACTAAATCATTAATCAACTTAAAACAATATTAAACTAAGGTTAAAAAACTAACTTGATACCTTTCAATTTTTTTATCTTTAGCAACAAATAAAAAATAATGATTAGAAATATTGTATTAGCATTAACTGTTTTAATTGCATTTAGTTGTAAAGGTAAAGACAAAGAGGTTGTTGAAAAGATTAAAGTATCAAGCGAAGAAGTCGGAGCGATGGTTTCATTTTTGGCTTCAGATGATATTAAAGGCCGTGACACAGGTAGCGAAGGTATTGCTGAAGCTGCAACTTATATTGAAAAACAATTAGAGTCGTTTGGTGTGAAACCTTACTACGATACTTATAGAGACAACTTTAAAGTTAAAGAGTTGGATGCTTACAATGTTATTGGCTACTTAGAAGGTACAGATCCAAAACTTAAAAATGAGGTTGTTGTTATTGGAGCTCATTATGACCATATTGGTTTGCGCGCAAGACCTGTTGAAAACGATTCCATTGGTAATGGCGCTAATGATAATGCCTCAGGAACAGCAACGGTTTTGGCTATGGCTAAATATTTTAGTGCTGCAAAAAACAATAAGAGAAGTATTGTATTTGCATTATTTTCTGCTGAAGAAATGGGCTTGTTAGGCTCAAAGCACTTGGCTGAACGTATGAAAAAGGACAATGTAAATTTATACACTATGGTCAACTTTGAGATGATGGGAGTTCCGTTTCCTGATAGAGATTATCAAGTATTCGCAACAGGTTTCGATTTATCTAACATGGCTGAAGTGCTAAATAAATATGCTGGAAATAAATTGGTCGGAAAATCTGATGAAGCAGCAAAGTTCAACCTGTTTAAGCGTTCTGATAACTATCCTTTTTATGAGCAGTTTAAAATGGCAGCACAAACTATTTCGTCTTGCGATTTAACCAACTTTGATTTTTATCACCATGTTGATGACGAAGCTGATATTATGGATTACAATCACATGGCAAGTACCATAAATAATCTGTTTCCTGCTATGGAAGGTATGATTAATGCATCAACTCAAGAAATTAAAATGAATGAGTAAAAACGTCATCATTACTGGAACGAGTAGAGGCATTGGCTTTGAACTTGTACACTTATTTGTCAATGCTGGACATAAGGTATTGGCATTGTCTAGAAATGCACAACCTGTAAACAACTTGCATTTTGATAATATCAATTCGTTTGCATTTGATTTAAGCAAAGCTGAAGACTACAATAAAGTCAGCACTTTTGTAAAGGAAAACTGGTATGGCAACGTAGATATTCTAATTAATAACGCTGGAACCTTATTGAATAAACCCTTTGCAGAAACGTCAATAGACGATTTTGAAACGGTTTACAAAACCAATGTGTTTGGTGTTGCTGAATTAACAAGAGTTGTGATTCCTTTTATGAAGAACGACAGCCATGTGGTGACCATAAGCTCCATGGGAGGCGTTCAAGGCAGTATGAAGTTTCCAGGATTGGCAGCTTACAGCTCCAGTAAAGGTGCAGTCATTACCTTAACCGAACTTTTGGCCGAAGAATATAAAGAACAAGGTATAAGTTTTAATGTATTGGCACTTGGTGCTGTTCAAACCGAAATGTTGGCTGAAGCCTTTCCTGGCTATAAAGCACCAACTACAGCTTTAGAAATGGCAAGCTATATTTTTGACTTTGCTTTAACAGGACATAAATTTTACAACGGAAAATTATTACAAGTGTCTAGTACGACGCCTTGATTTTTTTGGAAGTTTCGCTTTCGGTCTCGTATATGAGCCGTTTTAATGACTTATATACATTGTTGTGCCTAGTTAATTATTTTCATAAACTTTTTCGCCACCTATATAAGTAGCTAAAACTTTTACTTCTTTAATTTCTTCGGATTCTATCATTGTTAAATCATCACTCAGTATTACAAAATCCGCCAATTTTCCAACTTCTAAAGTCCCTTTTATGTTTTCATCAAATGAGCTGTATGCAGCATCTTTAGTATAGGCATATAAGGCTTGTTCTAGGCTAATCTTTTGTTCAGGAACCCATCCCCCCGGATTTTTACTATCCAATGTTTGTCGCGTAACGGCAGCATACATTCCTAAAATCGGTGATGCCGGTGCAACTGGCCAATCGCTACCAAAAACTAAAGTTGTGTTGGCATCTATTAAAGATTTAAAGGCATAGGTGGTATTAATTCGTTCTGGACCGATTAGATCTTCCGCCCATCTTCCGTCGTCAATAGCATGATAAGGTTGCATACTTGCAATTACATTTAAATCTGAAAAACGGCTAATATCATTTTGGTCTAAGTGTTGAGCATGTTCAACTCTAAATCTACGGTCTTTATCACCATTTGATCGTATTACGTTTTCGTAAGTATTTAATAATGTATTGTTTGCTTTATCTCCAATCGCGTGAACAGTTATTTGTAAATTGTAATTATCCGCTTTTGAAATCCAGGTTTTAAGACTGTCAATATTTGCTGTTAAAATTCCGCTGTCTTCAGGTTTATCTGAATAAGGTTCTTTAAATGCAGCCGAATGTGAACCTAGTGAACCATCTACAAATCCTTTCAGAAGTCCATTTTTTAACCATTTGGTATTTACTTTTTCTTTGTTAGAAACTGACTCCCAATTATATAACGGATCTGCAGAATAGACACGAATATTTAACTCATTGTTTGCGTTCATTTTTTTGAGTATTTCAAACCCTCCAAGACTATCAACATCGTGAATGCTAGTCACTCCATTAGAAATTAAATATTGTTGCGCTTTTATGATGGCTTTTTGTTTTTGTAAAGCCGTCATAGCTGGAATTTTATTCAAGACTAAGTACATGGCTTCACTTTTTAGAATGCCAGTTGGTTCTCCTATTTCGTTTCTAACTATTTCTCCGTTTTCTACGTCAGGCGTGTCTTTATCAATTCCAGCAATTTCCAATGCAGCAGAATTTGCTAAGATCATATGACCATCCATCCTGTATATTGCAACTGGATTTTTATCTGTGAATTCATCAATCCAATCTTTTGAAGGAAGTTCTCCATCCCAAAGTGTATGATCCCAGTTTCCCTCCACAATCCATTGATTGGGTTCTAAACCTTGCGAAAAAGAAGATATTCTTTGTATGAACTCTTGTTTGGTATCCGAATTTCTTAATTGGGCACTTAGTAAACTATTACCTCCCATTAATAAATGAACATGAGTATCAATAAATCCGGGTGTTACGAATTTACTTTTAACATCAATAATTTGTGTGAATTCCCCTTTTAATTTTTGAATATCCAAGTTAGTGCCAATAGCCATTATTGTATCAGAATGGATAGCCATAGCTTCTGCGATTGGGAACTCTGAATTAGCTGTCCATATTACACCGTTTATCACTATAGTATCTGCTGTTTTTTCTGTTTTGCATGAAATACAGATTTGTAAAAAGAATATTGTAATTAATAGTTGTTTTATCATTTCTTTAATTAGGCACAACGGTTAAGATATCATTTGTCAACACGTTTATGAATGATATCGTCCAAAAGCGAAGTTAGCCATTTTTAAACATAAAATCAATACGTAGTTCTAC
>Ga0098073_1000162_pt1 | contig 25059 bp, 23 predicted proteins | sample 31_taG_FD_75060 | JGI IMG/M metagenome (GOLD analysis project Ga0098073, IMG submission 75060) | Marine viral communities from the Gulf of Mexico - 31_GoM_OMZ_CsCl metaG | ecosystem: Environmental > Aquatic > Marine > Oceanic | place: Gulf of Mexico | collected 2015-07-12
CAACAGCAGGTATTAGTTCTTTCCATTTGAACTTTCTATTTGCCCAATAGCTGTATAAGTTCGGTTTTTCATCTTCTGAATTCTTATATGGATCATAGAGTAGATACTTTGCTCCTAAAGTGACGCTTTTAAAGTTAGATCGTGAAGTTTCTAAAGGAATTGCTGAGCGATTATCTGTGAAGGTGTCATTTTGATATGTTCCCTCTATATTTAGTTCAAGCTGTTCAAACAACAAACCATATCGTGTAGAAAAATCTGCACCAAAACCAGAAACTTCATATTTTAATGGCGTATGTTTTTCGTTGACCATATATGGTCCTAATTCAAGTTGAAACACATTAGTACCAACCGAAAATGCGCTTTTAGAAAGCCCTGGTCTGTTGGAGTTAATGACTTCTGTGTACTGAGCAAAACATGTAGTAGCGACAAGTAAAGAAGCAAATAGTAGCAATTGGGTTTTTAAACGTTCCATTTTGATTGTGTTATGATTCAAATATATAATTTTATTATTTTTTTATGACCTTTAAACGGTTTTTAAATTGTAAGAATTGTATTTTTGAGCAAATATTTTATTCATGTTGCAATATGCTTCACTTACAGGGTTTGTAAGAACAATTTTAATAATTCTATTAATTTGGTATGGTGTAAAAATTCTCTCTAGATTGTTTGCTCCTTATCTGATGCGTTATGTTGCTAAAAAGGCTGAGCAAAAATTTGGTCAGCAATTTAATGCACAACAAAGACCACAACCAAAGCAAAAAGAAGGTGAAATTTCCATAGATAAAATGCCTAATCAAAATACATCTGGAAATAAAAATGTTGGAGAATACGTAGATTACGAAGAAATAGATTAATCTCGTTTCAGTTTCAGAGGAAATCTTTATTTTTCAGTTAACAATTAAATGTGTATTTTTCCTAATCATTGATATTATCCTTTTTTCATGCAATTTTCGTTTAAAAAATTCTTACCACACATATTAATTGTTGTTGGTTTTGTGGTGGCTTCTATAGCTTATTTTAATCCTGTTTTACAAGGAAAACAAATCTTTCAAAGCGATATCATGCAGTATATTGGTATGGCGAAGCAGCAAAACGATTTTCGTGAAGCCACAGGAGAAGAAACCTATTGGACCAATAGTGCTTTTGGTGGTATGCCAACGTATCAATTAGGTGCTCAATATCCTAATAATTACATCAAAAAATTAGATCATACATTACGATTTTTACCTCGTCCAGCCGATTATTTATTTCTTTATTTAATAGGTTTTTATATTCTTTTATTGGTTTTAAAAATAGATTATAAACTAGCAGCTTTAGGTGCTTTGGCTTTCGGGTTTTCTACCTATTTAATTATTATTTTAGGTGTTGGTCATAATTCAAAAGCACATGCTATTGCCTACATGCCATTGGTATTATCAGGCATTTTATTGACATTTCAAAAGAAGTATACTTATGGATTTTTGTTGACTGCTATTGCACTAGGTTTAGAACTGTCAGCCAACCATTATCAAATGACCTACTACTTGATGCTATTGGTTTTGGTATTGGGAATCGTGTACTTAATAGATGCTTATAAAAAGCAAATGTTGCCTCATTTTTTTAAAGCAGTTGGTATTTTAGTAGTTGCTGTGATTTTTTCTGTAGGATTGAATGCTACAAATATTATGGCAACTCAAGAATATGTGAAAGAAAGTACGCGAGGTAAAAGTGAACTCACAATAAATCCTGATGGTTCAGTAAAAGAAGTTACAAGTGGTCTTGATAAAGGTTATATAACAGAATACAGTTACGGAATTAAAGAAACCTTTAATTTATTTATTCCTCGCTTTATGGGAGGCGGAAGCTATGAAGATGTGGGCAAAAATTCAGAAACTTATGAGTTTTTTAGAAATCTGGGTGCAACTCCAGTGCAGGCCTTAAATGAGGTTAAACAAACACCAACGTATTGGGGAGAACAGCCTATTGTTGAAGCTCCAGCTTATATTGGTGCAGTTGTAATTTTCTTATTTGTTCTAGCTTTGTTTTTAGTGAAAGGTCGCTTGAAATGGTGGTTGGTAGTTGGAACTATTATGTCACTCTTGCTTTCTTATGGAAAAAACCTTGGGTTTTTAACTGATTTGTTTATTGATTATTTTCCGCTTTACAATAAGTTTCGTGCTGTTAGCTCTATACAAGTCATTTTAGAGTTGTGCATTCCTATACTTGCAATGTTTGGGTTGGTGAGATTGTTTGACGATTTTGAAAATAAAGGAAAAAAAATAAAAGCATTAAAAAATACAACGATAATCACAGGTGGATTGGCTCTGGTTTTTCTTTTATTTAAAGGTAGTTTGTTTGATTTCGTAGGCAATAATGATGGACGATATATTCAAGCTTATGGTCAAGGGTTTATTGATGCTGTAAAGGCCGATAGGATTTCTTTTTTTGTGAACGATACTCTCAGAACTTTAATTCTGGTTTTACTTTCAGCTGGAGCAATTTGGTTCTTTTTGAAAAAGAAACTTTCAGAAAAAGGTCTAGTCCTGGTTTTCGCAGTATTAATTCTATTTGATTTGGTACTTGTTGATAGACGTTATGTAAATAATGAGGATTTTGTATCTGCTATCCAAGTACAAAAACCATATCAAGAAAGTCCTGTTGATAGAGAAATACAGAAGGATACGACTCATTTTAGAGTGTTTGATTTAACAACAGGTAATACGAAACCTTCTTATTTTCATAATTCCCTCAATGGATATCATGCTGCAAAAATGAAGCGTTATAATGATGTGTTTAATTTTTACATAAGTCAGAATCATTTAGGAGTATTGAATATGCTCAATACTAAGTACATCATTGCACAAAATGAAGAAGGAGAAATATTTCCTTACCAAAATACGGATGCTAACGGTAACGCTTGGTTTGTTGGTGAAATTTCTCCAGTTGTTTCTGCGGATGCTGAAATTATTTTACTAGATTCTTTAAACACTAAGAATACAGCCATAATAAATAAACTTGAGTTTGGTAATAATTTCGATTCTGAATATTTTCATAACTACAATGTAGATTCCTTAGCCAATATTAGCTTAATTGATTATAAGCCAAATTATTTAAAATATGAATCTCGTAATTCCAATGAAGGGTTTGCAGTATTTTCAGAGAATTATTATGCTCAAGGTTGGAACGCTTATATTGATGGAGAACTAACACCTCATATGAGAGTCAATTATATTTTAAGAGGCCTACAAGTGCCAGCGGGAAACCATACCATTGAGTTTAAATTTGAACCAGGAGTTATTAAAACAGGAAGTACTATTGCTATGGCAAGCTCGATAATGTTGATGCTTTTATTGGCTGTAGGTTTGTTTTTTGAATTTAAAAAAAAAGAGTAAATTGATTGTTTTTGTTTGAAACAAAACATGGATAAAAAAAAGGTTTTGATCATTACATATTATTGGCCACCAGCTGGAGGTCCTGGTGTTCAACGTTGGTTAAAATTCATCAAATATTTGCCTGACTTTAATCTAGAACCAATTGTCTACGTGCCTTCAAATCCTAATTATCCAGTAACTGATGAAAGTTTGGTTGATGAAATTCCAAAAGGATTAACTGTAATAAAACAACCAATAGTTGAACCATATCAATTAGCAAGTAAATTATCTAAAGGAAAATCAGATACCATAAGCAAAGGTATTATTCTTGAGCAAAAAAAACAAGGTGTTATGGAGCGTTTGATGCTTTTTGTAAGAGGTAATTTCTTTATTCCTGATGCGAGAAAAAAATGGATAAAACCTTCGGTTAACTATTTATCAACTTATATAAGAGATTATAGCATAGATACAATTATTACTACTGGACCACCACATAGTTTACATCTTATTGGCGAACAACTTAAACATAAACTGGATATCATTTGGATAGCCGATTTTAGAGATCCTTGGACTACCATAGGATACCATAAGAAGTTAAGACTTTTGCCAAGAGCAAAGAAAAAGCATAAGGAATTGGAATCTAAAGTACTCAATTCTGCCGATAAAATTATTGTGACTAGTAATAACACAAAATTAAATTTTACTACTTTGACAAAACAGCCTATCGAAGTCATTACTAATGGGTATGATTATGAATCTGTCGCTTCAGTTGAGTTAGATGAAAAATTCTCAATATCTCACATTGGTTCATTATTGTCTGATAGAAACCCTGAAGTACTTTGGAAAGTTTTAAAGGAACTTATAGATTTCAATAAAGTATTTGCATCAATGCTTCAAATTAATTTTGTTGGTTCAGTAAGTGAAGAGGTCTTAAGAAGTCTAGAGGAATATAACCTTTCTCAATATGTCAATTTAAAAGGGTATGTGCCGCATGTTGAAGCAATTAAATATCAGAGAAAATCACAAGTTTTACTGCTCATTGAAATAGATTCTGAAGATACTAAATGCATTATTCCTGGAAAATTGTTTGAATATATGGTATCAAAAAGACCAATTTTATCAATTGGACCAGACGGTTCAGATGTGTCAGAAATTTTAAGAGCTACAAATACGGGAAATTACTTTTTGTACAGCGACTATGAAGCTATAAAAGAAGCAATTTTGGATATGTTTGAGGCTTTCAGAACAGGAGATTTAAAAAGTAATGCTATTGGATTGCAACAGTATAGCAGAAAAGCATTGACTTCAAAGCTTGCAGAACTCATAAACTAGATGTTGTGAAATGGGAATAGTACAGAGTCAAACACTTAAAAACACAATTACTACCTATTTAGGGTTTGGAATTGGTGCTATAAACACCTTGTTTCTGTATACTGAATTCATGTCAGAAACCTATTATGGACTTATTACTTATATATTCTCAACAGCTTATGTTATGATGCCATTATTGGCTTTTGGAGTGCATAACACAATCATTAAATTTTATTCATCATATAAAACAAGAAATAGCATTAACAGTTTTTTAACCTATATGCTTATTTTGCCTTTGTTGCTTATCATTCCAATAGGATTAATTGGTCATTTTTCTTTTGAAACTATAAGTCATTTTCTATCACAAAGAAATCCAATTGTTAAGGATTATGTTTGGCTTATTTATGTTTCAGCTATTGCTTTCTCTTACTTTGAAGTGTTCTATGCATGGACCAAAGTGCACATGAATAGTGTATTTGGTAATTTCTTGATGGAAGTATTTCACAGAGTAGGAATAGCCATTATATTGTTTATTTTGTATTTAGAGTTTATAGACATTGAAACGTTTATTTATGCGGCAGTTGGAGTTTATGTATTGAGAACTCTCGCCATGATGATGTATGCTTTTTATATAAGACGACCAATATTCAGATTAGGAAAATTCCCAAATATGGTAGCTGTTTTTAAATATTCAGCTATTATAATTCTTGCTGGTTCTGTAGCAAATATAATTTTAGAGGTTGATAAATTTATGATTGGCCAATTTATAGAAATTGAAAATGTGGCCTATTATGGTGTAGCCATTTACATTGCTACAGTTATTGGTGTGCCTGCAAGGTCAATGCATCAAATTACAAATCCTATTACTGCAAAATTCATAAACGAAAAAAACAAGGAAGGACTCAGGGACTTATATAAGAAAAGCTCTTTAAACCTTTTTATTATTAGTGGTTTTATTTTCCTTTTAATCATATTGAATATTAAACAGTTATATCAATTAATTCCTGTTGAATATGCTGGAGGATTAATTGTTGTTCTTTTAATAAGCGTTGCTAAGTTATCTGATAATATAATAGGTAACAATAATGCAATTTTATTTAATAGTGATTATTACAGAGTTGTTTTGGCTTTAGGCGTTTTGTTAGCCATTATGACAGTAGTTTTTAACGTATTATTGATTCCGAAGTATGGTATTAATGGTGCAGGTTTTGCAACCTTTATGTCCATAGTAATTTATAATATAGCTAAAGTTGGTTTTGTTTATTTTAAATTTAAAATGTCGCCATTCTGCGTTAACACACTTAAGTCATTTGTTCTCATATTGGTTTTTTCTGGAATCTTCTATTTCTGGGACTTTTCGTTTCATCCAATTATTAATATAGGAATTAAGTCGTTGCTAGTTGGTTTTAGCTATGGCATAATAGTTTATAAAATGAATTTATCTGAGGATATTACTTTGTTGTTTGATAAGTTTTTGAAAAAGACAACAGGTTAATAAACGGAAAATCCTGCAAGGTGCTTTGAGGCATACGACTTGCAGGACTTCCTAACTAACCAACCAAAATTATATTTATTGTTCTCTGCTCTTTGATCTTTTTGATCTAGAAGTTCCAGCTACTTTTCTTTGAGGTGTAGATTTTGCTACACGCTGTGATTTATTACTATTGCTAGAACCTTTGCTAACAGAATTTGCTTTTCTACTTGGTGTTGTTTTCGCAACACGTTTTGAAGTTGTAGATCTTTTTTCTACAGTTCTAGTACTTTTTTTAATTACTCCAGAGTTTCCTCTTTTATTATTATCACGTTTAGCGACAGTTCTACTTGTTGCCTTTCTCTCCGTTGGACGTTTAGTTTCAACTCTTCTTGACTTTTCAGAGTTAGACCTATTACTTTCTATTTCTTGTTTGGATGAGTTTCTTCTTGATTTTACATTATCAGATTGACTTCTTTTAGATATAGCTCTTGAATTATCTGCCAATCTACTTTCACGTCGTCCATTACTATCTTGAATATATCTATCACTACGTCTACTTGTAGTCGTTACTCTTGAATCTCTTCTTCCAGCATTGTAAGATACACGTGGCCTGTAATTATCTCTATATGGAGCATAATATCTGTGTCTGATAGGCGTATAGTACTGTCTGTAAGGTCTATTATAAACAATGCACGAGTTCACAACTGGAACTGCATAATATCTGTGCCAAGGTCTATATACATAATGCCTATTATATACATTAATAAATCCTGTAAAGTGCGAAAATCTGTTAAATCTGTTATAGTGAATATATAATCCACCAACTCTAACTACACGACCAAAATTGTTATAGCGTATTCTTACATCTCCAGCTTGTATTATACGTCCATAATAATCGTAATAAATTGGTACGTTTTCAATTTGAATTACAGCTCCGAAATCATCATACTGTACATAAGCATCGTAACTATATCCAGAGTTAAAGCTAATACTTACGCCTCCAAAATCTGCATAGGCACTAAAATTTGGACCATAACGATCTACATTAAAATCAAATTGTCCATCAGGAAATACTGCAAATTCAACACCTTGCTCAACAAATATGAAAGAATTACCATAACCTCTATCATAAAAATGTGTTCCCGTTTTGGTGGTTGCGGTTGCGAAAGCAGCTGCTCCTGTCAGAAGAAATACTGCTATTAATGTTCCTAATTTTTTCATAATTGTTTGTTTTAAGATTGAATACGCTTTGATATTTACAAACAACGTGCCAAAAAATAGAAGTGTAAATCAATTAGTTGAAAAACAGATAGATAAAAATGGAATTTATTAATTCACATTCTGTTTTATACACTAAAATGTAAAATTGGAAGTGATATATATATGAAGATATTTAAAATATGTTATTTTTATACAAACCAATCAACTCAAATGGAAAACAACAACGAGTTAAGTAATATATCTGACAAAGAAGGACTTGAAGAATTTTCATTAGAACCTAGCAGTGCACTATGCCAGAATTGCGAGAAAACGCATGATGTTGATTTTGAGTTTTGTCCTCATTGTGGTCAGCAAGCCAATGATAAACTTACGGTTGGCGTGTTGTTTTATAATACAATAGCCAACTATTTCTCCTTTGATGCTAGGTTTTTTAGAAGTTTTATTCCTCTTGTTTTTAGACCAGGACTTTTAGCCAAGCGATTTGTTAGTGGAAAACGATTAATGTATTTACATCCTGCTCAGATGTATTTGTTCATTTCAGTGATATTTTTCTTTTTGTTTTCTTTTAAAATACGTGAATACAATTCTAGTTTTGATAATGCATTGAAAAAAGGTTTTGAAACCGTTGAAAAAGATTCCATAGATGTTAATCCTATTGACTCAACAACTATTGCCAATTTAAGGAAACCCTTAAGTAATGATGGTTTATTATCTGGAATGTCAGAGGAAGAAAGACAAGAATTGGATTCTATTTTTGCAGTTGCTTCGAAACCGCAAAGTGTAAAAAATAATGTTACATTTGGCTATGATAGAGCAAAGTTAGATTCTTTAATTATTGCTGGTGCATCTGAAAACGAGCAGTTAAAAGCCGTAGGAATGGAAGATGATGCAGGTTTTCTAAAAAAAGCATTCTATAGACAACTCATTAAATTTCATAAAAATAAAGGAGGAGGTATCGTTCAAGCTCTTTTTGATACTATTCCTATTTCACTCTTTATTTTGCTTCCAATATTTGCAATGATTTTAAAAGTGTTTTTCTGGAGACGTGGTACTTTCGCGCATCATCTCGTCTTTAGCTTTTACTATTTTTCCTTTTTGTTTGTGACCATGAGCATCGTGTTAGCATTCAACTATTTTATTGTAGATATTCCTGATTGGATTGATTGGCTCATAATAATGTCAACTTTTTTCTATTTAGTCTTTGCTATGCGAACCTTTTATCAGCAAGGATTTATCATGAGCTTTATAAAGGCTAGTGTCGCAAGTTTTGTTTATATGATGTTTGTCTTACCTTTGGCAATGACAATTATGCTAGGACTGGCTTTTTTATTTTACTAAAGCTTTTCTTTTAAGTATTGTCCTGTAAAAGATTCATTGATGTTGATAATCTCGTCAGGCGTTCCTACAGCCATTAATGAACCACCATTTTCGCCACCTTCTGGCCCTAAATCAATGATATAATCTGCACATTTTATGAGCTCAAGATTGTGTTCAACCACAATGATGGAATGCCCTTTTTCTATCAAGGCATTAAAAGATTTAAGCAGCTTTTTAATATCGTGAAAATGTAAGCCAGTAGTAGGCTCATCAAAAATAAATAAGGCTGTTTCTTTGGCGTTTCCTTTACCTAAAAATGTAGCAAGCTTAATACGTTGGGCCTCACCACCAGAAAGCGTTGAAGAACTCTGACCGAGAGTGACGTAACCTAAACCAACATCTTGCAGAGGCTGTAATTTGTTTTTAATTTTTGTTTGTTCATGTTTATCAAAAAACGCAATAGCATCATCAATGGTCATGTTTAAAATATCGTCTATGGATTTATCATTAAATGTGACTTCCAAAACTTCTTTTTTAAAGCGTTTGCCTTTACAAGTCTCACATTCCAAATGAACGTCAGCCATAAACTGCATTTCAATAGTGACTTCACCTTCACCTTTACAGGTTTCGCATCGCCCACCATCAACATTAAAACTAAAGTGCTTTGCTTGATAAGCTCGAATTTTACTTAACTTTTGTTTTGAAAATAAAGCTCTTATGTCGTCATAAGCCTTTATATAGGTCACAGGGTTTGAACGCGAGGATCTTCCAATTGGATTTTGATCAACAAACTCAATATGTTTAACATTACTAAAATTTCCAGTTATGGATGAAAAATCGCCAGGTTTCTCTCCATAACTACCAATCTCTTTCAAAAGAGCAGGATAGAGGATCTTTTTGACCAATGTACTTTTCCCACTTCCGGACACACCAGTCACGACAGTTAACATTCCTAAAGGGAAAGTAACATCAATGTTTTTAAGATTGTGTTCTCTAGCACCTTTAATATTAATGTGGTACTTAGAGGTTCTACGTTCTATAGGCACTTCAATTTTAAGAGTGCCATTTAAATATTTAGCAGTTAGTGAATCAGATACAAGAATATCTTTATAACTTCCAGTAGCGACTACATTACCACCAAAGGTTCCAGCTTCAGGACCTATATCAATAATTTCGTCAGCTTCGGCCATAATGTCTTCGTCGTGTTCTACTACAATAACTGTATTGCCTAAATCACGTAATGATTTTAAAACAGTTATGAGTCGTTCAGTATCACGAGGATGAAGACCAATACTTGGTTCATCTAAGATGTACATAGAGCCTACAAGGCTACTGCCGAGTGATGTTGCCAAATTAATACGTTGACTTTCTCCTCCAGATAAGGTGTTTGATTTTCTATTTAGAGTGAGATAATCTAAACCAACATTGGTTAAAAATGAAAGCCTATTGTTTATTTCTGCTAACAATCGTTTTGCAATCTGCGCATCGTGATCGTTAAGTTCTAGCTGTTTGAAAAAGTTACTCAATTTTTTCAAAGGCATTTCAACTAAATCTGTAATCGTTGCATTAGCAACTCTTACATAGTTTGCTTCTGGTCTCAATCGTTTTCCTTTGCAAGCACTACATTTCGTTTTTCCTCTGTAACGAGATAACATGACTCTATTTTGAATTTTATAAGCTTTGGCTTCTAATTCTTCAAAAAAGGAATTAAGTCCTTCAAAATATTGATTACCATCCCAAATGAGTTGCTTTTGCTCAGGAGTTAGCTCAAAATAAGGTTTGTGAATTGGGAAATCGAATTTGTGAGAGTTGTTTACCAACTGATCACGATACCAACTCATGCTTTCGCCTCGCCATGCAAAAATAGCATTATCATATACAGATAAACTTGTATTTGGAACCACTAAATTTTCGTCTATACCAATGACATCACCATAACCTTCACATTTTGGACATGCTCCATAAGGGTTGTTAAAGCTGAATAAATGTATGTTTGGCTCCAAAAATTTAATATTGTCCAACTCAAACTTATTACTGAAATGTCTAGAAGAATTATCCGAAAGTTTTTCTATGTAACATTCACCTTTCCCTTCAAAAAAAGCCATTTGAATGGCATCAGCCAAACGATTGTAGAAATCTTCTTCGTGTTTTATGATGATTCTATCTACAACCAATTGTATATCAACATCAACATTTTTAATGTCATCAATTCTTTTAACATCTTCGCCTACTTTTATACGAGCGTAACCTTGTTGATTTAAAGCCTTAAGCTTATCATCCATACTTCGTCCTTCCTCCAGATAAATAGGAGAAAGGAGCAGTAATTTTTCCCCTTCATCCATGGTTTTAATATAGTTGATGACATCTGAAACGGAGTCTTTTTTGACTTCTTCACCAGACTTTGGCGAATACGTTTTTCCAATTCTAGCAAATAATAACTTTAAATAATCATAAATTTCAGTAGTAGTGCCAACTGTTGAGCGTGGATTAGTAGAATTTACCTTTTGCTCAATCGCAATGGCTGGAGCTATACCTTTAATGTAATCTACTTTAGGCTTATTAAGTCTACCCAAAAACTGTCTAGCATAGCTTGAAAGGCTTTCTACATAACGTCTTTGACCTTCAGCATATAAGGTGTCAAATGCTAAACTAGACTTTCCAGAACCAGATAAACCAGTAATAACCACTAATTTATTCCTTGGAATTACAACATCAATGTTTTTTAGATTATGCAGTTTTGCACCTTTTATAAGGATATTTGTCTTAGGGTTTTTGTTTGAAATGTCTGTATTCATCAGTGTTTTGCCAAAATAATCTTGCAAAGATACTACAAGTATTGCAGCAATAAAAATGGAGGTTAATTATGTTAAATTGTTAAAAAAAGTAAATTCTTTTTGCATTTTAGGAACGATTGTTGTTATATTTGACTTCGTATTGAACAGCAAATTAAACTATTAGCCTATAACATAACATTACTTTTTAAATTTTAATCCCCAAACACAAAGTTATTTTGTGTATTAAAAGTAATGATATGAAAAGAGAACTTATTACAGATGCTGTTTTGGTAAGCGACTACATTAAAGGTGATGAAAATTCACTTGCTATCTTAATTAACAGGCACAAACAAAAAATTTACAGTTTTATTTACTCGAAAGTATTTGATAGAGATATCACAGAAGATATTTTTCAAGATACTTTTATTAAAGTTATCAGAACTTTAAAACTAGGTAAATACAATGAAGAAGGTAAATTCTTGCCTTGGGTGATGCGTATTGCACATAACTTGGTTATTGACCACTTTAGAAAGAACAATCGCATGCCAAAATTTGACAACAGTTCAGATTTTGATATATTTTCTGTACTTAGTGATACATCATTAAATGCTGAAAAAAGTATTATAAAATCTCAAGTTGAAGATGATGTCAGACGTTTAATTGAAGAACTTCCTGAAGACCAAAAACAAGTTCTAGTAATGCGTATGTACAATGACATGAGCTTTAAAGAAATCTCCGATAAAACAGGTGTAAGCATCAATACTGCATTAGGAAGAATGCGTTATGCCCTCATTAATTTGAGAAAGGTAATTGACAAACACAATATAGTTTTAACAAATTAATTTAAAATAATACAATATATATGGTTTTGCTTCGTTTATTAAATATTAAACACCAAAAATTAAGTAAATGGCAAAACTTTACATTGAAGATTCAAAACATTTTGAAACATTAAAACCGAAGGAAGAAACGGTTAATTTTCTTCTGAATTTTTCTCAAGCTTTAAGTGTTATAAATTGTAGTAAAAGTAAATTAAAGTTTGAAGCGCTTCTAAACTAAACTTTGGCGAAAAAGAGCCTTAATTTTTAAAATTAGGGCTTTTTTGCTTTAAAATACTCTTGTATTAAAGATTTTCGCCCTATTGTTTTAGTAATGATATCTTTATCAAGATTCCAACCTCTTGCAGGAGAATACTCTCTTCCGTACCAAATAATTTGTAAATGTAAATCGTTCCAAAGTTCTTTTGGAAAGAGTCGTTTGGCATCTTTTTCTGTTTGTACCACATTTTTGCCATTGCTCAAGTTCCATCTGTACATAAGCCTATGAATATGAGTGTCTACAGGGAACGCTTGAACTCCAAAAGCCTGAGACATAACAACACTAGCAGTTTTATGACCCACGGCTGGCAAAGCTTCCAAATCTTCAAAGCTTTGTGGAACCTTACCGTTATGTTTTTCAATCAAAATTTTTGATAGTCCATGAATACCTTTGCTTTTCATTGGAGACAAACCAACAGGTTTAATAATTTCTCGTATATCTTCAACACTCAATTTCACCATATCATAAGGGTTATCTGCTTTTTCAAATAACAAAGGCGTTATTTGATTTACACGAACATCTGTACTTTGTGCAGACATAAGTACTGCAATTAAAAGGGTGTAAGGATCTTTATGATCTAAAGGAATTGGGATTTCAGGATAGAGATTATTTAAGGTATTTATAACAAAATCTACTTTTTCTTGTTTGGTCATTGGTGTATCTTTGTAGAAATCAAAGTTAATAAATATGAAGACATTAAAAGTAGGAGATAAGGCACCAAATTTAGAGGCTAAAGATCAAGATGGGAATAGTATTAGGTTGAGTGATTATATTGGCAAAAAACTGGTTGTATTTTTCTATCCAAAGGCTAATACTCCTGGTTGTACGCTTGAAGCTTGCAGTTTAAGTGATAATTATAAAGAACTGCAAAAAAAAGGCTATGAAATTCTTGGTGTGAGTGCTGATTCTGAAAAGCAGCAATCCAATTTCAGAAATAAATTTTCTTTTCCTTATCCTTTATTAGCTGATGTTGATAAAAAGGTAATTAATGCTTTTGGAGTTTGGGGAGAAAAGAAATTTATGGGAAAAACTTATGATGGAATTCACAGAATGACTTTTGTTATCGATGAGAATGGGGTTATTTCTCATGTTATAGATAAAGTTAAAACTAAAGAGCATGCATCTCAAATATTAGAACTATAAAAAAAAGCGACCTTCAGGTCGCTTTTTTTTAATCTTCGTCTTCTTTATAAAGGACTTCTTCAGTTTCACAACCAAATAAGCTTTGTTGTTTAATCAAGTCGGCAACACCTTGCGGAAGCATATCTTCCCAACCTTCTTCATTATTGGCAATCATTCCAAGCACTGTTCGAGAGAAAATAGTTAGGATATTTGGATCATGGTCAGAAATATCAACTACTTTGCCATTGTACTTAAAGAATTTGTACAATTCTTTCATTCTTGGATGTACCTTTAAGTTTTCGCTATTAGTAACTGTGCCGTCTTCATTTTGCATTGGATACAAGTAAACACGTAAATCTTTAAAGAATAATTTTCCGAAAGCCTCTAAAATGCCACCACTCAAATGGCGATAGTATTTTTCGTCAAATATATCGACAAGGTTATTTACTCCCATAGCTAATCCCATTCTGCTCTTCGAGTATTGCGAGAAGTATTCAACTAATTTATAATATTCTTGGAAATTTGAGATTAGTACAGTTTGTCCTAAAGAACATAATAGTCGAGCTCTATCCATGAAATCTTGCTCGTCAATTTCTCCTTCAGCTCTTAAGTTAGATAGCGTAATTTCAAAAACTACTTGAGTATTTTCAGGATCAACTCTATTTTCTTTTAAGAACATATTATATGATTTCTCATACATGTCCATATTAACCTTGGTTACTGGCCTGAAACTTCCACGTAGTGTTAGTATGTTCTTTTTGTATAATACTCTTGCTGGCAAAACATTGTTTCCATCTGGTGAAAACATTACGGCATCTGTCATTCCGTTTTTAACCAGTTGTAAACTCATTAATCGGTTGTCAACATCTTCAAATACTGGACCTGAAAAATTGATTGTATCGATTTCCAATTGATCTTTATCCAAATGGTCATATAAGTAACGCAAAAGTTTTTTAGGCTCATTGTACTTATAGAAAGCGCCATATATAAGGTTTGTACCTAATATACCTAATGTTTCTTGCTGAAGTCTTGCATCATTTTCTTTAAAACGTAAATGAAGTACAATATCATTATAAGCTTGATCTGGTTCTAATTGATATTTTATTCCAACCCAACCATGACCTTTATATTTTTTTGCAAAATCGATAGTGGCAACTGTATTTGCAAACGAAAAGAATAATTTATTTGGGTGTTTTTCACGAGAGATACGCTCTTCAATTAAACCAATTTCATGATTTAACATTTTTCTTAAACGTGCCTCTGTAACGTAACGTTTGTCATTTTCAATTCCATAAATGGCATCACTAAAATCTTTATCATAGGCTGACATTGATTTTGCAATGGTTCTTGAAGCTCCTCCTGCTCTAAAAAATTGTCTTACAGTTTCTTGTCCTGCTCCAATTTCGGCAAAAGATCCATAGATATTTTCATTCAAGTTTATTCGAAGTGCTTTCTGTTTAATTGAAGGCACATTTTCGATAACCATATCGCCTTTAAGGGTAATTTCCATTTATAAGATGTTGAATTTATAGTATATAACAAAGGTATTAAATTAGAGACGCAAAGAAAAAAATAAACCCTATTTTTGTTTTAAAATTAACACATTTGAAAGTTACATTTTTAGGCACAGGAACTTCTCAAGGTATACCGATAATTGGTAGCAATCATCCCGTTTGTTTAAGCACTAATAAAAAAGATAAGCGCTTGCGTGTTTCTATATTGGTCGAATGGGAAGATTTTACCTATGTGGTAGATTGTGGTCCAGATTTTAGATACCAAATGTTAAGAGCAAATTGCAGTAAAATTGATGGTATTGTGTTTACACATGAACATGCAGATCATGTTGCTGGTTTAGATGACATACGACCATATTGTTTTATGCAAGGACCTTTGCCATTATACGCACATGAACGTGTGATTAAAGCCTTTCATGAACGATTTGCATATATTTTTGAGACAAAAAATCGTTATCCTGGAGCGCCAAGCGTATCAACACATGAAATTAAGAACGAACCATTTTTTTTAGGAAATCTTGAGGTGATTCCAATAAATGTGTATCATGATAAATTACAGGTTTTTGGTTATAGGTTTAAGGACTTCGCTTATTTAACTGATGTAAAAACAGTTGAAAATTCCGAATTGGTAAAACTGCAAAATCTTGATGTTTTAGTAGTAAATGCTTTGCGAATTGAACCCCATCAATCACATTTTAACCTTAAGGAAGCCCTTGCCTTCATAGAACTGGTTAAGCCTAAAAGAGCATATTTGACTCATATAAGCCATAGGCTGGGCTTTCATGACGGAGTGCAACAAATTCTTCCTAAAAACGTTTTTTTAGCTTACGATACTTTAGAATTAAACATGTAATAAAACTATATATGAAAAGTAAAATCTTTCTTTATCTATTTATTTTCGCATTGCTATTAGTCCTTTTTCAATATGTGAATTCGAAAAATGTATTTGAAGCGTATGAAAAAAAATTAAATACTGCAGATGAAAGAGAAGCGACCTACAAAGATTCTATCATGTCATTACATGGCGAAGTGCTTGACTTGATGTATTTTAATTTGGAAAACAATGATGATGCATTGAGTTATTTTGAGCGAGATGGTTATGACACATCAGAATTAATTCCTTTTATTAAAGATGAAATTTACAGACTTAATGAAGCTAAAGGAGAACATCCTTTAATTCCATATGAATCTATGAACGATGGACGAATGCTTATAAATAAGGTTAGGCTTTTAAATCACAAATGGATTTTAGCCGATTTCTCTGATGGCAAATATTGGGGAGAATTATTTATCACCTATGAAATTGTAGATAAAAAGGAACTGAAGTTTAAGTTGGTGGAGTCGTTTATGTATCCACCTCAATCGTATTAAATTTTATCTACTAACCAATTCTTGAAGGCATAGAAATTTTGAGGCGCAACACCATGACCAACTGGAAATTCTTCATAAACATGGTTTACCTTTAATTGTTTTAGAATTTCTGGAGTTCGTCTAGCCCATTCTACAGGAATAACCTGATCAACACTGCCATGTGAGCAATAAAAACTTAAGTGGCTTAAATCTTTGTTTTGAACATCTTTAGAAATGATGTCTAGGTTAATATAACCGCTCAATGCAATCACATTGTTTACTTTTTCAGGATAACTTAAAGCCACCGCATAACTTAATATTGTGCCTTGACTAAATCCCAATAGATTTATATTGTTTTTGTCTATTGGATAATGCCTTACAGCTTCATCGATAAAATTAGAAATCTTATCTCTTGATGTTTTGGCTTGCTCATCATCGCTCCATTTATTCTGATTTGCATCAAAATTAATCGCATACCAAGCATTTCCGAAGGGTTGCATTTGATAAGGCGCTCTTACTGAGATGATAAAAAGTTCTTTTGGAAGTTCTGATGCAAATGAAAACAAGTCATTTTCATCACTTCCATAACCATGAAACATGATTAATGCAGGCGCATTTTCTTTTAAATTCGATGGTCTTGTAATGTGATACAGTGAAAGGTTTTTCATTGAAATTAGTTCCCTAAACTTGCAAATAATTTTTGATAGAACTTACCTAAAATTGGAGTAGGTTCTGCACGACCAGTAACTGCGGTCATAAAACCATAAATAAAAAGAACGCCAAAAAAGAAGTACCATCCTAAAGTAACAAACCAACTATCAAAGCCTCCAATAATATAACCTAAAGCGAAAAATGTAAGCCATAAACCTAAGGCTTGTCGTACATGAAAACTAGTAAATTCATTTTTCTTATCATTATTCAAATAGAATGCTATAATAGTTCCAATTATGGTTAAGTAACTAATAATGGCGTTTGTTTTACCTTCTTCTAAAGTATTTTCAGACATCATAATCTATAATTGAATTTGGTTATTGTTAATGATTCCGTAAACTTTTCCTTTTAGTGAATGTCCATCAAAAATACTGTTTTTTGATTTAGAATGTATATCGTTTTTACTAAATGTATAGTTGCCTTCAGGATTGAATAAAGTAACATTTAATATGTTTCCCTTAGTGATGCTTGAAGTTTCAAGGCCAAAGCGTTCTTTTCCTTTAGTTAAGAATTTTATTGCTGTTTTTGCTGAAAACATGCTGTTTAAAGCTCCAAATGCAGATTCTAGGCCTATGGTTCCAGGTGTTGCAAAGTCAAACTCAATTTTCTTTAATTCGATGTCTAATGGATTGTGATCAGATGTTACCATGTCTATAGTTCCATCTTTTAACCCAGCTATTAAGGCATCTGTATCGTTTTGAGTTCTTAATGGTGGACTTACTTTGTAATTAGTATCAAAGCTGGTTAAGCTATCATCTGTAAAGACTAAGTTGTGAATAGCAACACTGCAGCTTACATCCAATTTTTTCTTTTTGGCTTCTCTAATAAGTTCAACTGATTTGGCAGTCGAAATTGTTGGAATGTGTAATTTTCCTTCTGTATATTCTAGTAAAAACAAGTCCCTTATAATTTGTAGTTCTTCTGCAAGAGCAGGAATTCCTTTTAATCCTATTGACGTGCTTGTGACATGTTCGTTCATAACACCATTCAAAGCAATGGCATTTTCTTGTGGAAAGGAACACACCAAACCATTAAAGTTACTAGCATATTGCAATGCTATTTTCATCAAGTTAGGGTTAGTCTGTGCTTTTTTATAGTCTCCAAAAGCAACTGCTCCAGCTGTTTTCATGTCAAACAACTCAGCTAGTTCATGGCCTTTGCTCTCTTTTGTTAAGGCTCCAATTGGCAAGAGATTAACAGCATTACCTTGAGCTTTATTTTTTAGAAATGAGATATCAGAATTTGAATCGATTACAGGATTCGTATTGGCATTTATAGCAACTGCAGTAAATCCTGATTTTGCTGCTACTTTAAGTCCGTTTGCAATAGTTTCGCGTTCTTCAAATCCTGGTTCACCAAAGCAAACACTGCTGTCAAACCAACCTTGAGAAATGTGAAGGTTTTCAAGTTTAATTTCACGATAATTTTTAGGATTTTTAATTGAATTGGCAATATTTACAATGACTCCTTTTTCGACCAAAATATCTTGCGTTTTATTATGATAATCACTCTTCGCATCAATAATAGTGGCTGATTTTATAAGTACGTTCATTTAAAATATTTTAAGATGAGCATTTCAATAATTAAAAATAACAATGCAAAAATAACAAACCATTTCCAGAGCGCATTAATATTGTTGTCACTTTTTATGTTTGTGAGTATTTGTGGTAGTGAATTACTAATACTTGAGTTTTTAACTGAGCTTAGATCTTGATAGTTCAAGTTGCTTTCTGAACGGTTGTAATTATAGCTTATATGCTCCAATGTTTCATTGTTGTTTGTTATGGCATATGTCTGCGCCATTTCTGGGGTTTCACTGGTTATAACAGACACTTTATTTGAAAAGGTTTGTTGCTGCGGAATGATGTCAACATCATTATACTTTAGCTTTAATATGGCATCTTGTTGCATGGTTGTATTTACATCAAAGGTATTGTTTTCGCCAATGTGATAGTAAAGTTTTGGTAATTTTAGGCTCTGTCTTCCAATATTATAAATTGTTGGAACAATTAATGGTGAATCCATAAAATTTGAATTCCCTGCATTTAAAGAAGCCGCAAAGACAAAAGTATTTTTACTTTGAACTAAAAATGGTTTATTGTCTTCAAAACTTAAAATAGCACTTTCAGGAGCATTTAATGTATAAAAATCATGAACTATTGGATACTGAAAATTAGAGACTTGTTTGTCAAAAACAGCATCAAAAACTGGATGTGAAAAATTTATAGACGTTATATTTTTATCTGAAACAGTTTCATTACTTAGTGATGCATAACTGATTCCTGATAAGTTCTGATTATAAGAATTGACATCTGCGCCAATTGCAGGAATAACAAGCACAAATCCACCATTTTCAGTAAAACTTTGCAAAGCGTTTGACAACGAAATAGGTATGGATTTTAACTCATTGAGTATTATTAAGTTCTGCTTAGAGATGTCATTAAAATTCAGTTGATTGGCTGCAACACTTTGTAGAACGAATTCATCATCAGTAAAAATTCTTTTTAAGTAGTTGTCGTCTACTTCATTTATTGTCAATACATTAATATTTGAACGTTCATTGATGTTAAAAAACATTGTATTATCAAATTGCAGGCTTGCATCATCAATAGTAATTTTACCATTAATTTTCACATTGTTTGGAATGCTGAACGTGGTACTCGTTTTATTACTTTCAGTCACAGAAGATTTGGCGACAAGATTCTCACCATTGTATAGAGAAACTGGTAAATTTTCTAATACAGCTTCAGAACCATTCAGATTTATTGTCAACTCTATAGTCGATGTATTCATTTTTGAGATGTACAAACTGTCTATGCCAACATTGATTGTATTTACAGGTTTTAGCTGTACTAAATTTGTACTTATAGAGCTATCAGCCTGTATTTCAATTGAATTATCTAACTGCTGAAAATCAGAAATTAACAGCAAGTTCTTTTGTTTACCATCATCCTTGCTAAATAATCCTTTTCCCTTTAAAATGGCTGCATTATAATCTAATTGATTTGGACTGTATTCCAATTGCAATAGCTCATTTCTGATAGTTTTTGAGTTGGTATTTTTTAGCGTTTTATTATTCGTGAAAATGGTAATCGTTTCATTATCATAATTTGCCTCAAGAATATCTTGAACAGCTCTTTTTAGCAATTCACCTTGTGTGCCTTTGGCCTGCATACTAAAGGAATTATCAAGATAGATCACAGTCTCTGTTTCTAATTTTAAAACATCACCTTTTGAAAAATAAGGTTGAGCAAAAGCCAAGATAACCGCAGCTAATAGTAACAATCTCGTTATGAGTGTTAACCATTTTTTTAATTGTGAGCTTTTGCGTGTTTGAATCGTTACACTTTTTAAAAAGGCAACATTGGTAAAATCTACTTTTTGAAAACGTCTGAGTTGGAATAAATGTACAATGATAGGAATTAGGAGCAGGAGTAAAGCATAAAGAAGTTCTGGGTGTTTAAACTGCATTCCAATTATCAATTTGTCAAATATAGAAAATGCGAACTGATAAATTAAAGCGTCTTCGGAGAATTTTAACGTTTAAAGGCGATTCCTCTAGCAAAAGAAAAAATAATCGACCATCGACTCCATATTTTGATTAATCAAATAGGCTTTTATCTCTTTTTGTGCTTTGGGATTCGCAACTGTGATGATACTTTGCGGTTTATTAATGGATTCTAAGTATTTAAAATCATGAAGTTCTTGGTTGTAGATGTGTTTACCAATCTTTTTTGGATTGTCACAAATCCAGATAAAATTTACTTTTTGTTCAAGTAAATATTTCGAAGCATACTTACCTTTGTGTCCAGCTCCCCAAATAACTAATGTTTTTTCTTTATCGTGATGTAATTGCAAGAAATAATGGAGCTTTAAATCTAGCATCATATCATGTGAATAATTGGCTTGAGTTCGCGAGGTACGATAATTATAATCTCTCCAATAATGTAATAGTTTGGTTGAAGGAATGCATTTCAAGCCTTGTTTGTAAAACCGAAAGACTAAATCGTAATCTTCAGGATAAAGGTCAGAATTAAAACTACCACATTGCTCAAAATCCTCACGATATACCATCCAACAAGGTGAAGCAATCACGCATTCCTTATAGATTTCTGAATAGTTTGCACCTTGTTTAGTAAGCTTATTTAACCATGATTGATATTTTGAATAGCCATCACTAATTCCTTCTCTTGAAAAGTATTTGACCAAACCTAAAGCAACGTGACCTTTGCCATTTACAACTAAATCATTGTGCATAGTTTGCAACTTGTCATCGACCATAATATCGTCGCTATCCATTCTAGTAATGAACGTTCCTTTGCTTTTAGAATAGGCGAGTTGCAAGGCATCAATAATACCAACACCTTTGTTTTTAAAAAGATGAATGCGAGAATCTTTTGTTGCAAAGCCTTCAACTATGGTATAACTGTTATCTGTGGAATGGTCATCAACTATAAGAAGTTCCCAATGCTGATACGTTTGATTCACTATTGATTGCAAACATTCAGCAATAAAACTAGACGTATTTTTAAAAGGAATAAGAACGCTTATGAGTTGGTTGTGCATTCGTTATTCTTTTATAGCATCTATCAAAATTTTAGCTGTTTGCACATTTAAAACTTCATTAACCGAAGTCCATGCTAAGTAGACCACATCATCTGTCACAATCATTCTTGGAAATCCACTAGATCTACTATTTGTTGTTTGAGAAACGGGAAAAGGTGCCGAAATGGTTCCATCTTGTTTAATGTGCTGCAACACAATAACCGATTCACCTTCTTTACTATCCATACTGCTTACTAAAGCTGAGCCATCACCTAATAGTTCTATATCTAATCGTCCCATAATAGTTTCTGTAGCAATTGTTATTGGATCGCTAAAAGTTTTGCCATTATCATTTGAAAAAGCCACTTTTACTTTAGGAGCATTATCTGCAATGGTAAACCAAGTTACAGCAACAAGATTGTCTTTAGTAGAAATTGATGGTCCATTAACTGGACAACCAGCAATTTTCCAGTTATCCTTATGAATAGGTTTTGGTTCTGTCCAACTTCCATTAACGTGTTTAACGTAATACGTATCACGCAATTCCTCATCAGAACGATTTCTATAGACTACAATTGGACCTTCAGAAGTCATCGCGACATCTGTCTGACAGCAATCACAAACTCGATTGTCTAATAAATGTTCTTCAATAAGTTCACCTTTGTCATTTACAATAGCGCTTCTTAATGTCATTTGAGCAGCAACTGTAGAGTCCGTTTCTGCATAAGCATTTTGTCTTCCATCTAACCAAACCGATAAATAACTCTTATCGTCTATAGCAACTTTACTTACAAAACCATGTTCTGTATGCGTGTTGTCTGAATGTGGTTTAAATGCTTCATCCCAAGATTCACCATGATCTGTAGATTGAATCAATTTTACGTCATAGGCATAGGTGTCATCTGCACTTTTTTCTAAATAATGTGCAGAAAGATTTGATGCCCCGAAGGAAGTGATTGAAGGAAAGTCAGCCCAATTCACAAACCAACCTTTGCCTTTTGCTATGGTTTTTGGCGGTGACCATTCGTTGTTTTTAAGAGTTGAAAATTTTAAATGACTCACAGTATCTTTGTCATTTTCAATCCAACTTAAATAAATATTGCCATCATTGGTTTTATGAAGGCTAGGCTCAGAACTATTTAAACCAGCAGGAACTGTAAGGAAACTTACAGTTTCTACTGGTTCAGATTTACAAGCATAAATGCTTAAAAATAAGATTCCAACACCTAATAGAGTTAGAAATTGTTTATACATGTTTAATATTTTGCAGGTTTTCCATTGGCTGAAGATTTTTTAATGAACTCTCTTAAATCTTCATTGGCTTTAATTAAATCTTCATGTCTTAAATACATCATGTGACCACTTCGGTATCCTTTAAAATCCATGCGATCTTTCATTTTTCCACTTGGATCAATTTGTGATAAAGTATATTTTGCAGTAAAGTATGTTGTAGCCCCATCATAATATCCAGATTGATTAAGTACATGCAAATAAGGGTTTGATGCCATTGCTGCACGTAAATCATCTCTAGTTGTATTATCACTATTATCCCAAGGACGAACAGGGCCAAACATGTTATATTTTACATCTGTATTAAATTTTAATTCGTTTTTGATATAGTGATTGATCGCTGGAGTGAATGAGTGTAACCAAGAAGTTAATTCTGCACTATAATCGGGACTCATTCCAGCTTCCATGCGGTCAATCCCTAAATAACGAGAATCTAAACGACCAATGGTTTGTCCAGTTTTATCGCGCAGTAATTCTTTCCAGAAAAAGCTATTTGGCACGACTAAGTTGTGTTGTAAGATGACTTTTTTGCTCAATCCAGTATAGTACGAATACTTTTCAGCAACACTGTTGCGTTCAGCATCAGAGATATAACCACCTTTAGCTATTGCAGGTAATAAAGAGTTAATGGCATAATCTTCTACTTCGGGTAAGACCTCAGTTAAATCTTTACTTTGAAGCATAGAAGGTAACATTTTATGATACCAAGCTGCAGCTGCTTTATAAGGTAAATCTAATGCTGAATATTCTGGCTGACCATCAGTGTTGTAAGCATTATAATCTGCTGGAGACACTAAAATAACACCATTTAAATACATCCATTGTGAACTTTGTAATTCGTTAGAAAGACCCATGACACGAGTTCCGCCATAGCTTTCTCCAATGATATATTTTGGAGATTCCCAACGGTTATGACGTGATACAAAAGTATTAACCCATTCCGCTAGGTATTTGATGTCTGCATTAATTCCGAAGAAATTTGTTTTGTCAGGCATTTTCCCATCTTTATCAGGAACCATGCGTGAATAACCAGTATTTACTGGATTCACAAATACGATGTCAGCTACGTCAATTATAGAATAAGGATTGCTTCTAAAGCCATAAGGTTGAACAGGATATCCTTCATCATCAATATTTAAAATACGTGGTCCTGTGTAAGCAATATGCATCCAAACTGATGCTGAACCAGGTCCTCCATTAAAGGAAATGATTAAAGGCCTGCTAGCTCTATCCTTTACATTGTTTCTGGTGTAATACGTGTAGTATAATGTGGCATGAGGATCACCATTGTTGTCCCAAACTGGTTGCATTCCGGTTTCAGCAGTATATGTAAAACTCTGACCCTTAACAGTGGTGTTATGAGTTGTTATAACCATTGTATCTACTGGAATTGTTCTGCTTTGAGCGAACACACTTGCAACTCCCAAAAGAAGTAGGAGTGAAAAGAATTTTTTCATTGTGGTTGGTTTTTAGTTAGAGTTTAAAGGTAATTAAAGGCTTTTAAATTATATGTTAAAATTTCTCAAAAACTCCAAGTCCAAATAAAGCAAAATCATATTTGACGGGATCGTTGGCATCTAGTTGTCTCAAAGCTGTATCTAACTCGTGCAAAGCTTTGGCATCATTTTGCTTTCTGGTGAGTAAGCCTAGTTTTCTGGCTACATTGCCAGAATGCACATCCAAAGGGCAAGAGAGTTGACTAGGAGAGAGACTTTTCCATATACCAAAGTCAACATCATTTTTATCATTGCGAACCATCCATCTTAGAAACATGTTTAGTCGTTTAATTAAGACAGCATAAATTATTAAAACAAAATATACTGATTAAAAAAATATTGGGATATACAAATATCAAATAATTAAAAATTCTCTAACCAATAATTGTTATAACCTATTTAGAAGTCAAGAGTTTTTTTGTGTTATTAAACCTAGCTACAAACAAATAATAAGGTTTTAAAGTAATCTTTTCAATTAGTGGAACG
>Ga0098073_1000164_pt1 | contig 25020 bp, 22 predicted proteins | sample 31_taG_FD_75060 | JGI IMG/M metagenome (GOLD analysis project Ga0098073, IMG submission 75060) | Marine viral communities from the Gulf of Mexico - 31_GoM_OMZ_CsCl metaG | ecosystem: Environmental > Aquatic > Marine > Oceanic | place: Gulf of Mexico | collected 2015-07-12
AACGATTAAACAATAATCATGTTGAAGATTCACTGTTTGAGCATTTAACAAAATGGAAGCCTTATGTTGAAAAATTCGGATTACTCATTATTGAATTACACACCATAAATCCTAAACTTACAGCTAAAAATTTAGGAAAAACTGCTGCAACAGCTTATGATGCCACACATGGTTATTCTGACCAATACATTCTTGAAGTAAATGTGTTTAACAAAATAGCCAAGGATTCAGGATTGAATCCTGAGAGTAAATATTTCACGAAGTTTCCTGATAGCGATCTAGCCACTGTAAGCGTTAATTTACTTAAAGGATAATATGCAAGAGCCCAAAAATGATTTAATTACCAGAGATTGGTTGGCCATTGAAAGAACAAAATTAGCCAACGAACGTACTTTTTTAGCCTACTTTAGAACTTTTATTGTAATTTTAGGAACTGGAATTACAATTTTAAAACTGGAATTTTTCAGTGATTTAAAATCGTTTGGAATCATTTTAATAATTATTTCACCCATAATTTTGATTATAGGAATTGTTAGATTAATTAAAGTGAGGGAAATAATAAGAAAACATTATAAAACTTAACACTACTTAAACCCCAAATTATGTTTAAAACTAGTAAAGACTTCGGATTATTAATACTGCGCGTTGGTGTTTCTGCATTGATGCTAACACATGGTTACGGAAAATTTTTAAAGCTATTTACAGATCCAACAGATTTTGGAGATCCCATTGGATTGGGCCCAACAATTTCATTAATACTAACTGTAATCGGTGAGTTTGTTGCTCCAATATTAATTATCATTGGTTATAAAACAAAATTAGCAGCAATTCCAGCCTTAATTACAATGCTTGTTGCAGCATTTGTAGTTCATGCAGCTGATCCAATAGGCACCAAAGAAAAAGCATTGTTTTATGCAGTGTGTTTCTTAGCCATTGCGTTCACAGGAGCTGGAAAATATTCTATTGATAGAAAATAAGGTGTATTAATTTAGAATTTTTACCATCAATTCTTTAAGCAAATCACCTTGTGGAATTGCATTAGCGCCAACTCCTTTACTTTTAACATCAAACTCACGTAAAGTAGAAATAACGCTACTTACTTTTTTCATTGGATAGTTTCTTGCTGCTGTTAAATACTCATTTACAAAATAAGGATTTACCTTAAGTGAAGAAGCTACTGCTCGAGGTGATTTATCATGCAAACCATGAAGATGCAGCAACTGTGAAAAAAAACTAAACAGTAATGAAACTATTACAACCATTGGATTGTCTTTTGGGTTGTTAGCAAAATAATTTACAATTTTATATGCCTTAAGGTGATCCCTATCACCTATGGCTTTTCGTAACTCAAAATTATTATAATCCTTTGAGATTCCTATGTTTTCCTCAATAAGCTCAGGTGTAATTTGTGTCTCTTTTTTTATAATTAACTGAAGTTTTTCCAACTCATTGTTAATCTTGCTTAAATCCGTTCCTAAAAACTCAACCAACATTTGTGCAGCTTTAGGTGATATAGAGTAGCCCTTTGGTGATAAGGTACGTCTAATCCATTCTGCGACTTGATTTTCATAAAGCTTTTTACTTTCAAAAACGACATTATCCTTTTTTAAAGATTTGTACAGTGCTTTACGTTTATCAATTTTTTTATACTTGAAATTAATTACTAATACAGTCGCAGGCTGAGGGTTTTCTGCATACCCAACTAACTTTTCAATTGTTCGCGACAAATCTTGCGCTTCTTTTACAATCACAACCTGACGTTCAGCCATCATTGGATATCGCTTAGCGTTGGATACAATATCTTCAATTGTAACATCTCGACCGTAAAGCACCATTTGGTTAAAGCCTTTTTCTTCTTCAGAAAGAACGTTATCTTCAATAAAATCTGAAATCTTATCAATATAGTATGGTTCCTCTCCCATTAAAAAATAAATAGGTTTAAGATTTCCGTTTTTTATATCAGCAACTAACTGTTTTACTTCGTCCATTGAAAAAAATTCACCAAATTTGTGTAGTGCAAAAGCTTAACTTCCCTACATATTCGTTTCGTCTCAAAAATAGAGAAAATAAACGTTTTATCTTTGATGATATTCGTAAAAAATTTGTGGTTTTACAACCTGAAGAATGGGTAAGACAACATTGCATCAACTATTTGGTTGTTCAAAAAAACTATCCGAAAACACTTATAAACGTAGAGAAAGAGCTAAAGATAAATGGCTTATCAAAACGTTATGATATAGTGATATATAATTCTGATGGAAGTATTCATTTGATTGTTGAGTGTAAATCACCAAAAATTAATATCAACCAAGAAACTTTTGATCAAATTGCTCGATATAATTTAACTTTAAATGCTACTTACTTAATGGTGACTAATGGAATTAATCATTATTATTGTGCTATGGACTTTGAAACTGAGCGTTATAATTTTTTAAAGGACATTCCAGATTATACCCTATGAATATAGCTGTCGTCATATTAAACTGGAATGGTAAAAAACTATTGGAAGAATTTTTACCATCAGTAGTTGCGCATTCAAAAAATGCAACAGTATATTTAGCAGACAACGCTTCAAAAGACGATTCTATAGATTTTACTATTAAAAATTTTCCAACAATAAAAATCATTGAAAACAAAGTTAACGGAGGATATGCCAAAGGATATAATGATGCTTTAAAAAAGATTGAAGCTGATGTATTTTGTTTGTTGAATAGTGATGTTGAAGTTTCTGAGAATTGGCTTGAACCAATTACCGACTGTTTTCAGGACAACCCTAATACCGCAATTATTCAACCCAAAATATTAGATTATAAAAACAAAGATTATTTTGAATATGCAGGTGCAGCAGGAGGGTTTATAGATAAATATGCTTATCCATATTGTAGAGGAAGAATTTTCAATACCATTGAAAAAGACAACCAGCAATATGAAGGAGTTTCAGAAATTTTTTGGGCCTCTGGTGCTTGCTTCTTTATAAAAAAATCAGTTTTTGAAGCACTCCATGGGTTTGACGAAACTTACTTTGCTCACCAAGAAGAAATCGATATATGTTGGAGAGCAAAAAACATGGGATACCAGATTAAATATATTAGCAAGTCTGTAGTATACCATTTAGGAGGAGGAACTTTAAATGCAATCAACCCTAAAAAAACCTATTTAAACTTCAGGAACAGCCTATTTAATCTTACAAAAAATGCAAATGGCAATTTGTTCGCCTTAATTGTTGTTCGGTTAGTCTTAGACGGCATTGCTGGAATTAAATTTTTAATACATTTTAAAGCAAGTCATACTGCAGCGATAATACGAGCGCATTTTTCTTTTTACAGGAATTTTTTAAGACTATTTAAGTGCAGAAAAAAAAATACCCAAAAAGTGAATTACTACCATAAAACCTCAATAGTATGGCTATATTTTGTAAAAAACAAGGAAACGTTTAATCGTTTATAAGTTTTTAGTAAATATTTTGTTAATACTTTATTTCAGTCTTGTTTTTTATATACTTTTGTTCATAGTTTCAAACTTAACTATTTAATGAATAATCTAATGAAAAAAATAATTTTATTGAGCTTCTCTTTTATGCTCCTTTTAAGTTCATGTGTCTCTAAAAAAGAATATGCGGCACTTGAAGCTAAACAAAAAGAAACACAAGATTTGTTAAACTCTGCAACGGTTAAACTTAACACTTGCTTAGCTGATGCTGCTGCTGCTAACGCCAGAGCAGAAGCCTTAAATGAGAGATTAGCAGATATGCGTAAAACAAATGACAACTTAATTCAAAGCAACAAAGATCTTACTATGCTAACTTCAAAAGGAGCTAGTAACGTTGAAAAATCTTTAGAAAGCTTAAAAGAAAAAGATTTGAAAATTTCTCGTTTACAAGATGCGATGACTAAAAAGGATAGTGTAATGCTAGCTTTAGTTACAAGCTTAAAAAGAGAAGTTGGAATTAACGATCCAGATATTGAAATCAATGTTGAAAAAGGTGTTGTATTCATTTCAATTGCTGATAAATTATTATTTAAAAGCGGCAGCTATAATGTAACGTCTCGTGCTGAAGAAATTTTAGCTAAAGTTGCTAAAGTGATAAAGAGCAAACCTAATTTTGAAGCGATGGTTGAAGGTCACACAGATACAGTTTCATATCAAAAAGGCGTATTACTTGATAACTGGGATTTAAGTGTGAAACGTTCAACTTCAATCATCAGAGTATTACAGGAACTAGGCGTAAACCCAGCTCAATTAATTGCAGCTGGTAGAGGAGAATATGTTCCTTTAGTGAGTAATGATACTGCTGAAAATAGAGCTGTAAATAGAAGAACTCGTATTGTAGTGCTTCCTAAAATTGATCAGTTCTATGATATGATTGAAAAAGAAATGAAGGCTTTAGCTCAAGGTGGCAATTAAGAATTCATAAAACAATATTAAAGAAAGCTCAATCGAAAGATTGGGCTTTTTTTTATAGTATATCCAAGCTTCCCTTTCCTTCTCTAACAATGACAACCTCTCCATCAGAAACATCAATTATAGTTGAAGGTTCATTATCACCATAACCACCATCAATAACTAATTCTACGAGATTATCCCATTTTTCTTTAATTAACTCAGGATCTGTTGTGTATTCAATTATTTCGTCTTCATCGCGAATTGATGTCGAAATTATTGGTCTACCTAATCGTCTTACAATTTCAAGTGCAATGTTATTATTAGGAACACGAATACCAACAGTTTTTTTTTGTTTAAAAGGATTTGGTAAACTTTTGGCACTGGGTAACACAAATGTATAAGGTCCTGGAAGGGCTCGCTTCAATAACTTAAATGTTGAATTATCAATTTGCTTGACATAATCACTTAAATTACTTAAATCGTGACAGATAAAAGAAAAGTTGGATTTCTCAAGTTTTACTCCTTTTATCTTAGCCACACGCTCTAAAGCTTTAAGGTTCGTAATATCGCAACCCAAACCATAAACAGTGTCTGTTGGATAAATGATTAAACCTCCTTTTTTAAGAACACTAACCACCTTATCAATTTCTTTTGGATTAGGGTTTTCTTCGTATATTCTTATAAACTCAGCCATTATCCAATAACATCTAATTTAGCAAAACGAAGTAGCAGTTTTTTTACACCTCCATTTTCAAATTTTATTTCAGCTTTCGCATCAGCTCCAGTACCTTCTATTTTTAAGACTTCACCTTTACCAAAACGCAAATGCTTTACAAAGTTACCTACTACAAGCTTATTATCAAACAAGTTAGACGTCCCATTAGTGCTTTTAACAGGCTTCAAATTTTTGGGTGGACTAATTTTAAATGATTGAGCTTCTGGTTTCGCTTTTTTTGAAGTGACCCTTTGCTTTGCTGGTTTATATCTTATGGTATTGGGTGGAATATCACCAAAAATATCAGCATCCAACATTGGATTAATTCGTCGTTCTTCTGGCGGAGTGATTATATCCAAATACTCATCATCAATTTCTTCAATAAATCGGCTTGGTTCTGAATCAATTAACTTTCCCCATCGATATCGTGATAAGGCATAAGTCAAATAGGCTTGTTTTTCAGCTCTTGTTAATGCGACATAAAACAAGCGTCGTTCCTCTTCCAATTCGCTTCTGGTATTCATGCTCATAGCACTAGGAAACAAATCTTCCTCCAGGCCTACTATAAAAACATATGGAAACTCCAATCCTTTGGCTAAATGTATTGTCATTAACGCTACATGATTTGCGTCGCCTTTATCAGCATCTAAATCTGTTGCTAAAGCTACATCTTCAAGAAATTCGGTTAATGAACCCGTGCTATCTGCTAATTCTCGCTGACCTTCAACAAAGTCTTTAATACCATTAAGAAGTTCTTCAATATTCTCCATTCTAGCTATACCTTCTGGTGTGCCATCATTATTGAATTCTCTAATCAATCCAGACGCTTTTGTCACATGTTCTGCCAGTTCAAAAGCATTTGCAGTCTGATTCATTACCTGAAAACTTGCAATCATTGTAGCAAAATTATCAAGTTTTGTTTTCGTACCTGAGTTGATACCAATATCAACTTTATCAAGATTTTGAATGATTTCAAAAATGGATTTATCATAACCATTAGCTGCAACAATCAGTTTGTCAATAGTAGTTTGACCAATACCTCTTGCAGGAAAATTGATGATACGTTTTAAGGCCTCTTCATCGCTTGGGTTTATGATTAAGCGCAAATAAGACAGAACATCCTTAATTTCTTTTCGCTGATAGAATGATAAACCACCATAAATTCTATAGGGAATGTCTCTTTTTCTTAACGCATCTTCAATAGATCTCGATTGTGCATTGGTTCTATACAAAACTGCAAAATCACTATTATTAAGTTGATTTTGCATCTTATTTTCCCAAATAGTACTAGCTACATATCGCCCTTCATCACCATCTGTTAAAGAACGATGTACTTTTATTTTTGAACCAGCATCATTAGCAGTCCAGACTACTTTATCAAGTTTCGTTTCGTTTTTATCAATGATAGAATTGGCTGCATTTACTATGTTTTTAGTAGATCGATAATTCTGTTCCAATCGAAACACCTTAACATCATCGTAGTCACGTTGAAAATTTAAAATGTTGTTGATGTTAGCACCACGAAAGGCATAAATACTCTGTGCATCGTCACCAACAACACAAATGTTTTGAAATCGATCTGATAAGGCCCTAACAATTAAATATTGTGAATGATTTGTATCCTGATACTCATCAACTAAAATGTACCTAAATCTATCCTGATATTTCGCTAAGACATCTGGAAATCGCGTAAGGAGCTCGTTGGTTTTCAATAATAAATCATCAAAATCCATCGCTCCAGCTTTAAAACAGCGTTCAACGTAATTTTTATATATCTCACCTAATTTTGGTCGCCTTGCTGCAGCATCAGCCTCCATTAATTCAGGATTCTGGAAATAAGCTTTAACTGTTATGAGGCTATTTTTATATGATGAAATCCTAGAGCGAATTTGTTTGTATTTGTAAATGTCTTTATCAAGTTTCATTTCCTTGATTATGGAAGCAATTAAACGATCAGAATCTTGAGTATCATAAATAGTGAAATTGCTTGGATAACCCAATCGATCTGCTTCAAAACGCAGTATTTTTGCAAACACTGAGTGAAATGTTCCCATCCACAAATTCTTAGCTTCACTATCACCAACAATGGTAGCAATTCTGCTTTTCATTTCACGAGCTGCTTTATTTGTAAATGTAAGGGCCAAAATATTAAAAGGATCGACACCTTGGCTCATTAAATAAGCAATTCTATACGTTAACACTCGCGTTTTTCCAGAACCAGCTCCAGCAATGACAATCATAGGACCATCTTTTTGCAAAGTTGGTGCTAATTGTGCATCGTTTAGCTGACTTAAATAGTTCTCCAATTCAATAACATTTTAAACCGTGAATTTAGCCAATGTTAAACGGTTTTCTAAATGATATTTGGAATAATTATAAACAATTCAAATTCTACATATTGTTTTATAAAATTTAAATATCTTTAAGCCTAATATTTTTTTAATGAAAAGAATTCTCTTCGTTTTAGGAATGTGCCTAGGTGCCACATTCATTACTGTTGCCCAAGAAAATCAAAAAATTATTAAAGATTTCGGCCAAACATTCAATGTTGAAAATCCAGACATCAAAACTGACATGGATGCTAATCACAAAATTATTTTTGATGTTACTCAGTCTTCAGAAGATAAAAGCGTTGTGAATAAATATATTGAAACTGCAGCTCGTTTTTTGAATATGCATGCAAAAGCAGGTCTAAAACCTGAACAATTACATGTTGCAATGACGCTACATGGAGGTGCTTGGCAAGATGTCATGACCAATGAAGCTTATAAAGAGAAATTTGGAGTAGATAATCCCAATTTTGAACTAATCAATCAATTAACTGAAGCTGGAGTTGACATTATCCTGTGTGGACAAACAGCTGGAGCAAGAGGACTTAATAAAACAAACGTTAATCCAAATGTTAAGTTTGCGTTGTCTGCCATGACTGCACTTTTACAATACCAGAATAACGGTTACCGATTCTTGAAATTTTAACAAACTATACTATAATGAAAAAACTATTCGTTACCATCTCTCTGTTTGTATGTGCTTCTGCATTTGCTCAACACGGTTTAGATAAAGATATTGCCAATATTGAAAACAAAGTCATTGAATGGCGTCGTGATTTTCATCAAAATCCAGAATTATCAAATAGAGAATTTAAAACTGCTGAAAAAATTGCATCTCATTTAAAGTCTCTAGGATTGGAAGTGCAAACTGGAGTCGCTCACACTGGAGTTGTTGGCATTTTAAAAGGGAAAAAGCCTGGAAAAGTACTGGCGTTGCGAGCAGATATTGATGCCTTACCTGTTCCTGAGCGTGCTGACTTACCTTTTAAATCAACTGCTAAAGGAGAATATAACGGTGAAGAAGTTCCTGTAATGCATGCTTGTGGTCATGACACTCATATTGCAATACTCATGGGTGTTGCAGAAATCATGTCTAAAAACACAGATAAAATAAACGGTACCATAAAGTTCATTTTTCAACCAGCTGAAGAAGGAGCTCCTTCTGGAGAAGAAGGTGGTGCAAAGCTAATGGTTAAAGAAGGTGTTTTAAAAAATCCAGATGTAAATGCTGTTTTTGGCTTACACATTGGCTCTGGTCAACCTGTCAATACAATTGCTTATAAATCTGGTGGTATGATGGCAGCCGTCAATAGTTTTGAAATAAACGTTAAGGGAAAACAAAGTCATGGTTCAACACCTTGGACTAGTATTGATCCTATTATTGCAAGTGTTAAAATAATTGATGGTTTACAAACTCTTGTAAGTAGAGAAATGCCTCTGACCACTGAGGCTGTTGTGTTAACAATTGGAAAAATTGAAAGTGGTGTTAGACATAATATTATTCCTGAATCTGCACAAATGTTAGGTACTTTAAGAACACTAGATGCAGATATGCGTTCAACAATTATCAAGCGTATGAAAGAAATGGTTCCAGCCATTGCAAAAGCTTACAAGGCTGAAGCAACAATTGATATTGATGAAGGCTATCCAATTACCTATAATGACCCTGAACTAACAACACAAATGCTTCCTTCGTTGCAAAAAGCGGCTGGAGCTGAAAACGTGTTCGTTATTAAAGCCATAACTGGAGCAGAAGATTTTTCGTTTTTTCAAAAAGAAGTTCCTGGATTATTCTTCTTTTTAGGAGGAATGACTCCTGGTGAAACAGAGGCATTTCCTCATCATACTCCAGATTTCTATATTGATGAAAGTGGCATGTTATTAGGTGTAAAAACATTTATTCAATTGTCTTTAGACTATTTGAATAATTAAAATTGAATAGATGGAATTGATGTCCCAAATTTCTTGGTGGATGTGGATACTCATTGTATTAGCTATAATTGCTATACGTGATATTTTCTTTCAGAAAAAGCACACCATTAGCCACAACTATCCTATCCTTGGGCATTTGCGATATCTGTTTGAGAAAATCGGCCCAGAAATTCGGCAGTACTTCGTAGCAAATAACAGAGAAGAACTACCTTTTAATCGTATTGAACGTGGTTGGATATACGCATCGGCAAAAAAGGAAAACAATTACGAAGGTTTCGGCACAGATAGAGATATTTATGCACATCAGCATATTTTTATAAATAATGCAATGATGCCCTATAAATTGCCCGAAAATCATCCAAATAAAATTGACCCAAACTTTCTACCCTGTGCAAAAGTAATGGGTGCTTATAATAAACGAAAAAAACCATATCGTCCAGCTTCCATTATAAATGTGTCTGCTATGAGTTTTGGTTCACTATCTGCTAAAGCCGTTGAATCTTTAAATAAAGGCGTCAAAATGGCTAGAGCATATCACAACACTGGAGAGGGCGGTTTATCACCTTATCACAGTCATGGTGGCGATGTTGTATTTCATTTTGGTACTGGCTATTTTGGTGTTAGAGACCAAGATGGGAATTTTTCTATGGAAAAAATGCGACAATTAGTCAATGATAATCCTTTTGTTAAAGCTATTGAAATCAAATTATCTCAAGGCGCTAAACCTGGAAAAGGCGGTGTTTTACCTGGCGCAAAGATTACCCAAGAAATTGCTGAAATAAGAGGTGTTGAAGTGGGTAAAGATGTTTTATCGCCACCAAATCATTCTGCCTTTTCCAATGTGAGAGAGCTAATGCATTTTATTGAGGACATCGCAGAAAACACTGGCCTTCCTGTTGGTATTAAAGCTGCTATCGGAAAATTGAACGAATGGGAAGAACTTGCCGATTTAATGATTGAAACTGGAAAAGGTCCGGATTTTATCACGATAGATGGTGGTGAAGGTGGCACTGGAGCTGCACCTCCAAGTTTTGCAGATCATGTATCATTACCTTGGGTATATGGCTTTAGCGATTTGTATAAAGTCTTTAAAAAACGAAACTTAACAGATCGAATCGTTTTTATTGGTAGTGGAAAATTAGGCTTTCCAGCCAAAGCAGCCATGGCATTTGCAATGGGAGCAGATTGTATTAATGTTGCTAGAGAGGCTATGATGAGTATTGGTTGTATACAAGCTCAGGTTTGCCACACCAATCGTTGTCCTAGCGGTGTTGCGACACAAAGTAAATGGTTACAAAACGGCATCAATATTCCGCTTAAATCTGTTAGACTTGCACAATATTTCAAAACGTTTAGAAAGGAATTAGTAGAAATTACACATGCAGCTGGTTACGAACATCCTTGTCAATTTAATATGAAAGACATCGATGTCAATGTTGACGACCATAATCTTTCCGAAGAATTAGACAGAACTTACAACTACCAAAAAACACCTGTTAAATTTACCAATATGCAAGAATTAAAAGATTGCATATATTTGGGAGGAAAGTATTAGTCTAACAGTAGACTAAATTTATTTTAAAAAAATATAGTACTTTTAAACTTATTAATGCCTCAACAACTAAACAAGAACCTATGGATATTGAAAAAATATTTGAAGTCTTTTTATATGCTGTTCCTGCTCTTATTACAGGAATGATTGCTTATTATTTTTTTAAAGAACACACCAAAAATGAAGATGGTAGAAGACGCTTCTTATTGCATAAAGATTTACAAGTAAATGCATTGCCTATACGTTTACAAGCTTATGAGCGCATGGCTCTTTTTTTGGAACGAATCTCACCAAATAAATTGTTAATTAGAATATCTCCAACATCTTCTGATAAAGATAGTTACGAATCTTTACTTATAGCAAGTATTGAACAAGAATTTGAACATAATTTATCTCAGCAAATTTATTTAAGTGACGAATGCTGGAGTATTATTTGCGCTGCAAAAAGCGCTACCATTCAGTTAATTAGAAAAGCTTCTTTACTTGAAAAAACCAACTCAGCAAACAAGCTTCGAGAAGTTATTTTAACCGAAATGATGGAGAAACGTGCGCCAAGTGACGCTGCACTATCTTATGTGAAAAACGAAGTCAGTGAATTGTGGTAAAACACTAAATCTTTAAGTCGTTTGATAATTTATTTTGGTGTTTTTTCTTGGCGTAATCATAACCTTGTTGCCACCAATTCACCATCAGGCGTTTACTAAAAATAAGAGAGTTTTCAGTTAAAGTGGTAGGTGTATAATAAATATTCAGTTTTACATTTTGGTTTTTTGCTGCCAATTTTCCAATCTCTATATCACTTCTTTCAACTTGATCTAAAAGATGCCCAAATAAACTTAGCATTAACGAAAATGGGTTTTTACCAAGGACTTTTTGTTTTTCCATATTCTGAGCTTCTAAAACAATAGCATCAACTTCAGTAGCACCTCTTTTTATAGCTTCTCTAATTGGTATTACACATCCTAAACCGCCATCTGCATATTCAAACCCATCAACCGTAGCCAATGACATAAAAGGAATATAATTACAGGAAATCCAAATCCAATTGCAAAATTCTTCGTAAGTACAGTGTTTTATAGACTTATATTCAACACTATTTTTGGATAAATTAGAAACAGTGACCACAACATCGTCTTTAGTCGCTCTAATGGTATGAAATTCCTTTTCCGTAAATTGTCGTCTAATATTTCGTTTCAACGCTTTGCTTTCACCAAACGTACGCTTCAAACGAATAAACTGCCATAAAGAATTTACAAAGTCAATTGACACATATTCCCTATCTCCCTTTTTTCTTTGCACAAATGGACTCACACTAAAAATATCATCTTGCTGTACGTTCGTAAAGATGTTATAAATCTTATCAATCTTATTTAAGGACAAATGAGGAATAAGCAAACTTCCAGTTGAAGTCCCTAAAAACATGTCATATTCTTTACCTAGATCTTGCATCAAATATTGGGCAACGCCACCTGCAAATGCACCTTTGCTACCACCTCCAGATATCACTAATGCTCTCATATTATTCAGCAGTTTCTAATGGACTTGATTTTTCATTGGTATGTCGTGCAAACTCATATCCACTTTGCCACCATTGTGTCATTTTTTCTTTATTAAAAATTAATGAATTGGTCGTCAAAACAGTTGGTGTGTAGTAAAAATTAATAATCGCGTCGTTGTTTGTAGCAACAAATTTTCCAATTCTAATATTTTGACTTTCAATTCTATCAAGCATAAAATTAAACATATTTGTCAATAATGAAAATGGATTAAGGGAAGGCATCCTATTTAATTGTGAAACTTCCGTCTGTAAAACAATGGCATCTACTTCTGTTGCTCCTCTTTTTATAGCTTCTTCAATTGGCACCATAGAACCTAGTCCTCCATCAGCATATTCACAGCCATTTTTTTTAACTAACGACATAAAAGGTGTGTAATTGCAGGAAATCCAAATCCACTCACAAAACTCTAAATAACTAAAATCTTTTATCGATTTATATTCAACTTGATTAAGAGAAAGATTTGAGACGGTTACCACAACATCGAGATAGTTTTGCCTTAAAGTATTAAAATCTGCTTCAGAAATAGAATCTTCAATGAGCTTTTTTAAATGAAAACTTTCGCCAAAAGTTTTACTGCCTTTTATAAAGTTTTTTATGATGTTAAAATGATGTATTCCTATATTTTCAACACCATGTTTTGTTTTTATTTTAAAAGGACAATGGCTAAAAATACTGTTTTGATTGACATTTGTATAAATACTCTTAATTTCATCAACCTTGCGCAACGCCAGGTGTGACACCAACAAACTACCAGTAGATGTGCCAATAAAAAGATCGTAATTGTTTTTCTTTTGCTCAATGAGATATTGCGCCACACCTCCAGCAAAAGCACCTTTACTTCCTCCTCCTGATATAACTAGTGCTCTCATTGTGTCTACTTGTTAAACAAAGTTAAAACCAATTTATTAATTAGCCTTGCTAATACTAACAAAAGAATTATTTTAGTTGAATGAATACAAACCTCCAAACTCCAATAGATTATTTAAAAGGTGTTGGTCCAAATCGCGCAGATTTGTTGCGCAAGGAGCTAGGTATTCATACCTATCAGGATTTAATTAACCTATTTCCCAATCGCTATATTGATAGAACTCAATATTACAAAATAAACCAAATACAGCGCAACTCAGCCGAAGTCCAAATTATTGGACAAATCACCAACCTAAAAGAAATAGCTCAAAAACGCGGCAAACGTTTGGTTGCTACATTTCAGGACGATACAGGGAGTATGGAATTGGTATGGTTTAGAGGTCATAAATGGATTAGAGAAAGTATTAAACCCAACACACCTTATGTGATTTTTGGTAAAACCAATTGGTTCAATGGCACATTCAGCATGCCACATCCAGAAATGGAATTACTCCAAGATCATGAAAAAAGCCTAAGCTCTGCCATGCAAGCTGTATATCCATCGACTGAAAAACTATCGAATAAAGGCATTACAAATCGTGTGATCATAAAAATCATGCAACAATTGTTTTTAGAAACCAAAGGAAAATTTTCGGAAACACTATCTGAAAACCTTCTTGAAGAACAAAAATTATTATCCAAATCTGAAGCTCTTTTTAACATCCATTTTCCGAAATCACAATCGCTTTTAGCACGTGCTCAATTTCGATTGAAATTCGAAGAATTATTTTACATTCAATTACAATTAATTCTAAAAAACCTCATTCATAAATCAAAAATTAAAGGCTTCACTTTTGAAAAAGTAGGTACTTACTTTAATACCTTTTTTCAAGAGCATTTACCGTTTGAATTGACCAATGCACAGAAGCGAGTCATTAAAGAAATTAGACATGATTTAGGAAGCAATGCTCAGATGAATCGTCTTTTACAAGGCGATGTTGGGTCTGGAAAGACCATTGTAGCGCTAATGTCAATGTTTATAGCACTTGACAACGGTTTTCAAGCGTGTTTAATGGCGCCGACTGAAATTTTGTCAGTCCAACACTATAATGGATTACTTGAACAATGTAATAAATTGAATATCAGTATAAAACTACTTACTGGTTCAACTAATACTTCAGAAAGAAAAAAAATTCATGAATCACTTGAAAATGGCGATTTAAAGATACTAATTGGCACTCATGCCTTGCTTGAAGATAAGGTGAAATTTAAAAATTTAGGCTTAGCAATTATTGATGAGCAGCATCGCTTTGGAGTTGAACAACGAAGTAAATTGTGGCATAAAAACACCTCTCCTCCACACATTTTAATTATGACTGCAACACCAATTCCGAGAACTTTAGCAATGTCTGTTTATGGTGATTTAGACATCTCAATAATTGATGAATTACCTCCTGGTAGAAAGGACATAAAAACCGTTCATCGTTATGATAATAATCGACTTAAAGTTTGGCGATTTTTAAAAGATGAAATTAAAAAAGGCAGACAGGTTTACATCGTTTATCCTCTAATCCAAGAAAGTGAAACTATGGATTACAAAGATTTAATGGATGGATACGCGAGCCTGGAAAGAGATTTTCCTAAACCAGAATATCAGATATCGATTGTACATGGCAAAATGAAAGCTGCAGATAAAGATTATGAGATGCAACGTTTCGTAAAAGGAGAAACCCAAATCATGGTTGCCACAACTGTGATTGAAGTTGGTGTGAATGTACCAAATGCTTCTGTCATGGTAATAGAGAGTGCTGAACGCTTTGGATTATCGCAATTGCATCAATTAAGAGGCCGAGTTGGTCGTGGTGCTGAGCAAAGTTATTGCATCTTAATGACAAGCCACAAATTAAGCAATGACAGCAAAACACGCTTAGAGACTATGGTAAAAACCAATGATGGTTTTGATATTGCTGAAGTGGATTTAAGATTGAGAGGTCCAGGTGATATAATGGGAACACAACAAAGTGGCGTGTTAAACTTAAAAATTGCAGACATTATTAAGGATAAAGATATTTTGCAGCAAGCACGTTATTATGCTAAACGTGTTTTAAGTAACGACCCTTCTCTGGCTAATTCTGAAAACAAGGTTATTCTAAACACTTATAGACAACTAAGTAAATACAAGAATATTTGGAACTATATCAGTTAAAAAAGCCCAAAGTCTCTAACCAACCAAGAGAGCTTTGGGCACAAAACTAAACATTGACTGTTCGTTTTTTAATTGATGTCTTCTCCTTTTTCCAATTTTGCAATATTAGCTTCAATTGCTGCTTTATTACCTGCATCGGGAACTCTTGCATGTGCTTTCTTTAAATGAGCTAAAGCTTTCTTATAATCTCCTAATGCTGAATAGCCTCTCGCCAAACCATAATCGACTGGCCAAGTATCAGGATGTTTCTTAGCGTTCATTTTAAACACGTCTAAGGCTTTATCTTTCAGTCCGAATTGAATATACTGTCTTCCTATTTGATGTACTTCTAATAACGTTGCATTTGGCAAATAATTATCATAAGCAGCTAGCGCCTCTTGTTGTTTTCCCATTTTATTCAGAATACCTGCTTTAATATTCGTATTATTAAAATCTTGCTGACTGTAAAATTGTCCAGCGATGGCATTATTAATCCAAACTAAAGCTTCTTCTAAATCTCCACCATTATTCATAGAAAATGCCGCGGCTTGCTCCCAAGTCTGCCTACTAAATCCTGGTTGATCCTGTAATTTTTTTCTAATATCAGCAAGAACTACATTAGTAACATCGACTTCAATTTTAAAAGGAAATTGTTTCTTTTCCCAATTTAAAACTGCAGTAGCGGAGTTTGCTGTGACATCAACAAAGGTATAGGTGAGCTGTTCCACATGAGGAATAGTTTTGGTTTGAACCTCTACTCTTAGTGCATCTTCGCTAGGTTCGTAAAAAAAACTGCCCCAAGCTGTATAATTTTTCGAGAATATAATGGTAGCTCCACCATCTTCTTTAACCACAATATGTAAACCATATTTTCCAGCAGCAAGAGGTTTTCCTTCTACTTTGACATCACTCGTGAATTTAATTATTGTATTCTCATTAGCACCAGCTCGCCAAGGTGAAGCTGTTGCTGTACCAAAACCGAGATTATTCATACCATAAGGAACTAATGCTCCCCAAATTTCGCGACCATTTACACTAGGTCTTGAGTAATTGATATACATTTCTGTAGTTCCAACAGTCTGAGAAACTGAAGCTTTCTGACTTCCTGTTGGAAGTTTTAATTGTGCATTTAAAAGAGTGTGTGTAAATAATGATGTGACAAAGAACACAACATACACCAAAGGGTTGAGTTGTTTCATTTTGATTGATTGTTTTTGATTGTTTGATTCTTAAAGGTAGGATGAGATTGACCTCTAAAATGTTAGCAGTTTGTTAATTAACTTTATGTTATGAAGATTTTAACGAATATAATAAATGGTTATTCTGAGAGCAAAGTATTTAAAAACGCTTCAAATTCTGCTTCAAAATTCTTATATTTTTCACCTGTTGCAGGTCCATTAAATCCCGTATGAATTTTTCTAACTTTTCCTGTTCTATCCAAGTAAATGGTTGTTGGATACGAAACCACTTTATTGAGCATTGGCATTTTTTCTTGAGCCTTCCCTTTGTCGTTAGTTCCTATTTGAGCCAATAAAATCTCGTAATTCAACCCTACACGTTCTTTCATTCTGGTAATACCTTTAATGGCTTTATCTTCTGTTTTAGCGTTCTCAAAAGCCAAAGCAACTATTTCTAAGCCTCTATCTTTATTCTCTTCGTAGTATTTTGAATAGAATTTAGTTTCATCTAAACAATTAGGACAATACGAACCCATTAATTGCACCAATACCACTTTATCTTTAAACTGGTCGTCAGATAAGGACACCAAGTTGCCTTTTAAATCAGGAAAAGAAAAGTTAAACGTATCATAGCCTTCATTTATAAAAGTTAAGGTGTATTCATCTGGCAATTCAAAATTGGGATTCGGTTTTCCAACAAAGGTTTCGGTAGAATGATTCCCTGAGTAAAAATTTCCAACCATTGAAGAATCAGTTACATGAGCTTTAAACAAAAATGCATGAGCTCCATCAAAAGTCGAAATCATCAAAGTATCAGCATTTACAATACCTTCAAGATAACGATAATCTCCAGTTGGTGTTCTTATGGTACCAGTAATTATATTCTCATTTTGACTTAGAACAGCTTTGGCGGGATAAATGTTTCCGTAATCGTTAAACTCCATTTCCCAGACTCCAGAAACATCAATATTGCTGCTTTGTGAATCTTCAAAACGCATTTTTATATCATACTCAGCATAAATTGCTACACTCCTATCCCTATCTTCTTCAATCCATTGTCCTTGAAAATTATTTCCATCTAACTTAGCAGTAATAACCGTTTCAAAATATGGTAACTTAATAAATATAGAATCGTTCTTATATTCAATTTCATCAACCTCTATGACTTCCTCAGCATTAAATATTTTTAAAGTTGTTTCAGATGTCACTTCAAAAATAAATGGTACAAGTTGATTGTCTTGTGCAATCAAGCTTCCTCTATAAGTGCCAATCTCTAAAGTTTTCACTTCATTTTCCTGACAAGAAAATATTGTCAGAAAAAGCATAATCAATAACCTATTTCGCATACCTGAATGATTTGTTTTATGATTCGAAATAACAACATTTTACTTAGATAAAAAAATAAGCTTATACCTAGAGTTAAAAGTCAAGTATTATTATATTTGTCGCTTGTAAAGACTACACAATGAAGATTTCATATAATTGGTTAAAGCAATTCATTAAAATTGATTGGAATGCCGAAAAAACTGGAGAGCTATTAACAGATTTAGGCTTAGAAATTGAAGGCATTGATGCCTATCAATCAGTTAAAGGCGGTTTAGAAGGTGTTATTATTGGTGAGGTGTTAACTTGTGAACAACATCCAAATGCAGATCGATTAAAAGTTACTACAGTAAATATTGGTGCTAAAGAACCTTTACATATAGTTTGTGGCGCTCCAAATGTAGCGGCAGGACAAAAAGTTCCAGTAGCCACTATTGGAACCACACTATACACTCTTGAAGGCGAAGCCTGGACTATTAAAAAAGGGAAGATTCGAGGTGAAGTTAGTGAAGGCATGATTTGCTCTGAAGATGAAATTGGTTTAGGGACTTCACACGACGGTATTATGGTTCTTGACAAGGACATAAAAGTCGGAACACCTGCTGCAGAAATATTTGAAGTTGAAAACGATTACGTTTTTGAAATTGGATTAACACCGAACAGAGCTGATGCTATGAGTCATTTTGGTGTAGCGAGAGATTTAAAAGCAGGCTTAATTCAACAAGACATAAATTTAGAATTGATTACACCTTCTGTTAGTGCGTTTCATGTTGATAATCGTGCGCTAAAGATTGATGTTGATCTTAAAGATAAAAAACGAGCTCCAAGATATTGTGGTGTCACAATTTCTGGGTTAAAAGTTGAAGATTCTCCTAGTTGGCTCCAACACAGATTGAAAGCAATTGGTTTATCACCTATTAACAATGTAGTTGATGCAACCAATTACGTGTTGCATGAATTAGGTCAACCGTTGCACGCTTTTGATGCAGATAAAATAAATGGCAAAAAAATCATTGTAAAAACTCTTCCTACTGGAACAAAATTTGTCACCCTTGATGAAGTTGAACGCGAATTGCATGAGGAAGATTTAATGATTTGCGATGGTAAAGAAAATCCAATGTGTATTGCTGGAGTTTTTGGAGGCATACATTCTGGAGTGACAGAAGAAACAACTAGCATCTTTCTAGAAAGCGCGTATTTTGATCCTGTTTCTATTAGAAAAACAGCGAAACGGCATGCTTTAAATACTGATGCGTCATTTAGATTTGAAAGAGGTATTGACCCAAATATTACAGAGTACGCATTAAAACGTGCAGCTTTATTAATTGCGGAAATTGCTGATGGTGAAATTACTAGCGATGTAATTGATGAATATCCATTAAAAATTGAAGATTTTCAGGTTCGTTTAAGTTTTGAGAATGCCAAAAATTTAATTGGAGAAGATATTCCTAGAGAAATTATCAAACGTATTTTAATGTCTTTAGACATTAAAATTAATAACGTAACTGAAACTGGTTTAGGCTTAACAGTCCCATCATACAGAAACGATGTGCAACGTGAAGCTGATATTATTGAAGAAATCCTACGAGTGTATGGATACAATAATGTTGGAACTACAGAAAAGCTAAATGCTTCTATATCCAATTCTTCAAGATTTGAAGATCATAAAGTGCAGAATGTTATTGGAAATCAACTGGTCTCTCAAGGGTTTTATGAGATTATGGCCAACTCGTTGACATCTCCTGATTATGCTAAGTTAAGTGAACAATTAAAAGAAGAACATAATGTTACGATGCTAAATCCTTTAAGTACAGATTTATCGGTATTAAGGCAATCGTTGCTATTTTCTGGGTTGGAAGCCATTGCTCATAACATTAACCGAAGACAAACCAGTTTAAAGTTATTTGAATTTGGTAAAACCTATCATAACTACAATGAAACTCGTGAGGAGCATAAACATTTAAGTTTATTAGTAACTGGAAATAAAACTGCCGAACGATGGAATGCAGAAAACAAACCAAGCGATTTCTTTTACTTAAAAGGTAATGTTGATGCTATTTTAAACCGACTAGGTATTTCTAGAGCGAGAACATCTCCAATAAAAAATGATGTGTTTAGCGAAGGCTTAAGTCTTGGACTTGGTAAAACCAAGTTAGTAGACTTCGGAATAGTGAAGAAGTCTATTTTGAAAAAATTCGGTATTTCTCAAGAGGTTTTGTTTGCAGATTTTAATTGGGACAATATTCTTGAGGTTGCAAAACGCAATAAAATTACGTTTACAGATATCCCAAAATATCCTGAAGTTAGACGTGACTTTGCTTTGTTATTAGACCAATCTGTTTCCTTTGAGGAAATCCATAAAATTGCGAATCAATCTGAAAAGCAATTGCTTAAAAATGTGAATCTGTTTGATGTATACGAAGGCAAAAATTTACCTAAAGGCAAAAAGAGTTATGCCGTAAGCTTCACCTTGCAAGACGAACACAAAACACTAACTGATAAGCAAATTGATAAGATTATGAGTAAGTTACAAAGTAATTTTGAAAATCAGCTTGGAGCTGAATTAAGATAAATGATTTGTTAAATATTTTCACCATGCTGAGAAAGGTCAAGACCTTTTTCTTCTTGGTATTCTTTTACCCTAAGAGTTAACAATTTATCAACTATTTTTAATATAATATAAGTTCCCACAAAACTGAAAAGTGCAACAAGCACCAAAGCGATGAGATGATAAAGCATTGTTTCATACTCACCATAAATAAGACCAACATCTTTTGCAAAAACAGAGGTTAATAACATTCCGACAATGCCACCTACTCCATGACTTGGAAAAACATCAAGAGTATCATCAATCTCAGATTTTTTATTGACACTAATTGCTACATTACTAACTATAGCAGCAATAAATCCAATTACAATACTTTGACTCAACGTTACAAAACCTGCGGCTGGCGTTATAGCGACTAGACCTACAATTGCTCCAATACAGGCTCCCAATGAGGACATTTTTTTTCCTCGAAACCTATCAAAAAACAACCAAGTAATCATGGATGCTGCTGAGGCCAAATTAGTATTTGCAAATGCAATTACTGCGTCAGTATTTGCTCCTAAAGCTGATCCTGCATTAAAACCAAACCAACCAAACCAAAGCAAACCTGTTCCCAGAATTACAAAAGGAATATTGGCAGGTTTTTCTAACTTCTCTTTTCTTTTCCCTAAATAAATAGCACTTGCAAGTGCAGCTATACCAGCAGACATGTGAACAACTGTTCCACCAGCAAAATCTAGCACACCCCAATTTCTTAGTAATCCATCAGGATGCCAAGTCATGTGTGCCAAAGGTGCATAAATAAATAAGGAGAAAAATACCATAAATAAAATATAGCTTCGAAACCTAATGCGTTCGGCAAAACTTCCAGTAATTAGCGCAGGTGTGATAATGGCAAATTTTAATTGAAATAAAGCAAAAAGTAAAAATGGGATTGTATCTGAAAAATTTGAATTTGGCGATAAACTCACATCTTTAAAATTAAAGAATGTTGCAGGATTACCAATTACTCCATAATAACTGTCACCAAATGCAAGACTAAATCCTACAACAACCCATAAAACACTTATAACTCCCAATGCGACAAAACTTTGAAGCATGGTAGAAATGACACTTTTTCGATTCACCATTCCTCCATAAAAAAAGGCAAGTCCAGGAGTCATTAAAAACACCAAAGCAGTTGCCACAATCATCCAAGCCGTATCGCCTGAGTCTATATTATTAGTATTAGTTAAAACTTGATATTCTGTTCCACACAATAATATCACTACAACCAAAAGTGTTAATGTTATAAAATTTATTTTTTTACCCATGATTTATCAATGTTAAAGTGATAAAAATATAAATTTTATATTGTGACACCCTATTTTTTTTGGGGTTGCATTAGATTTTTATCAAGTTTTTAAAATAAATGAAAAAAATTAAAATATTCATTTTTAGAAGTGTAAATATTAAGAATTTGTGAATTGCTAAAAGCTAAATACAGCTCTAAAACCTAATTTTTATGTGTGAATATTTTTTATGAAAATGCCCTAAATATTTGAATCAAATAAGACTTGCCAAATACCTTGAGCATTCTTCTGCCATACAAGAATGTATTTTCCGTTGTAAGAGCCTTCGCATTGTCCAAATTCATAAACAATAGTTTCAGAAACTGACTCTACCAAAATTGGATTCAAAGTTAATTGGTATTGCTCATTATTCATGTAGACATATTCTTTTACTAAATCATTTCTCCCGATGAGCAAACGACCTCTGTTATAGTACATGGTATTTTCTGAATACACATTTTCAATTAAGGATTTAGCATTGTGAGCGTTACATAAAGCCATCCAATTTGCTCGTTGCTTGTCAATCTCTTTTAAATCAACATTGGATCCATCAGTTTCCATAATGAATTCCAATTCTCGCTTGTCTTCATTATTTGAGGTATTCCAAATAATCAGATGTTTTGCCAAACCGTCGTCTTTGTTTATAAAACTTCCAATTTCATAATCATAAGAATCATTCGCCTCTATTCTTTTAGTGGTTGACACACTTTTAACCACGAAATCACTTTTTGGAACCAATTCTAAAATTTCATTTCTATTGGCCAAATCAACTCCATTTACGGAAAGTACCATTGCATTTTCTGTATACAAACTAGATAGTAATTCCATATTTTTATCATTTATGGCTTCCATCCATTTTTGGTTGGCTGAAATTGAGTCAGAATTTATTGATATCGACTTTTCCAATGTAATATCTTGCGAACCTTCTTTATTAACATCTTCCCTACAACTAGCAAAAAGAATAATATTTAATAGTAAAACAACTATTTTTAATTTCATATTTTTAAAATTATACATTTTTTAAATGTCTATTGACTAAGATAAAGCCTAAAACCATAAACTTGCAAATCGGATTGTTTAAAATCTAAATCTTCAGATCGTTTAAATCCTAATTTTTCATACATACTCCATGCAATTTGCATCGCTTTGGTAGAATGAATAATTAATTGCTGTTGACTTTCTTTTTTTGCTAAATCTATACAATATAAAGTAAGCAACTTACCAAGACCTTTACCTCTCGCTTTATGACAAACTGCCAATAGCCTAAAACCGGCAGCATGTTTTTCTTTCGTTGCAGAACCTCCAGAACCATAATGTTGCATATCTCCAAAATAAACAACTGCACCATCTAAAGTTTCCTTTTCCGAAACTGCGACGAGTAATTTGACTTTTGGTTTTATAGTAAACTCACCAACGTTTGCTAATGTATTGTAATAGTTAGGTTGCTCTTCTTTTTTAGGAAAGCCTCCTAATTGAGAATAGACATCAACCATTAGGTTGCCTACTTCGGCAAACTCATTAATTTTCGCCTCTCGTACTATGTGTTTTAAATTAGACATGTATACTACAATATCGCACCTATTAAAGTCGCAATACCTATAATAAATATTAAATATAAAGACATTTTTTTAAAGGTATCTTGCGAAACTTTTCTAAGTAATACTTTACCAATGTAAGTACCAATAATACCGATTACGATTAAAAAAGGAATATAGATTAAAATCTCTTTAGTAATGAATCCATTGAAAAAATAGATAATGGTTCTGCTAAAATCAACGAAAAAATCAATGATTGCTGAGGTTGCAATAAAGGCATTTTTTTCAAGATTAAAGGCTGCCATAGTTAAGCCTCTAATAGCTCCTCCTGTTCCTAACACGCCAGCAAATAGTCCTGAAAATGTTCCTCCAAGAATCGCTTCACGCTTGTTCGGTTTAATAATTAAGTTCTTTTTGATGAGGAATAACAGACTTAAACCAATCAAGAAAACACCCAAAATAATTTCAAGCAAATATTCATTGAGATATTTTGCAATAATACCTCCAACAATGACAAAAATAACGGCAGGAATACCAAGATAAATTATTAGCTTTTTGTCAATTCCTTTCTTAAACATGGCAATCTTGCTCAAATTACTTGCCACGTGAAACAATGCAGTAATGCCTAATACGGTTTGAAAATCGAAATAAAAATTAGCAACAGGAACAAAAAAAACAGAAGAACCAAAACCACCAACTGTGCCAATAATTTCAGCTAATAAAGCCAATAGCAAAAAAAGATATTCAAGGTTTTTCAATTGGTTGATTTAATTTAGTTTTTAATCTTTTTGTAGGTCTTCATAAGCTCTAAAACCTTATCAATTGGTAAGGCTTCAATGATATGTCCATCACGTCCACTTATTGTTTTAGCAGCGAATAACGCGTTTAATATGGCTTCTTCGGTGGATTCTATAGTTGCTAAAAACAAAGGTGACATATCATCATTTCTCACTTCTTTTTTCAATTCTAACATAGAATCACTTTGATATGGAATAAAATTTTCCTTGGCTGTAGACAATGCAATCACATAATCTCCACTTCCATTGGATGCAATGCCTCCTGTTTTGGCTAATCCTAACATAGCACGTTTAGCTAATCGTTCTAAATTTCTTGCATTTAAAGGAGCATCTGTAATTACCACTATCATACAAGAACCATCCGCATCATTTAATATTTTATCTCGATAAGGATACTTTTGGAGTTCTTTAGCAATTGGCACACCATTTATTTCTAACACACCTCCAAAATTGGTTTGCACCAATACTCCAACTATAAATCCACCTAAAGATGCAGGAAGTTGTCTTGAAGACGTTCCGATTCCACCTTTGTAACCAAAACAAATAGTCCCAGTTCCTGCTCCAACATTACCTTCTTCTACACTACCACTTTTAGCATTTGCTATGGCATTCAAAACATGTTGCTCTGTAACATGACGTCCTCGTATATCATTTAAATAGCCATCATTGGTTTCTCCAACAATGGAGTTTACTGAACGCACATCAGCATTTTCTTTTTGATTTAACGTATAACTTACTAAACCTTCTGTTGCTGGTGCCACACTTAAGGTATTGGTAAGAATAATTGGCGTTTCAATATTGCCAAG
>Ga0098073_1000166_pt1 | contig 24658 bp, 22 predicted proteins | sample 31_taG_FD_75060 | JGI IMG/M metagenome (GOLD analysis project Ga0098073, IMG submission 75060) | Marine viral communities from the Gulf of Mexico - 31_GoM_OMZ_CsCl metaG | ecosystem: Environmental > Aquatic > Marine > Oceanic | place: Gulf of Mexico | collected 2015-07-12
TTGCGTGCTCATTTTTGCCTTTATGGTACCAGCCATCTTTATTTCTATCCAAATGACAGGTAACCCGATTCCGCAATTGGGTTTTGGAAGTGAATTGGCAGATGGTTCGGGGACTTACTTATTAGATAAACTGGATGGACTAAGCACAGAACTTGGTTTTGCCGAATATACCAATGGATCAAAATCATTAATTGATGTGTTTGCCATTACTTTAGCCTTAATGGTTGGTACTGCAGGACTTCCTCATGTGATTGTGAGGTTTTTTACTGTGAAACGTGTTAAGGATGCACGTAAATCGGCAGGAATAGCCTTATTGTTAATTGCAGTGCTTTATACCACAGCACCTGCTGTGGCTGTGTTTGCAAGAACTAATATGATTGAAACGGTGTCTAATCAACCTTATGCTGAGGTGCCTACATGGTTTAAGAAATGGGAAACTACAGGATTAATCACATTTACTGATAAAAATAATGATGGACTCATACAGTATGTTGCTGACCCAACTCAAAATGAATTGGTTGTAGATCAAGATATTATGGTTTTGGCTAACCCTGAAATTGCCAATTTACCCAATTGGGTTATTGCCCTTGTAGCAGCTGGAGGACTAGCTGCCGCTTTATCTACAGCAGCCGGATTGTTATTGGTGATTTCTTCATCTGTGTCTCACGATTTGATTAAAAAAGTGATTAAGCCTACAATTTCTGAGCAAGGCGAACTCATTGCAGCTCGTATTTCGGCTATTGGTGCAGTTTGTGTGGCAGGTTATTTTGGTATTAATCCACCAGACTTTGTCGCCGCTGTGGTGGCTCTTGCATTTGGTTTGGCAGCTGCCTCATTTTTTCCTGCCATTGTATTAGGTATTTTTTATAAACGAATGAATAAAGAAGGTGCTGTAGCTGGAATGGTGGTAGGCATCACCTTCATGTTGTATTATATAGTAAAATATAAGTTCGGATGGTTGGATGAGACACTACCAGATCAAAGTGAATGGTGGTTTGGCATTTCGCCTGAAGGCTTTGGAGCTGTGGCTATGCTTATTAATTTTGTGGTTTCAATTACGGTGATGCAATTTACTAAAGCACCACCTGAAGATGTCCAGGAGATTGTTGAAAACATCAGAATTCCAAGTGGAGCAGGAGAGGCCTCTGACCATTAAGTAATTAATATTTAATTGTTTACGCAACCTTTCTTTAAGTATAGCATCTTATCTATATAATCCGTTAAACGCTATGCAAAAACCAATCCTCTTTGTAGTACTGCTCCTTTTTTGTTCCCATTTCGCTGCTACTCAAAATAAAAAAGTACTTTTTATTGGTAATAGTTATACCAACTATAATAATTTGCCTCAGCTTACCTATGAGGTGGCCAATTCAACAGGAGATGGATTAATAGTAGATGGCTCAATTGTTGGAGGTTCTAGTTTAGAGTTCCACGCCACTAATGGATTTACAGAAAATAATATCAGCGAGGATACTTGGGATTTTGTAATTATTCAAGCAGGAAGTATTGAAGGTGCACTTACAGGCAGTTATTTTGATACAAACGTTGCACCTTATGCCGAACAACTTGTAGATATCATAAAGACTAATTACGCCTGTTCACAACCTGTTTTTTATCGAACTTGGGGCCGACAAAATGGTGTTAGTGGGACTTTGTGTGTGACGTATCCTTGGATTTGCACCTATGAAGGGATGGATGATGCCTTGGAGATTAATTATCGTGCCATGGCTGATGCTAACGACGGTCTTATTGGACCTGTTGGAACGGTTTGGCGATACCTCATAGACAATCCAAATACACCTGTTTTGTATGATGCAGACGAATCGCATCCAGCCTTAGCAGGTTCGTATGCAGCTGCCTGTACGTTTTATACTATTTTACTGCGTAAAGACCCAACACTTATCACTTATGATGCTGGTTTAGATCCTGCGGTTGCAGCGCAAATTAGAGCGGCGACTAAAGTAGTTGTGTATGATCAATTAGCCTATTGGAAAGTAGGGGAGTTTGACCCTTTAGCAGAGTTTACTTTTTCTGAAACTAATGGCGAAGTTGCCTTTACCAATACCTCATTGAATGCAGAGACCTATGCTTGGGATTTTGGTGATACCAATACTTCAACCGAAGAAAACCCAATCCATGCCTATTCTCAAATAGGTGATTATAATGTAGAACTTGAAGTCACTAAATGTGGTGTAAGCCATACTTACAATGCGACAGTTAGCGTAAGCTCATTGAGTCTTGAAGATAACTCGATGTCCAGTTTAAAGCTCTATCCCAATCCAGCAAAGAGTTATCTTTATTTTGAAGGCGTTGATATTGAAACCATAAAAACACTAACCTTGTATAACGTACTGGGTAAAGCTTTGCCTGCTAGGTTTCATCAAACTGAACGTCGCATAGACATTTCTAACTTGGCGTCAGGACACTACATTCTTGAGCTTGTAACCACAGATGGTATGAAAGTGATGCGTAAGGTGTTAAAGGATTAAGATAAAGATTTATAAGCTCGAACCTGATTCATCATCTCGTTCTATAGAAATTCGATAATATTGGATTTTATCTCAATGACATCGTATCTTTTCATTTAAAGATTTTTTCTTTAGTGATACTTAGTTAACTTTAAAAACTGATATTTACTAGTGAAAGAACTCGAAGATTATTATTGGTTTCCTTCCGTTTTAAGAAATTTCCAAACGGAATTTATTGGCTTTGTGGTTAGCAAATTCAATGTTTATAATGTTTTTATACAACATCTTAAAACTATGAAGCTATCTGCATTACCCATGACAGACCTTTGTTCAGGTAGTGGCGAACCTGCGATTAGTATTTTTAATAAAGGCCAATGTTTTAGTCGGCTGCAACTCACTGACAAATTTCCTAGTTCATTAAGCATAAATGATGCTAACATCTCTTATGACGTTAAAAGTACTGATGTTCTTGAAATGGCATTTAACCCTGGAACCTATTACACCATGTTTAATGCCTTCCATCATTTTACCGATGAAGAGAAGCTAAACATTGTTCAAGACATGCAGAATTCTGATTGTACTGCATTCATTGTAGAGATTCTAGAACCCACCGTTTGGTGTCTTTTAAAAGTAGTTTTCACAACCACTTTAGGCAGTTTGGTTCTCACTCCATTTATTCGGCCTTTCTCCCTAAAGCGCTTGTTCTTTACTTATATCATTCCGATAAACATAATTACCATTACCTTTGATGGTATCGTGTCGGTTTTAAAATCCCGTTCTGTAATACAATACCAAGACCTATTTGCTAATAAGGGTCAGGCCATAAACATATTCCGGCTTAAAAACGGGTTGAACCGCCTGATTGTCATACAAATTAATGAAGCAAAATGAAAGCACTCATTACCCTTTGGAAATTTAGCAGGCCGCATACTATCATTGGAAGTGTGATAGGCATCTACACTTTTTTTTCAATTATATACGATCAGCAGCACATACAATCATATTACTATTTAACAATGGCGCTAATCATTGCGATTACGTGTAATGTTTTCATTGTAGGGATTAACCAAGTTGCCGATGTGAATATTGATAAAATAAACAAACCGTATTTGCCTATTCCTTCGGGTTTGTTAAGTATGCAACAGGCTAAAATTATTGTGTACGCCTCGTTATGTATCAGTCTTGGTCTTGCCTTAATGATCTCGCCTTATCTTTTTGGTATTATTGCCTTAGCGACGTCAATAGGCTGGGCTTATTCCATGCCACCGTTTTATCTAAAACAACATCATATTGGTGCTGCCTTAGCCATTACGACAGTTCGTGGTGTGTTGCTTAATGCAGGAGGGTTTTTTGTATTCAATTACTTAATACACAACTCTCTTGAGATGCCTGAGGATATGAAAATACTTACCCTGTTTATCATTGTGTATAGTATTGTCATTTCGTGGTTTAAGGATTTACCAGATATAGAAGGTGATGCAACATACAATATAAAAACATTCGCTATCCTTTATTCCCCTAAAGTTGTGGTGATAACAGGCAACCTGTTGGTTGGTTGCGCCTATGCGTTCACCATCTATTTGAAATGGCTTGATTATAATAATACAGAAATTCCAACGTTCAAAACTAAGGTGCTTCTTTTTGGGCATCTCATTGTATTGGTTTTGTTTATTATCAATGCTTTTTCTATACGCCTAAGCGAACACGAATCTATTAAAAAATTCTACATGCGTTTTTGGTGGTTCTTCTTTGCGGAGTATGCTTTGTATCTGTTGGCCTATTCAGTTAACATATAACCTTTTTCATAGAATCATACCAAACCCCTTTTCAAAGTTCCTAACACCACACGTATTGTCCTCTTTTTAGTTTTTTAAAGGATTTTGTTACTGTTTTGTTAGAGTATGGTTAGCCTTTGGGAGTAGTACATATTTTAAGAATGATTATGGGTTTTAATCATAATTAATACGATCGCGTATCGTGCCATCTTGCCTGTGAATGATCACATCGGCTTTGTATTTTTTAGCCAAACGCTTGGCTTTGTTAATGGCAGTGTCTTGGCGTCGGTGTTTTGAGGTGATGCGTTTGTTGCCTTCGCGGCGCACAGCCCAATCGCCTTCATAAGGTACCACGTGTTGGTTCCAAGTTCTGGTTGTGCTTTTTGAGCTTTTAAAAAAAGCTTCTAAGAGTTCTATTATGGCGTTAATCCATTTTTTGGAGTTACTGGCTTTTGACATGGGTTGGTGTTTGTTTTTCTAAGATAGTATTTTTTGGGAAATTGTGGACTACGAGTGATTGGTTCTTGGAATTTTTCTTTCTTGATGTTCTTTTCTTTGCACGTACAAAGAAAACCTTTCAACTGTGTTCAGAATAAACAAAGCCATAAAAATCAAGATGCTTTGAGGACATTACTGCTTACCATTCACGCTAGTGAATTCATATTTCAAGGTCTTGTTCTCACTACTGTTTGAATCCTAGATTGGTTGTCATAATAATGACCTTAGCGTTCATTATGTCTGCAAATCGTCATCTTTTCCGACGTTATCGGAGGTTAAAGTAATATTGAACTGATAACTGAAGATTACCAATTGGTATTTTTAAAGTCTTTAGCGCCTTCAATGATACTGTCTACCACTTCTGGATTGAGAAGGGTACTCGTGTCGCCTAAATTCGTGATGTCGTTGTGTGCTATTTTGCGTAAAATGCGTCGCATAATTTTACCAGAACGTGTTTTTGGCAAGCCTTCAGTAAATTGTATTTTATCCAATTTTGCTATTGGGCCAACATGTTCTGTAATGATCTGGTTGATTTCTTTACGCAGATTATCATGATTTCTGGTTTCGCCAGTTTCTTTTAAAATCACATAACCATACAAGGCATTACCTTTAACATCATGTGGAAAGCCTACAATAGCTGATTCAGCTACTGCTGGATGCTCATTAATAGCATCTTCAATTGGTGCTGTGCCTAAGTTATGACCAGATACAATAATAACGTCATCTACACGTCCTGTGATTCTATAATATCCAACTTCATCTCGTAAGGCACCATCACCTGTAAAGTACTTATACTCAAAAGCAGAGAAATAGGTATCCTTATAACGTTGGTGGTTGCCCCAAATGGTTCGCGCCATCGAAGGCCAAGGGAATTTAATGCACAAGCGTCCTTCTACCTGATTGCCTTTGAGCTCCTCACCAGTGTCACCCATTAAACAGGGTTGAATACCTGGAAAGGGTAGCGTGGCATAAGTGGGTTTGGTTGGTGTCACATAAGGTATTGGACAAATCATGATGCCTCCAGTTTCGGTTTGCCACCAGGAGTCGATAATCGGTGATTTTTTCTTCCCAATATTATCATTATACCAATGCCAAGCTTCTTCATTAATAGGTTCACCAACCGAGCCTAAAACTTTTAAAGACGTCAGGTCGTGTTTTTCTACCAGCTCTAAACCTTGTTTGGCTAAAGCGCGAATGGCTGTTGGTGCGGTGTAAAATTGGTTGATTTTATGTTTTTCTACAATCTGCCAAAAGCGACCATAATCTGGAAAATTGGGCACACCTTCAAACATGACTGTCGTCGCGCCATTGGCTAATGGTCCATAAACAATATAACTGTGACCTGTAATCCATCCTATATCTGCTGTACACCAATACACATCATTTTCTTTGTATTGAAAGGCATTTTTAAAGGAATACGCCGTGTACACCATATAACCACCTGTGGTATGCACCATGCCTTTTGGCATGCCTGTTGATCCTGAGGTGTACAGAATGAATAAAGGATCTTCAGCATTCATGATTTCGGCTTTGCCATCAGGCGAAGCTTCGTCTAATAGTGGTTGTAACCATTTATCACGACCTTCTTTCATTGTCACTTCTGAATTAATACGTTTAACAACTAAAACGGTTTCAACACTATCACAGTTTTCTAAGGCTTCATCTACAATCCCTTTAAGGTCGATGGTTTTAGCACCACGATAGGAGCCATCTGAAGTGATCACCATCTTGCAGTTGGAATCATTGATTCGTGTAGCCAAAGCTGTAGATGAAAATCCAGCAAAAACGACGTTATGAATAGCACCAATGCGCGCGCAGGCCAACAATGAAATAGTCAATTCAGGAATCATAGGCACATAAATACACACACGATCTCCTTTTTTGATGCCTTGAGCCTTGAGCACGTTGGCCAGCTTGTTCACACGAGCGTACAATTGCTTGTAAGTAATATGTTCGGCTGGTTCGTCTGGATGGTTGGGTTCAAACAAAATAGCCGTTTTATCGCCTCGAGTTGCCAAGTGTCTATCGATGCAATTTTCGGTAATATTAAGTTGAGCACCTTCAAACCATTTAACCTCAGGTTTGCTAAAATCCCAAGAGAGCACTTTGTTCCACTTTTTGCGCCAGATAAAATGTTCTTCGGCAATTTCTTCCCAGAAGTTTTCAGGTTCACGAATTGATTTTCGGTACACTTGGTAGTATTCTTCTAAGTGTTTTATGTGGTAGTTACTCATGGAATCGGATTATTTATGGCATTTGTTATATGAGCTAACTAAATTAAGAAAATATTATTTTTTGGATGGCTTTTTCTGAACAAATCAATGTATTCACCATTTGAGATTTTGGGACATTAAAAATTTTGAATATTTAACTTCATTACTTATATGAAAGCTTCAAAATCACAAAGATAAATGCTACCTTTACCATCAAATACTAACCATGGATATCAAATTAGCAGTACTCATAGATGGCGATAACATTCCTTCAGCCTACGTTAAAGAAATGATGGAAGAAATTGCCAAATATGGTAATCCAACCATTAAGCGTATTTATGGAGATTGGACCAAGCCACACCTTTCTAAATGGAAGAATATGTTGCTAGAAAACGCTATTACTCCAATACAGCAATACGGCTATACTACAGGAAAAAATGCGACGGATTCTGCCATGATTATTGATGCCATGGATATATTGTATTCTGAAAAGGTAAATGGCTTTTGTTTGGTGTCTAGTGATAGTGATTTTACACGCTTAGCGACACGATTACGTGAAGCAGGTATGTTGGTATATGGCATTGGCGAAAAGAAAACACCAAATCCTTTTATCGTTGCGTGTGATAAATTTATTTATATTGAAATCCTCAAACAGCAAACTGCCAAAAATGAAACGACTACAGGTGATGCCGTTGATGATACTAAAAATACCTACGATAAAATAACGCCTAGAGATATACAGTTTATTGCAGCCACCATATCTGATTTAGCCGACGACGATGGTTGGGCCTTTTTAGGCGATGTAGGTAGCTTGCTCCAAAAAAAGCAACCAAATTTTGACTCTAGGAACTTTGGATTTGAAAAGTTAACACCTTTGATAAAATCCATAGGAAACTTTGAAATAGAACGCCGAGAAGACTATAAAGGACGCTCCAAACTGGTGTATGTAAAAAATAAGCCAAAAGCAGCGAAACGCGGCGGACATAGAAAAAAATAGCGAAACCCTTTATTCAGCCTATGCTTTGCTATGGTTGGCACCTTCTCTATAAATGGGAAGGTGTAAAGGGTGAATAAGAGCAACATCTTTGCTTATGACAAAATAGGACTGTTAATAAGTTACCTTATTAAGCGCGGTCCTTTTCCTTATATTTGTTAGAAATCAACCATTATTATGAAACAATTATTATTTACGGTATTTGCAGTATTCTGCATTACGCTACCAAATGCATTTGCACAATCCAGTATCATGGGCTTTACTGAGGAAGGTTCAAAAGCTCAACTTCAACTTGAAACAGATTATGATAAACTGCTTAAAGCGAGTAATTTAGACGAATGGATGAAATACTTGAGCGCCAAACCACATCACGTAGGCTCACCATACGATAAGGAGGTCGTCGATTTTGTAGCAGCTCAATTTAAGTCATGGGGTTATGAGGTACGCATTGAAAAATTTAATGTCTTATTTCCAACTCCAAAACTACGTCTAGTTGAAATGATTGCGCCAACAACTTTTAAAGCTAGCTTGTTGGAACCACCAGTAGAAGGTGATGAATACTCTGAGCAAACAGATGAAGCTCTTCCAGGCTATAATGCTTTTAGTATAGATGGTGATGTGACTGCCGATTTGGTTTTTGTGAATTATGGTATTCCTGCCGATTATGAAGAATTGGAACGAAGAGGCATATCTGTTAAAGGAAAAATAGTCATTGCCAAATATGCAGGTTCATGGCGTGGTATAAAACCTAAACTCGCTGCTGAAAAAGGCGCGATAGGCTGTTTGATTTATTCGGATCCAGAAGATGATGGTTATTACCAAGGCGATGTGTATCCGAAAGGGGCTTTTAAAAATGAATATGGCATTCAGAGAGGTTCTGTTATGGACATGCCAATGGCTCCAGGTGATCCGTTAACACCAGGTTACGGTTCAACTGATGATGCGAAGCGTATTCCATTAAGTGAGGCTAAAACCTTAACTAAAATACCTGTTTTACCAATTTCATATCACGATGCAAAACCTTTATTAGAAGCTTTAGAAGGACCAGTAGCACCAAGTTCATGGAGAGGTGCATTGCCAATCACTTATCACATTGGACCTGGACCAGCCAAAGTGCATTTAAAGTTAGAATTTAACTGGGAGCAAAGACCAGCTTATAATGTAATTGCCACAATGAAAGGATCAACCTTTCCTGATGAATGGGTAATACGAGGTAATCATCACGATGCTTGGGTACACGGTGCTAGCGATCCTATTAGTGGTTTAGTCGCTTTAATGGAAGAAGCAAGAGCTGTAAGTATATTGGTTAAAAATGGCAAAAAACCAAAGCGAACCATGATGTATTGTGCTTGGGGAGCTGAGGAACAAGGGCTTTTAGGTTCTACAGAATGGGTAGAAACACATGCCAAAGAGTTGAAACAAAAAACAGTGGCTTATATTAATACAGATGGAACAGGAGCAGGGTTTTTAGGTGCAGGAGGTTCACATACTTTAGAAAAATTCTTCGATCAGATAAGTAAATCGGTTATGGACCCTCAAACCAATGTCACCGTGTTTGAGCGCAGAAATGCCGTGCAACAAGTTTCAGGTGGTGTACCTTGGTCGCATTATGAGCTTGGCGCCTTAGGTTCTGGTTCGGATTACTCTCCGTTTTTTCAGCACTTAGGAATTGCCTCCTTTAATATGGGATTTGGTGGTGAAAGTTCTGGAGGTGAATATCATACTATGTATGATTCCTATAAGCATTATAAGCGCTTTAAAGATCCTAATTTTCAATATGGAGTAACCTTAGCTAAGGTAGCAGGAAGAACGAGCCTGCGTATGGCTAATGCCGATGTATTGCCATTTGAGTTTAGTCATTTTACTAAAATTGTAAATGGTTATAAGGATGAAGTAACAGCGCTGGCTGATAAGCTAAGAAAAGAAGCCAATCAACATAATACCATGATTGAAAAAGGAATGTATGCTTTAGCTAACAATCCAAAAGAAAACATGAAAGTGCCAGATGCAAAAGCCAATGTGCCACACTTTAATTTTGCTCCATTAGAAAATGCCCTTGAAAACTTAGAAAAGCAATCTATGGCTTTTTCAAAAGCGACAAAATCAGGTGTTTCAAATGTGAAAAATAAAGCAGCTGTAAATGCTATTTTAAAAGATATGGAACGTGCCTTAACCAAGGAGCATGGACTACCGAAACGTCCTTGGTACAAGCATCATATTTATGCACCTGGATTTTACACAGGATATGGTGTAAAGACATTTCCAGGAGTTAGAGAAGCTATTGAGCAAGGTGAATTTAATGAGGTAGAACAACAAATTAATATCTTGGCTTCAGTAATTAATGAATTTTCATCTCAAATAGGTCAAGCATTGACGTTGATGAAATAAATATTTTGAACAATTGGTATACTAAAAAAGCATCACTTTAGTGGTGCTTTTTAAGTTTTAGAGATTTTCAATCGAATAAAGACGAAAAGCGACAAGATGCCAAATACTGAAAACCCTATAAAAAGAGGCAATACGGATTCATTTACAAAACTGCCAATATAATTTGCAATTGGAACTGCCATTACTGTAGAGACAAATCCATTGATTGCGGCTCCGATTCCTGCAATATGTCCCAAGGGCTGCATGGCAAGTGAACGCAAGTTGCCAAATAAAAATCCTATAGCAAAAAACTGCATAGCGAAAAAAGCAATCAAGACACCAATACTTGGATTAACACCAGACCAAAAAAGTGCCACGTATAATAGTGATACTAAGCAGTAAGCTATGGTTGCTGCGTATGCAATGCGCCACATACCAAATCGAATCACATAACGACTGTTTAAAAAGGTTGCCAAACCAACTGCTATAGCTAAACTAGCGAAGATGTATGGAAACTTATCACCTAAATTGTATTGCTGCTCAAAGATTTGTTGAGCAGTACTCAAGTACACCATAAAGGAACCTGTGATAAAACCAGATACTAGTGTAAAGGCTACAGCAGGCTTATGTTTCATAAACTCTTTGGTTCCATTTACAAAGAGCATTGGTGTAAACTTAATTTTATTCGCCTCATGAAGCGTTTCTTTTTGACGCCTCCAAAACCAAAGCATCACAAGAACTCCAAACAAGAGATTTACATAAAAAATAGATTCCCAATTGTAAAAATTTAAAAGAAATTGACCTAAAGTAGGAGCAATCACTGGAACTAAAATAAAAAACATCACAACGATAGAGAGAATCTTAGCCATATAATCACCACTAAAAGAATCTCGAATCATAGCAATACTCAGGGTTCTTGGAGATGCCAAACCTACACCTTGAAGAATGCGACCCATAATCATAATTTCAAAACTCTCAGTTGTAACACAAATAATAGTGGCCAAAACAAAAAGTGTAAAACCAACGTAAACAATTGGCTTTCGCCCGAAGCTATCCGAAAGTGGACCAAAAATAAGCTGTCCAAACCCTAAGCCCAAGAATATCATAGTCACAAGTTTCTGATTGTCGTTGGGATCAATGACGTTTAAGGCATTACCAATATCTGGCAGAGCTGGTAATAATGCATCAATTGAAAGAGCCACAATAGACATTAAGGATGCCATAAGTGCTACAAATTCAATTTCAATAGTAGGTTTGTTTTGCATTGGGCAAAAGTAAGGTAATTATTTTCTATTTTTAGCCTATGAAACCAGCGACTATTACAGAACTTAAAAAAGAGTTGAAATACAGATCTCAAGAACAACTTGTAGATTATTGTTTGGCAATGGCTCGTTTTAAATTGGAGAGTAAAGAATTGCTTACCTACTTAGTGTTTGAGTCTGAAAATGAAGTTACATATATAGAGAGTGTAAAGGATTATATCACAAACAGTTTTCAAGAGATTAACACCCTGAATTACCATTACATTAAAAAGACGGTTCGCAAGATTTTACGACAAACTAAACGCTTTATTAGATACTCCAAGAAAAAAGAGACTGAAGCTGAGTTGCTTATTTACTTTTGTAAAGTACTTGGCGAGATGAAACCTTCCTATAAACGCAATACAGTACTCACTAACACTTACAATAAACAGTTGGAGTTAGCACAAAAAGCAATTGCTAAAGTTCACGAAGACTTGCAGTATGATTATAATTTAATGATTGAAGATTTAATTGATTAATTACGTTAAAGGCTTCATAAAATCGGTTACTACATCTTTCATTTTTTTAACTTTAACTTTCTAAAATCAACAGGATGAAATTAAAACACTACCTCATACTAAGTTTTGCTTTGTGCATTATGTTTAGTCTACAAGCTCAAGAAATGTCTTTTGAAGAATACAATCCTAAGTCCACATTGGTGGTACCAGGTGACAGTATTTTTAAGGCGAAGTTTCCATTTATTGATGTTCATGGACACCAACGTAGAATGCCAACACAAGATTTGACCTCTGTTGTGGCAGATATGGACAAGCTTAATTTGGCAATTATGGTTAATCTTAGTGGAGGGACAGGAGAATCTATTGTTCAATCGGTTAAAAATATAGCAGATAATTTTCCTGGACGTTTTGTGGTCTTTGCTAACATCAACTTTCAAGATGCAGGTTCTGAAGGATGGACTGAGAAAATGGTAGCTCAATTAGAGCAAGACGTTAAAAATGGGGCACGAGGATTGAAGGTTTATAAAAGTTTAGGCTTAAGTAATAAGGATGCGCAAGGTAACAGATTGGCGATAGATGATGAGCGATTGGATCCTATTTGGGCGAAATGTGGTGAGTTAGGAATTCCTGTGTTGATCCATTCTGCTGATCCTGCGTCCTTTTGGGATGAATTTGATGGTGATAATGAACGTTGGTTGGAGTTAAAAACGCATCCTCGACGTAAGCGTGATGATAATAATCCTGCACCTTTTCAACAAATAATGAATGAACAATACAACATGTTTAAAAAGCATCCTAACACCACGTTTATAAGTGCACATATGAGTTGGTTAGCAAATGACTTGGGTAAGCTAGGGAAACTACTTGATGAGATGCCAAACATGAATGTTGGTATAGGTGCTATTATAGCAGAACTTGGAAGACAGCCACGATTTGCAAAAGCATTCATTACAAAATATCAAGACCGTGTTTTGTTTGGTAAAGACAGTTGGGTGCCTGAAGAATTTCCAACGTATTTTAGAGTACTAGAAAGCGCTGATGAATACTTTCCATATCACAAAAAATATCATGCATTTTGGGCAATGTATGGACTAGACCTTGACAATGAAGTTTTAAAAAAAGTGTATTATAAAAATGCCTTACGAATTGTTCCAGGGTTAGATAAGAGTTTATTTCCTAAATAGTTAAAGCTAATTATAACTTTAATCTTACAACGGAATATTCCCATGTTTACGATTGGGTAGATTGACCTCTTTGTTTTCAAGCATAGAAAAGGCTTTGAGTAATTTTCGACGTGTGTCTTTAGGCAATATAACTTCATCAATAAAACCTCGTTCAGCAGCACTATATGGATTTGCAAAGAGCTCAGCATATGCTGCTTCTTTTTCTTTCCATTTCGCTTCCTTATCTGCAGCAGTACTTATTTCTTTTTTAAAGATAATTTCAGCAGCACCTTTAGCTCCCATCACTGCAATTTCTGCACTTGGCCAAGCAAAATTCATATCTGCACCAATGTGTTTAGAGTTCATAACATCATAAGCACCACCATAGGCTTTTCTGGTAATTACTGTTACTCTTGGTACAGTTGCTTCACTAAAGGCATAGAGCAATTTAGCACCATTAACTATGATGCCATTCCATTCTTGATCAGTTCCAGGCAAAAATCCTGGCACGTCTTCTAAGACAAGCATTGGAATGTTAAAGCAATCGCAAAAACGAACAAAACGAGCTGCTTTTTTTGAGCTTTTCACATCTAAAACACCAGCTAAAAACATAGGTTGATTAGCAATAATACCAATACTTTTGCCGCCTAATCGAGCAAATCCTACAATTATATTTTCGGCATAATCCTTATGGATTTCATAAAATGAATCTTCATCAATTATTCCTTCAATTACCTGATGCATATCGTAAGGCTTATTAGGATTATCAGGAACAATAGAGGAGAGGCTAGCTCTTATTTCATGTTTTAAATCAAATGGTAGATGAGCAGGTTTTTCTTTATTACTTTGAGGAAAATAGCTTAGCAATTTCTTAATATCTTCTAAGCATTCCACATCATTCGCAGACGTTTTATGAGCAACTCCAGACTTCACAGAATGCGTTGAAGCGCCACCAAGTTCTTCAGAGGTTACTTCTTCATTGGTCACTGTTTTAACCACATTTGGACCTGTAACAAACATGTAGCTTGTATCTTGAACCATAATCGTAAAATCAGTCATGGCTGGAGAATACACTGCACCACCAGCACATGGTCCCATAATGGCTGATATTTGTGGGATCACACCAGAGGCTTGAACGTTTCTATAAAAAATGTCTGCGTAACCACCTAATGACCGCACACCTTCTTGAATACGTGCACCACCAGAATCGTTGAGGCCAATTAGTGGAGCACCAACGTTTACAGCCATATCCATAATCTTACAAATTTTTTCGGCATGTGTTTCTGAAAGAGATCCACCAAAAACTGTAAAATCTTGGGCAAACACATACACTAATCGTCCATGAACAGTACCATAACCAGTAATGACGCCATCACCATAAAAAGTTTGGTTAGCCATGCCAAAATCTTTGGTTCGATGTGTTACTAAAGCCCCAATTTCTTCAAAAGATCCTTCATCTAGTAAATAATTAACGCGCTCACGAGCCGTTAATTTCTTTTTAGCATGTTGCTTTTTAATTCTTGCTTCACCACCACCTAGATAGGCTAGTTGAAGCTTTTCGTTGAGTGCTTTTATTTTTGAGTCCATGACTGTTCTAATTTGGTAAACGTAAAAGTTGTTGATCTTTGAGGTATTGTTTTAGAGCAATGAGTGCAGCAATTTCAGCTTCTTCTTTATGCTGTTCTAACAGTTTTTCAGGTGAATAATATTTTTTGACAAAATGAGTATCAAAATTACCTGATGTAAAGGCGTCGTGTTCACAAACAAATTTTCCAAATGGTAAGGTGGTTTGAACACCTTCAACAAGATAATTGTCTATGGCTTTACGCATAAGTTGAATGGCTTCATTTCGTGTTTTACCATAAGTGATAAGTTTAGAAAGCATAGGATCGTAATAAATAGGAATTTCCATGCCTTCTTCAAAACCATTATCAACACGTATTCCTTCACCAACTGGGAGTTTATAGGTCTTAAGTAAACCAACACTTGGTAAAAAATCGTTTAAAGGATCTTCGGCATACACACGTAATTCTAAGGCATGACCTTTTATTTTTAAGTCCTCTTGTTTTATGTCCAAAGCTTCACCACGAGCCACTTTAATTTGAAGTTCTACTAAATCGACTCCAGAAATCAATTCTGAAACAGGATGTTCAACTTGTAATCGAGTGTTCATTTCAAGAAAATAGAAGTTAAGATCTGCATCCATTAAGAATTCTACAGTACCTGCACCTAAATAATCACAAGAACGAGCTACATTTATGGCAGCTTCTCCCATTTTTGCTCGTAATTCTGATGTTAAAATGGTTGAAGGTGCTTCTTCAACGACTTTTTGATGTCGACGCTGTATGCTGCACTCGCGTTCAAAAAAATGAAGAACATTGCCATGACTATCCGCCATGACTTGAATTTCGATATGTCTTGGCGAGGTTACATATTTTTCAATAAACACTGATCCATCACCAAAAGCAGATGTGGCTTCACTGATAGCACGATTCATTTGCGATTCCAATTCACTTTTCTTTTCAACAATACGCATGCCTTTTCCACCACCACCTGCTGAAGCCTTAATAAGTATTGGAAAACCTATTTGTTTTGCAATCTCCTTAGCTTTTTTAACATCAGTAATGGCCTCATCAATTCCAGGAACCATAGGAATATCATAAGCTTTTACAGCTTCTTTAGCCGCAAGTTTACTTCCCATGATTTTTATGGCCTTAGATTTAGGACCAATAAAAGTGATATTATTTTGTTCACATAATTCAGCAAAATGCGCATTTTCACTTAAGAATCCATAACCAGGATGAATACCATCAACGTGCAGACTTTTTGCAACGTCAATTATTTTATCACCTAATAAGTAGGACTCATTGGATGGTGCTTTGCCAATACAAATAGCTTCATCTGCATAACGAACATGTGGTGCATTTCTGTCGGCTTCAGAAAAAACGGCAACCGTTTTTATTCCCATTGATTTCGCAGTTCGCATCACTCGAATAGCAATTTCACCTCTGTTGGCAACAAGTATCTTTTTCATGTTATTCGAATTCGATTAATAATTCATTTTTATCTACAGCATTACCCTTAATTACTGAAATATTTTTAATAATACCATCACGAGGAGAAGTGATGACGTTTTCCATCTTCATGGCTTCAAGAATTAATAAGGCATCGTCCATTTTTACTTCTTGACCTTTCTTAACCATAATATCCAAGAGTAATCCAGGCATTGGCGCCTTTATTTCATTGACTAATTTAGAAGCACCAACTTCGAATCCCATATCTTTAATCAATGCATCTAAATCGTTGTTTATCTTTACGTTATAGGTGTTATTGTTTACTTTTACTTGATATGATTTACAATTAAAATCAGTTGTAATTGTTTCGGTAATTGTTGATTTATTATTAAGAATTACATGATGTTTTGATTTAGAAATGCTAATGATATCAGCTTTGGATATATCTGATGCATTGAGCCTAAATTCATATTCTGAATCGACGTTTAATATATATGTATTGTCCATTGTACTTTGGTAAAAATTGCAGCTTTTAAAGCTACAAAATTAATAGTAAGTATTTATTAATAATATGAGGCAAGTCATATTATTAATAATTTATTGTTCTTTAAAATGTGAAATCTCCTGATGCGCTTTAATGGCTCTTTTAGACAAGATTACACCAACAATAAGGGATACGAATGCGCCAATTGAAATTCCTGGAATAAAGCCAATGAATAAGAAGAAATCATAAGCGCCATGGAATAATACAGCAGTGAATAAGCCTATAAGATTCCATTTAAATTTGTTTTTTGAGAACTTGGCTTTTCCCATGTAATAGCCCATAATAATCCCAAAGGTTGCGTGAGCAGGTATGGCAGTAAAGGCTCTAAGAAATGCAACATTAATACCTCCTTGAATAACGTACATGATATTTTCAACTGCAGCAAATCCCATGGATACCATTACAGCGTAAATTATGCCATCATAAGGTTCATTGAACACTGTTCTTGGTTGTAAAAATCCACGAACCATAAGATATTTACTAAATTCCTCAATAAAACCAACAACAAAAAAGGCTTTTACAAATTGCTGCCAAATACTAAAATCATCTGGAAGCGGTAAAAACAAATCGAAAAACAAGTACAATATGGTGGTGATAATAATGGACACAACGCCACCCAAAACAAAAGCAAGGGTTAAATAACGCTTGGATTCTTTTTCATATTTATCTTTAACATAAATATAAACGATAACTGCTGCAACAGGTGCTAGTGCTGAAAGGAGTAATACCATGAACGAAAATTAAGGATTTTTAATGGCTTCTTTGATGCTTTTTAATATTAATTGATAATACTTTTTGTTGGAAGGTACAAAGTGGTTATCTGTGCCTATGTTATTGATCAGGTTCTGAAATTCTAAAAGACTAACCAGCTTTACAGCTTCAACTTCATTTTTGTCTAGTATTAAATTCGTAATGCCAGTTTTTAGTTCTGAAATAAAAGTATGATGAAATTCATTATCTGCAATTCCGTTAGGATAAGATTGAAAACATTCAAACACTCCAATTTTTTGAAGTTGATCTATAGTTAATGTTAAACCTATTTCTTCTTTAACTTCTCTAATGGCTGCATCTTCAATAGTTTCAGCAGCATCAACATGTCCAGCAACAGAGACATCCCAAAGCAAAGGACAAATCAATTTTGATGCAGCTCGTTGCGCCAATAAGACGTGACCATCTTTAGTAAATAACCACACATGAGCAGTGTTGTGGTAATAACCTTTGGTATGAACGTCAGATTTTAAAGCCGACTTTCCAGTTGGTATTCCCTGCTTGGTAACAATGTCTATGTATTCAGGCATAATGAAAAAAGCCTCAACATTGAGGCTTATATCTAAATTAGATTTTCAGTTTATTTAAAATATGAAAATGTTTCACCTTCTTTAATTTTTAGAAGTGTTTCATAAATCATTCTAATCACATTTTCAACATCATCACGATGCACCATTTCTACAGTGGTATGCATGTATCGCAATGGCAATGAAATTAATGCTGAGGCTACACCACCATTACTGTAGGCAAAAGCATCAGTATCTGTTCCAGTGGCTCTTGATAGTGCAGAACGCTGAAATGGTATTTTCTTTTCTTCAGCTGTTTCTGTAATTAGATCACGTAGTTTTTGTTGTACTGCTGGAGCATAAGCCACGACAGGACCTTTTCCCATTTCCAAATGACCTTCTTTTTTCTTATCAATCATTGGTGTTGTTGTATCATGCGTCACATCTGTAACAATAGCTACATTTGGTTTAATAGTATGCGTAATCATCTCAGCACCACGTAAACCAATTTCCTCTTGCACAGAATTGGTTACATAAAGACCAAATGGTAATTTCTTGTTGTTTTCATGAAGTAATCTAGCCACTTCAGCAATCATAAATCCTCCCATTCTGTTATCGAGAGCACGACAAACAAATTTGTCTTTGTTTAAAATGTGGAACTCATCTGGATACGTAATGACACAGCCAACATGAACACCCATTTTATCAACTTCGGCTTTGTCTTTAGCGCCTATATCTATAAAAATATTATCAGGTTTTGGTGGTTCTTCTTTGGTTCTTAAACGCGTATGTATTGCCGGCCAACCAAAAACACCTTTAACGATGCCTTTTTTGGTATGAATATTCACCACTTTACTTGGTGCAATTTGGTGATCACTACCACCATTGCGAATTACATAAATAAGACCATTATCTGCAATGTAGTTAACGTACCACGAAATTTCATCAGCATGACCTTCAATTACAACCTTGTATTCCGCTTTTGGATTAATTACTGCCACAGCAGTTCCGTAAGTGTCTGTGATAAATTCATCAACATAAGGTTTTAGATAATCCATCCATATTTTCTGTCCATCCCATTCATATCCAGTTGGAGCTGCATTGTTTAAGTACTTCTCTAAAAAGGTTAGTGATTTTTTGTTGAGTATGCTCTTTTTTGCCATTCTAAAATATTTTGGTCTAAAATAATAATATTAATAAGATTTTAAGGTTAAAGCATTAGTAAATTATTAATTTTGAAGTACGTTTTTGTCAACAGATAATGATAAAGAAGTTTACCTACATATTATTTCTATTTCCTGCTGTGTTTTTTGCTCAACAAACTGAGACAGAACAAGACACTACGAGCTATGACTATATCATTATTAAAGGAGATTCTATACCACGAACCACTATAGATTTGGATGAGGTGATGTTATTGCATAAGCTGGAATTTAATAGTGCTGAAGACAAAAGACGTTACTTAATTTTAAAGCGTAAAACCATTAAAGTATATCCTTATGCCACCTTGGCTGCTGTGCGTTTAGATTCGTTGAATGCCAGATTAAGCAGATATGAAAAGAAGAGTGATAGAAAGCGCTATGCTAAGTTGATGCAAAAATATATTGAAGGTGAGTTTTCAGATGAACTAAAAAAACTAACCAGAACCGAAGGCCAAATACTCATTAAACTCATTCATAGACAAACAGGTCATACGACATTTGACTTGATTAAAGAATTACGCAATGGTTGGCGAGCGTTTTGGTTTAATAATACAGCGAGTTTGTTTGATTTATCGTTGAAAAAGGAGTTTGACCCAATGAACGAAAAAGAAGATTATCTCATTGAAGATATCTTACAGCGTAATTTCCAGAGTGGACGCTTAGAACGACAAAAAGATGCCTTGGGTTTAGATTTTTTTGAGCTCTCAGACAAATGGATGAAACAAGGACCTAAATTACCTCCTTCTAGTGGCAGAACAAACTAAGCTTGAAGAACAACTCAATGCCATTTCTCATGGTATTGGTGCCTTATTAGGAATCGCAGGATTGGTGTTGCTTATTGTGTTTAGCGCAAACACAACGGATTGGAGTATGTTTAGTGTTGTGGTTTATGGGATCTCTATTATTGTTTTGTTTACTGCCTCAACCTTGTATCATTCTGTAAGCGGAGAGAAGCGCAAACACTATTTTAGGATTATAGACCATATAAGCATTTACATTCTCATTGCAGGCACATACACTCCCGTTTTATTAATTACCCTTGAACAAAGTTTAGGTTGGCCATTGTTTTGGACCGTTTGGAGTATTGCAGCTTTTGGTGTGATACTCAAACTCTTTTTTACAGGACGCTTTGAGATATTCTCCACCTTGCTATATTTAGTAATGGGCTGGCTTATTGTGTTTGATTTCACTAACCTCTCAGAAGCTATTGGCAGCAAAGGTGTGTTGTGGCTGTTTGCTGGAGGTTTGTTTTACACTGTGGGCATTATTTTTTACGCCTTTCAACGTATTCCTTACAACCATGTTATTTGGCATTTCTTTGTGTTAGCTGGTGCTATTTGCCACTTTTTTATGATGTTTTATTATGTGATTTAATGACTAATTTTCTTTAACTTAGCTTCATTAAGACCAACCAATAAGATTTCTGCTTTCTCGGGAAATAGAATATGATTAAATTCTTTCGTAAACTTCGTCAAAAACTACTTGCTGAAAACAAATTCAGTAAGTATCTATTATATGCTATTGGGGAAATTATTCTTGTTGTTATTGGAATTTTGATTGCACTTCAAATTAATACTTGGAATGAACATAAAAAAACCTTAGCTAAAGAAAGGCTAATTTTGGCAAGCTTACTTGAGGATTTTGATACTAATTCTAGACATATTGAAACATCATTACAGTTTTACATTGGAACTGTTGCAGGATTAGAAAAGAAAATGAATTATGTAGGAAGAAATACCAAAGAGTTCGACCAAAAAATAAAAGATGATATAATTGGAGTAGGCTTCTGGAATCCAGGATTTGTGAGTGGAACCCTTAATTCTATAATATACTCAGAACAATTAGGGCTAATTAAAAACAATGAGTTAAAAAATACCCTTACTTATTATACCTCTGATATTGATAACAATCTTGAGTTAATTGAACAGTATAGAGTCATGTTAACGGAGAAGCACCAACCGCTTATCGATTCCTATATTTCACTTTTGGATATCTCTAATCTAAAACAAAAATACCCTGAATTATCTCATAATATTTTACGAACTAACTATAATGGCTTATTGAATGATTCTAGATTTCAGAATTTATTACTCAGAGAGATAAGTCATTGTAATAGATATATTGGAGTAACAACCAGTTTTTTAAATAAGACAAATTACATAATAGACTTGATTCGTGAAGAATTAGATCTTCCAATAAAATTAGAACGACTAATAACTTCAGATAAAACTATTGACGCGGTTATTGAAATAATTAAACAGCAAGATATAGATGACCCAAATTATGATGTTTCAGAGGATAGCATCATTAATTTAGGGTATAAATTGATGGAAAAGGATGAAGACGATAAAGCATTAAAACTATTTAAAGTGAGTACAGAATTATATCCAGATGCTTGGAATACACATGATAGCTATGGTGAGTGTTTATTAAAAATGGGCGACAAAGAAAATGCAATTAAAGCCTATAAAAAATCATTGGAAATAAAACCAGACAACGAATATGCAATAAAAGCACTTTCGGAATTAGAATAACGAAAGGCTTAAAAATAAGATAAATATAACCATGCTAATCATTCTAAATTAGCTTTAAAACTTACTCACATCAATTTTAAAAGGGTCAGCAGCATTTTTATAAAGGATGAGTTCTTTTTGTGTTAGCATGTGCAATATGTCACTTTTTTATGATGTTTTAGTATGTGATATGAAATGAATAAATTGTTAATAAATATCACTCTTTTCTGTTTATAAATCATTGATTGTTAGAGATTAAAAATTAATTTCGCTTATCGTTTGATATAAATTATTGAAACGATTTCATATCATAACAATAAGCGTAACTCAAAAATCAGACCTCAATCACGTCTTTATACTCTTCAAAAAAGGCTTCAAATAAACTCATGTTTTCATTAAAGAATTCCATGGTTTTTTGCCAAGTATTTTTGTTGTGTATCGAAACTTTTTGGTTAAGAGTCACATATATTCTTGATATTTCCTTGCCATTTTCTAAGATATAGGTTTCTTCAAAATTGGCATTGGGTAAAAACTCTTCTGTTAAAATGGACTTTAATGCTGTGAGTTTTTCCCAGTAATTGATTCGGTTTTCTAAATCATCTTCTACATCAAGTGCTACTAATGCCGATTTGGTATCAAAATGAAACTTAAATGTAAAGCCTTTGAGCTTGGTATTGTAAAGTATCCATTTTCTCGGAAATGACTTTCCGAAGCTTGTCCAAAATTCTTCTCTTAATAATCGTGACTCTTCTTTACTAAACATTATATGAAATAAGCAATGGTAATAGCAACAATAATAGCTAAAATCTTGTTGAGATTAAACTTATGACCTTCACTGCTTTCAAATAAAATAGTAGTTGATATGTGTAAAAACACACCGATGACGATGGCGTTTATGTACACCAAATAATCTGAAACCATTGCTACATTGTTTGAAATAACTGTGCCTAAAGGCGTCATTACCCCAAATAAGGTTAAAAACGATAAAATCTGCAAGGTTTTAAAATCAGATTGCACCAAATAGGTAGTGATTAAAATGGCGATAGGTATTTTGTGAATGAGCACACCATAAACCATATCGTTATGTTGGTGTATTGGAAAGCCTTCTAAAAAGGCATGCAAACACAAACTTATAAAAAGCAGCCAAGGAAAGGCCTTACTGTTTTTATGTATATGCACGTGACCATGTTCGGCGCCTTTTGAGAAAAACTCCAGAATGATCTGAATCAAGATTCCAAACATAATGAATAGTCCTGTAAGCTTTGCATCCAATTGTTCATATACCTCAGGAAGCAAATCAAACATAGTAAGTGACAATAAAAAAGCACCACTGAAGGCAAGTAGTAATTTTATATTTTTTGGCTTGCGTTGTCTAGTGAAATACACAAACGCATAACCAATTAAAACCGCATATATTGGGAATAAGTACTTATTCATAAGATTGAATAAAAATCATAATGAGACGTTCGCTCGTGTGTTTATTAAATTTTCTCAGTTTATAGTCGCCAAAAACATCAATCAATTGTACATCAGCGGCTTCAAATAAGTCAATAAAGTCATTGAGAGTAAAAGCTTTGACGCGTTCACTAAAATTGAAGTTTTCATTGTCAATACTAAATGAAATCTCTTTTGCGATATAGCCATTTTCATATTGACGTTTTAGCTTAAAGTCAATTCCATCAACCGTTTTGCTATCTTCTTTAACAAGGTTTTCTTTTACAAAATCAACATTCATGAAGTCTATGACACCAATTCCATCGTTTTTTAAATTTGCCTTGATCGCTTTAATAGTATATAGGTTGTCTTCTTCTTTTTCAAAATAACCAAAACTCGTAAACAGATTAAACACGGCATCAAATTGCTCAGAGTAAGGCTTGCTCATGTCGTGAACATCAAAATGTAAGGTGTCGTTTTCATACTGCTTAGCAAATGCAATACTTTGAGGAGATAAATCTAAACCAGTAACATCATAACCAATGCTATTTAGGTAAACAGAATGACGACCTTTACCACATGCCAAATCCAAGATGGTTCTACCTTCAGGAATATTGAGATAACTGGTTAAGTTTTCCATAAACGAATGCGCTTCTTGATGATCTCTATCTTTGTATAAAATATGATAGAAAGGCGTGTCAAACCAAGAAGAATACCAATGTTTTGTGTCTTTTGTCATGTAATGTTTAGTGTCGAAACAAAAATACTCTATTTTTGCTTTTTATTTACGCTTACCAATGAAGATTAATCAATATTTTATTACTAATGATGGTAGCATATCAATTGATGATGCCGATTTTAGTGTGAATACTATAGATGATTTCAAGATTTATAGCCACAAGAAACTTAAGGTAAATAGTTTTGAAAAAGGGAATACTGAATTAATACTGCTTGGTGATGCTCTTGATCCTTTTCAGCCAGAATTTTCAAACACACATATTGGTAAAGCGCTAATTGAACACAGTGCTTTGAGCGGATTGCTAAAGGCAGTTGATAAACTTACAGGTCGTTTTGTACTGTTTGTAAAAATTCAAGGGAAACATTATATACTTTCCGATTTTTTTGGTCAACGTCAAGTGTATTATTGGTTTAATGAGAATCATTTTTATGCCTCGTCTTCAGACAAGTTACTTTTAGAAACTTTAGGCTTAGGCATGCAATTAGATGGTGAAAAACTAGCCTTAAGTACTTCCAATTATTTTTTAAAAATTCATGAACATTGGTTGTTGGGTGAAAGCGATTGGGATGATCGCTTAATAAAGCTTATGCCAAATCAATATTTAAATATTGATAAAGCAGAGGAGGAGCGCATTCCAGTTTTTGTCACTAAGGTTGAAGATAAAGCTGAATTAGAAAAACAACTATTAGGTCTCTTAAAAA
>Ga0098073_1000168_pt1 | contig 24120 bp, 37 predicted proteins | sample 31_taG_FD_75060 | JGI IMG/M metagenome (GOLD analysis project Ga0098073, IMG submission 75060) | Marine viral communities from the Gulf of Mexico - 31_GoM_OMZ_CsCl metaG | ecosystem: Environmental > Aquatic > Marine > Oceanic | place: Gulf of Mexico | collected 2015-07-12
AATCTTCATTTTTAATTGTCCAGTTTTTTAACTAAAAAAGAAGACGGGTTGCCTCTCACTCAACCACGCCTTCTAATCATGAATAATAAAAACAATATACTTAAGAATAAGCTATTGCATCTATGTAAGAACTGCTTAGCACAAGAGATTCTCCTGTTGATAATGTTATAAGATAATGTTCATCATCTCTTTCAAATGTAAAATCAACATTAGAATAACCATATAAACTTTCAAGCTCATCCTTAATTGCTTTTTGAATAGCAGGATCTAAATCTTGATTTTCTTCAATGGTTTCTTCTGTGCTTTCTATTAGAAATTCATTAACAGAATTTAATTCAGATGACTCCTCTTCTGTTTCATCTTTAGTATCATCTTGATATAAGTCAAAGTTTAATTGATTTGACTCATCTTGATTAACTGTAGATTCTACATTTGATACTGGAGGATCTGGTAAAACAGGTGTAGGATCCGATGTAATTTCTTCTGCTACTGTAAATTCATTTAACACAAGATAATCTTCTCCTTCATAGGTTTGTATTTCAGCTACTTGATATATAATATCTTCTACTTCTACTAGACTACCTATTGCTAAATCACCATAGTCTTCTGCAGTTACCATTATAGAATTAACTTCTGATTTAACTTCTTCTGTTTCTTCTACAACATTATCTGCAGGAACAAATTGAATATCTTCTTCAGATTCTTCTGTAACTTCTTCTTCAAAGTCTTCTTCAAAATCATCATCTATAGGAGATATGTTATCATCATTAGCATCTTCAATAATATTTGTGTTATCATCATCTACACTATCTATTACTTCATCATCTTCTTCTATGTCAAAGTTTACTAAATCAAACTCATCCATAAAATATAATAGAACTGATGTTTGTATATCTAACCAAAGTTTTGGATGTGTTGATTTCAATCCTATTAATACATGATTATAAGCTGTCCACAATGAATTTTTACCTGTACCATAATGATATCTTTGAGATTCATACTCTTTCATAATAGTAGTGCATTGCTCACTTGTGATTAATTTATTTGTGAAATGTAAATCACCCATGAGATGTCCAAACTTTTTATTGACTAGCTTCTCAAATAAACCAGGATATACTGTAGTAGACGTAGGATCTGTTACAATAATGTAAGCTTCTTCAGATAAATACTTTTGCTTCATCTTGTTTTTAATATCAAGAAGTTCTTGAAAATAATCTTGAGCATCAGCAATAATATTATTTATCTGATCTGTAGCTTCTTGTAATGCATTACCTGTATGCTTTCTTTGCCAGGCAGATGTTTTCTTTACCATAGATGCGCCACTTGCATTTACATGCGCACCAACTGCACATCTAAATCTAGTTGATTTATCATAAGAATTTGTCCATGTAAACATCATAGATAAATCAGGATCATTCAGATACTCAATTCTATAAATACCTTGAGCTACTCTAGCATCTTGATTACATCTGTATTTTTCATCTAATACAACAAAGCCTGCCGCAGCTAGACTTTTTAATGTTGTATCAATAATATAACCGTGAGAAATCACCGTATAGGTTTGTGTTGCTGGTGGTAAAGTAGCGTTTATTAAAACACTCTTATTCACAGCTACCTTTGTACTTTTAGGCATAACTTTAATTTTAAAATAAACTTATTTGATTAGTAAATAATTCAGGACTCATAGATTTTATTTCTTTGTTTATCTTATCTAAATAAAATCCATAATCAATATCATAATCAGACCATGATACATCTTGATACTTATTAAATATCTTTTGTAACCATTTACCTGATACAACATTTATATCCCTGTCATCATTGACATTGTTTTTTATAATTTTTCCGCCTTTATTTGAGATATAAAACCTTAATGTTTTTTGTAAGTTTTCTGTATTTACAATTCCGTCTTTTGCATAACTATATTTAAACTTCCAATTTCTTGTTACTTTAGTTTGACCACAAAAATCAAAAATATTTTTATTTGTTTTAATATATTTTTTAGGATCAAGTCCGTGTACAAAATAATTGTATATAGCTTTTTGAATAATAGTAAAGCTTTTGTTTTTATGTAATGCTTTCTTCAGTTCAAATCTACCTTTGCATTTTGTTTTTGCATAGTAAAACTTACCCTCTTCTTTTTTAAATAAATACTCTGGATTCTTTGATTGTGTTTTGATAAATGTATCTCTATCAACTTCATTAAAAGTAAAGATGCCAATGTAATTATTTACATCAGGAACAATAAGCTTTTGATACTGGTCATGTTCTAACTGCAGATTAGTTATTTCTTCCCATTCTTTGCATATCTCCATATATTGTGGAATAGCTTTTTTAGGAATCATAATCTCCACACCATCTGTATTAGTCATAATAGGTATAGCACCTAATATTCTTTCAGATAACATAGTAAAGAGCATCATTAATGATAACTGACCATTGATAGTTATCTGCATTGTAAACTGAGGATCATACAAAAAAGATGCAGCATCATTACTTAAACCATATGTGGAATTAAGCATAATCTTGTATACATAATTCTTAGGATTTGATTTAGGAATCTTTTTTCTTTCATCAAACATCCACTCATACAGCTCACAAAACTTTTGTTTTGGTAAATGAGCTGGTGCAAATTTATTTCTAATAGCTAGATTAGGATAAAAACTTGTAACATCTGAAGACATAATAGTCATGTTATCATCTGGTACATATATCCCTTTCTTTACACCATGAACACCACCCAATCCAAAGTCTACATCAACACCTCTATACTTAACATGTTCTTTAAAACTACCCTTTAAATTATTAGCATCTAGTACTAAAGTTTGAAACTTAAATAGCAACTGTTGAAATGCAGAAACATCAAATTTTAAATAAGGCAAAAGTATTTCACTTACTGCAATTTGATTTCTATATGTTCTACTATTTTTAATTTCATACTTGCTTATGCCAGTTCTTTCTTCCAAGAAATGTAAAAATAATTCTTTAGCAATTCTAGGTTCAGATGCACTGTATAAAGGAATGTTATATTCATTAGTCAAACTACCTCTTAATGTTATCAAGTCTTTGCTATAATTCATAATAGCTTTAGTACTCTTCACATCATTAATACAATACTCAATAATTTTATTTATTAGTTCTTTGCTATCTATATCAGTAGTGTGATGAAGTGGCATGTCTTGAACATTAAGCCAATCCATAGAACACTGAATCCATTTTAATGAACTTCTCTTAGCTGGATTATCCCAATGATTTAATTTGAATACATCAATCTGTTTAATTAAAAGCTGACGCTCACTCCATTCCTGGAATTCTTTTGTGTCTTGTCTATTAATACAATCTTGTGCTTTTATATATACAGCTTCTGCAACTTCAACACCAGACTTGTTAATAAGCCGTGATTTGTTTTTAAGAAGAAAGTTTGTTATCTGAGCATCAAAAGCTAAACCGTTAAAAGATATATGCCATTCTTTATTCTTTTTATTCTTATCAAGAAAAACATATAAATCTTTTATATCATTATGAAATTTAGAACAACAAAATATTTTTATCTCTTCAGTTTTATAATGTTCAAATACTCCTATGAAACAATTAGATAATGTTTCATAATCCATAACATAGTGATTCATAATCTGAAATTTTGTAAGCATATAAAAATAACAAAAAAAGGAAGAGAACAAAATATTCTCTTCCCTATTTGTTTGGATTTATACTTATATGTTACTACTTAATTATTATGTTACTAGGAAGTATTAACTCTTCATTTGAAGATCCCATTTCTTTAGGTTCTTCTTTGTTAAGAAAATAACGGAAATCAAATTCTCCAGAATTCACAGCAAACATTTCAACAAACTTTTCTTGTTCTTTTTTGTCAATGATGTGATATTCTGAAAGTAAACCTACTAATACTCTTTCTTCTTTATACCAAACACCATTTTCTTTTTGCTTAGTAGATTTAACTTTGTTTCCATTACCATCTAATTTTGGAACGTATTGGAATTGTTGTTTTTCTTTATTTCCAATTACATATAATAAAGAAAGTAAAGGGTCATATACAACTTCATTATAAGGACAACTATCTAGAACAGGTATTAACTTAAATGTTTCTTTGTTTTGCCATATAGCCTTAACAAGACACATGTTTTTACCTATATTATTATTATTTTCCATCTGGTAGTTTTAAATTTAATGTATGTAAATCTATCATTTTTATTGAAGACTGCAAAATTTCTTTTCTTAAATTAGGTTTTGAACATAGTTGTCCTACTTCTTTTAAGAGTTCTTCTTTTACATTTAATAGTTTAGAATAAGTTTCATAATATTTTTCAGGGAACAGATAACTTTCTACATGAGATAAATGTCTTCTGTGTGATCTGAAAAAATACAATACTCTTTTCTTATATAATGAAGTTAGCATTGAATACTTACCACTTCTAATTAATCCGTAATCATTTGCATAATTAGAAAAATCAAATACATAAGCTAACTTATTATCTTCTAATTCAAACATGTCTTCAAAAAGATAGTTATCTAATAATGCAGCTCTCTCAAAAGATTTAAAATCTAAATCTTCTCTCTTATGATAAACTACAATAAATTTATTCTCTTCAAACTTATACATATCTTTCCAGGCCATATAAGTTTGAACAGGTACAGTACTTACACCTCTTCTAATTTTTAATAAAGGATATAAAAACAACCTGCTTTTTTGAATATAATCTGCATGTAAGGAATTTAAAAGCATTCATTTTTATTTTATAGTTTAACATTAGATAAAGCAAATGCTTTAGGAAGCTTAAACTCTTTACTTTGAAAATGATACTCTGCATCTTCAAGAGTATTAAGCATCATAGCATCCCACTTTTTAAAAGTTTCATCTGATACATTAAAAGCATATAACTGATCATACTTATCAAATACTATAAAATTAAAATTTATAATCCAACCTGCATTAACTACATCAGATAAAAAATCTTTTACTAGTTTTTTATAGACACTAGCTTGTAACCAATAGTTCCAATACTCTACAGACTCTTCAAACTTTTGTATAGGTTTGCTGGTTGTTTTAAAATCATTTATTGTAACTATTTGATTTACTACATCAACAACAAGATTATCAATTATACCTTTTAGACCAAAAGAATATTTATCATTTGGTAAACTCATTGACAATTCTAATTCATTATAGACTCCAATTTTTGTACCATCATGTTCTAAATCTAAACCTATAAGATTTCTTATTTTTTCATCTGCTTTTATAATCTCAGCTCTTCTTGAACATCTATCTAATATAGCAGCATCTATTATAGTTCTGTTTTCTTTTATCTTAAGAAACTCAAAGTAATCTATACCTTTTTCATCTGCTATTTTTTCAATTCTTTTAGAATCTTCTTTTAGTCTTTGATGTAAATTCTTTTCTTCAAGTTGTTTTAGAATAACAGATTCATAATCTCCTAATGATTTAGAAGGATCAGGATCTAACTCATATTCTTTAAAGACATTGTTAATAATTTCTATAGAACTTTCACTTGGTAAAGATTGTGGAGCAACAATAAATTTGCTGTCAAAATCTAAACCATCAAGCACTAAGTAATGTATAACAATTCCCTCTAGTAAATACTTAGCAATTTTCTCCTCTTTATCTTTAAGAACATATTCTTTATAAAATCTTTGAGGAGATTCAAGCAGCTTATTTAAGCTGCTATAACTAAAATTAAATTCTTTGTTGAAGAATTCTGTCTCTAACATGTTTTTGTCAACTGTATTGACTGTATTTGTATTAATCATTTATATGTGGTTTTATGAATCAAATTCTTCTGCTTCAATTTTTAAACAAGGACCCTGTATATAATATTGTTTTATATTAGCATTATCAAAATTAATATAATCTTCAGTACATAAAGTTGTTATTGCTTGTACATTAGCTCTAGTAAACTTCTTATTGTCTTTAAGAATATTTGTTAATGTCATAAGACTCATTGATTTTACTGACTCCTTATCTAAATTAAAATAACTTAATAAACTTTTAAAATTTACATGGTTAAACTCTTTATATTTTATAAAAGATTTTCCATATTTTTTTAATATCATTAGTATATACATAAGACTTTTTTCATAATTACTATTAGCAAGTAATTCCATAGCCATTATTATAGAAGCATCATCATTACTAGCACACATTAATGCTAGGTCTTGATACTTTTCTTTATCTATAATAATAGAATCTTCATTAATGTACTTTAGTAATTCATCTTGTTTATATACTAAACAATTATCAGAAAGACTTTTAATTTTAGAATTTATAGGTACAATAAACAATGTTCTAGAGCCTTCAGCATATCCTTGTTTAATAGACCATGAACCATCACTTGTATAAAGTTGCAATCCTGTTAGGTAATTGCCAGAAGAATCTTTGGGTGCTCTATAATAAAACGCACTTGCTAAAGAACTTTTTATGTATACGTGTGAAAAATCATTAGCATCAACAAGCATTTTAAATCTTGTTTCTTTTGGATGATTTAAATAACGTAACCAATGTTTAAAGTCATCAGATTTCATTTTGAAAACATCACGTCTAAACAAGTGATCATTTGTTTTAGGTATTGAATCTGCTGGTGGAATAAATGCTATTGTAGCTTTCTTAGGTAGAATAGTAAAATTAAATTTTTCTTTAGCTTTAAACCTTGGCACTGTTGTTCCAGGAAATAAATATATTATTTCTTCTTCTAATTTATTTCTTTCTAACTCATTTTGAATATTACAATGATGTTCAAAGTCTTCAAATAAACCACCATGTTCAATTCTTATATCTAACTGATCATGATTTATATAATCTATGTATAAATATTTAGTTAAATTCATCTGTTTAAAATTTTTAAAAGACCCCGAAGGGCCTTTTATTATTTCATAACTAATTTTTGTAACTGAGGATCAATAAATAGTTTTTGGAACTTTGTTTTATTCCCGTGTATAATCTTCTTAGCTAAGTGATATTTTAAATCATTAGTAAATACATCAGGATGTTTAATCAAAGCACTAATTCTATTTACAATTTCTGGTGTTACTGGATTAGACTCTGCATAATTAAGCGTAAAGTTAATTAATCTTGTAGATAAAATGCTAGCTATATCTGCTCTATAATCTACAGCTGGATTACCTCCATCACATATAGAACTAAGCAGCTCATCAATTACTTCTTTTTCATCTTTATGCAAGAGCATTCTTTTAGGACTAATGATTCTATCTAATCTATTGTTAATAAAACTTGTAAACAATGTAGATACTTCAGGGCCTACAGAGCCTTCACCACACATTTGAATTAAAGGTAAATCTTTTTCAAATGATGGAATAGTTTCTAGTAGTTTAAAGAATGTAGTTAGAGATCTTGGATTAACTTTTTCATTAACAACTTCAGGATTCATCAATACAAAATTAATACATCTACCATCAACCTTTTGAGTCTCTGCCCATTCAGCCCAACGCTCATGATTCCACTTCAATATTACTGAAACAAATCTAGTTCTTTGAGCAACGTCAATAGAGTTTACCAAATAGTTTCCGTCATCTGGATTAGCTGTAAGAACAATATGCCAATCATCAGGAAGTTTCCAAGAAAGATATTCTTGTCTATCTACTAACTCCATAACAGCTTGAATAAACTTTACATCAGCACGATTCCAGTCATCAAGAATAAGTATACCGCCTCCTTCTTTGTTTGCAATCCATTCAGGTGGACAATAAGACATTCTTTTTTCTCCAGTAAATCTGTAACCTTGTTTTAGATATTCATTAGTAGCATTTTCATCAACCCAAATACATTCAGATTCTGATCCGCCTGGTACTTCTACAGTTTCATTAACTTTTTTAGTTACTTCCATACCGTTTGGAAGCTTAACCTTTTTAAGTACTTGTCTAACTTCTGTTTTCTTTTCTGTACTTGTTCCTTCTTTACATAATTGAAACTGACGTAATGGAAAACCTACAAGATCACCTAAGTCTTCTATCTGTGCTAAGTTTAATTTAACACAACTTAAATTGTTTTCTTCTGCAATTTGTAAAGCAACGCTTGTCTTACCAAGACCAGATTCACCAATAACTTCTGTTGCTACAGGTTTCTTACCGTCTTTTTGAATGTGTCTGTTGTTGTTAATAATGTGTTGCAAAAATGATTTCATTTCTGCAGAGTCTAAGCTAACTTGATTCATAATTCTAATTTAATAGTTGTTCCTGGCAATTCATCCCAAGCATTACCTTGTGAAGAAAGTACCCATAAAATATTTCCTTTTGCATTTTCAGGTGCTGAACATTCTCCATCTGTAAAATAGAATAGACAACTAAACTCATTGAGTTTTTCATTGTAATAATCTATAACAGGTTGAAAGTCTGTTCCACCTCTGCCATGTATTTCTAAATCTTTTCTTGGATTAAATTTACTTATGTTAGATATTGCTGTATCACATTGTATAATTGTAACATCAGAACCTGTCTTCTTTATATGATGTAATTCATTAAGAAACTCTTTAAGTTCATTTGTATTAACAGAAGCTGATGTATCTATAGCTGCTAGTACATGCTTGTGCTTTTTAAATTTTAAACCAGGAAAGTCTGGTAATCTTTTGTTGAACTTTCTTCTAGAAACTTTAGTATAAGTTCTTGTAGATTTACCAATAAACCTTCTCATATATCCTTTCCAATCAAACTTTGGCGGATCTATTTGTTTAAGCTTTTCAATTATACTTGCAATCTCACCAGGTACTGTACCATGCATCTTTTTTACCTGATCAGCTACTTGATCTAAGACATGTGCTGTTTGTGACTTTATCAATCTCTGAGTTGCTTCACTTATTTCTTCACTATCCCATTCATGTTCAGGAGCTGTAATTTCAGTTCCGTCACTTAAAGTAACACTGTTATCATTTCCTTCACATAAATCTTTTAAAGCATTACCTAACTCACTGTCTTCATTTTTTATCTTACTAAGCTCTTTGTAGTAATATCTTGTACCTGCTTTGTAATCTAACTTATACCCTTGGTTAATATAAGTTTCTATAAAACAACCATTTTCAGGCAACCATGATCTTTCAATGTATTGATTAATCTCAATATCCATTGCTATATTTAATAGCTTTTTATCTTGAAGATCATTATAGTCTGTTAAATGAAAGAAAGCAATGTGTAATAACTCATGTTTTAATATGCCTACTTTTTGTATTGGAGAAAGTGTTTGCCAGAAATCAGGATTAATAGCTAACTCATAGTTAATACCTTTAATGCAAACACCTGCTGTAGGCACTTTCTTTTGGGACCAAATTTTATTTAGCGACATAAGAAGAAGCCCGTAATAGGCTTCTCTCAACATAAGTTCTTTAGATGCTTTAGCTAAACTTTCTATATTATCTTTCATCTTTAATTTTTATTATTACATCTTCAATAAAAGTATATCCAGTATCAATAAGTTTATTCTTAAAATCTATTGAAAAAGAATCTATTAAAGATTGTTTTGCTTCATAATCAAACTTGCCTTCATTAACTATTTTAAATAATTGTTTGTATGTAAGGTGTGATATACCAGGTTTAAAATCATCATCTAAGTAATCTTTTACTGCATTAGTTAGATTATCATAAAAAGTTTGATAGTTTGTCTTTATATGTTTATCAGCTACAATACCTTGTTTAAGTACAAGTAACATGTTTATCACATTATAATCTGTTAGTTCTAAATTTTCCATTATGGTTAAACCAACAGTCCAGTTCTCATGATCTCTTGAAGATATCATAGACAGTATAGAATCAAACTCTTGTTTTTCTAGCATTTTGTTTTTCATATTAGTCATTTAATTTTTCTGTTCTTATCATCCACATAGGTGGCTTTTTTGCATTTATATTATCTACCCATTCTTTTGCTGTAGGTATGTAACCAAAGCAGTCTTCTTTAACATGTTGTTCTCCAACATATCTGGTATAAACTATTTTACCATCTGAATTTGTAAATGATTTACCAAACTTAGATTCACATTCAAATATACCTTCAGAATGATGTCTAAATATTCTATGTCTGCTATGACCTAGCCAACTCTTAGTTTCATCAAACCATTCATGTATATGAATATAGTCTTCTACTATACCACCAAATTTTCTAACTGAAGATTTTGCGTGTTGTAAAGGATGAGCCATTAAATTATACTTCCAGAATGACCATAAAAATGTGTTTCAGTATATCTTACATTATTATTAATAATATACTCACCTGTAGATACGTTTATGTTTACTGTTCCAAATCCTCCATCATTATTATACCAATCTTCTATATCTTCTGTTAATACATATACAATATCTTCTATATTATTTTTTAAATTTTTATCAATTTCAAAATCTATTGCAAAGTCTCTGTGATGTATATAACTATCTGTAGATAGTTCATCAAAGTCTAAACCTTTTTCTATTGCTTTTTTATTATCAACATATAATATGTCATCTATAACGCCTTCATCTCCAGAACCTTCATAGTATGCTTGTATATAACTTATTCCTAAATCTTTAAGTTTAAACAGCATTACTCTGTTTTCATTGTCTAATGTTTTCATAAATTAAATTTTATAAAATCTTCCTAAAATATTTTTATTTAAATACTCATCTTTTTCAAGAACTTCATTTACAAATTGAAACTTTGTTTCTTGATAAGTAAGTTCTGTTTTAGAATAACATATCTTAAGTATAGTTCTGACTATAGGTATGCCTTCTTTATGTGCTTTCTTTAATACTTCATTACTACTATAATATTTTTCATAGTCTGTTTTTTTAACCATAGTATATTTCTTAGCTCTTTTATCTGTCATAGCTGCAATAGCTCTCTTTCCAAATTTCTTTTTTCTAATTGAATAGAAATTCTTTTTGCCAATATACTTTACAAGTTTACCTTTAATTACCGCAGTCATTTCATATATAAAACCTACAGCGTTTTCAGGAATCATTTCTTCTGTAAATCTTTGATGGTTTAAAATCCAGCTCATAATAAATATTTAAGTAGGTAATTCTTTGCTTTCTCCTGTAAGAGCTTTTGTAATTAATGGATACAAATGATACATAGTATTTCTAACACCGTGTTGTTCTACTGAGTCTGATAAATCTTTCTCAAGCTTTAAGTGTACATAAGGAATATTATATTCTTGATTATACTTTTGCATTGCTCTTAGCCCTGCTTCATCATTATCAAATAATACACATACCTTTTTATACTTTTGTATAAACTCATTCATTAACGAATCAGGAAGCATTGTGTTTTCAGAATCTGGTGCAATACTTTCTATATTCTTCATACCGAGTTTATGTAAAGCTAATAAATCTTTCATAGAGCTACAGACGACTAAATATGGTTTATCATATTTTAGCTGGTCTAATCCTTGTATATAGCTTTTTACTTTAAAGAACTTCTTTTTTAGTTTAGGTGTATAGATTTTGTATAACTCATTCTTATCATTAAAATAGCCATACATGAATTGAGCTTTAATCTCTAATCTCTTTTCAGTATCTTCTTTTTCTAAAATATATGAGTCTAAAGGTTGTATATTATATGCTTCTAATATTTTAGAATCAATGTTATACTTAGTCCAATAGCTTTGATCTAACTTATTCCAATTACGCGGGTTTATACTTTTGACTTTGTACTTTCCTTCAACTTTAAAATCTTTTACTTCAAACTTTTTATTACCACTTTTAAGATAATCACTATAGTCTTTAATAATTCTAACCGCAGCTTGAGCTTTAGACTTTAAATCATAAATTTCTTTTACTAAACTTAAAGCATCACCACCTCTATTTGTAGAATAATCTTTAAATAAATATTTGTCAGCTTCTTTATCAAAGTAAATAAACATTGATGGTCTGGTTTCTTTAGGATTAAATATAGATGTTATCTGTATATCTTGACCCTTTAAGTTTTCAGAAAGCTTTAGATAATATTTAAAGATCCACTCTGGAGGTATGCTATTAATATCTGATACTACATGCTTTGTTCTTATCATAATTAATATGTAATAAAAAAGGAAAGCCTAAAAAGACTTTCCTTGTAATTATAAAGTATACGTTCCTATTTATTTACCAAGCAAACTCTGTATTGTCTGCAGAATCATCAGTTGTATTGTCAAATTCTTCTACTTCTTCTGGTTTTTCTGCTTTCTTTAAATGTAAATCTTCATTATATACATGAACTTTTTCATTTGCATCTGCTTTAGCAAAACCTTTAGTGCCTTGAGAATATTTAGCAAACCAAAGGTTATGTCCAATATAACCATTTTGTTTGTAATATTCAGAACCTGCAACACAACATTCTAACCATTTGTCTGCAAAAGGTGCTTCATTATTAAAACCTTCTATAAAATCTTCAATTGTTTCATACTTACCATCTGCATCATCAAACCATTTTTCACAGTCTGTTTCTTTACAAATGTTCTTAATGAACTTTAAGATTTGCATGTCTCTTTTAATTTCAACACCCTTATTAGTTACATTGTCTTTAAATGGCCAATCACTTGCTCTTACATTGCCTACTTGACCTTCATGTCTACCTAAAGATTCATTATCTTTATTAATCCAAAAACCTTCAAAGTTTTCTATGGGTTCTGTTTCAACACTCAATAAGATATGATAAGCATCATTTCTTTTCAAATAACTATTGTTTTGAATTAAACTGATGTTATTAATTTTCAATTTGTGATTACCAGGAGATATTACTTTTGGTATACCTCCTCCTTCTCCTGAAGAAACGTTTACGTCTTTTGTACTTAACATTTTTTTCTAATTTAATTTATTAATCTATGTATACTTTATCCCAATTTGTTTTAACTCCTTCTTCAGTCATTTCTGAAATAACAATTTGTTGATTTCTTAAATGATCTGGTCTAGCTCCACAAGCAACATCATCACTTGTTTTAAAGTTAAGAATATTTTGATTACCTTTTCTATATAGATAACCAATAGCATCTGACTGTGAAGAAATTATTCTTTTAATTTTACCTGTTAAATCTAAATCTGAACTTGTAAACTCAGCACCAGCTTTTTCTAGCATTATATCTTTTACGTGACCTACAATTATAATTCTTGGAGCAAGAGTTTTTATGTATTCTAGAACACTTGTTATAGCTTGTCTTAGCCACACATAACCTGCACCATTAGGTAAGTTTAAGATGTTACCATAAGTTTGCTTGCCTGTTTTAAACCAATTCTTTCCCATTGAAGATTTAGAATATAATTTTTCAGCAACAGGAATACACTTCTCTTCTAATGCAGTTACTGTATCTACAGCTATATACTTATAAGGATGACCTTGTTCTTTTATTTCTGCACCAATAAGTTTTAAATCTTCAACAGTATCTACTTTTAGTTTTAAAGCATCTACATAATCAGAACCATCTTCAAAATCTAGTATAAGACAGTTTTCTAAATCAGCTAAAAGAGATGTTTTACCTACTTTAGGTTTAGAAAAAATGATAAGATTTTTAGGACTTTGTGCAGAAGCTTTTATTTTCTTCTGTGGTAATACAATTTTTGTCATTTTAAATTATTTATTAAGTTATTTAACCATGCTTTATGACTGACAGGAAGTTTCCATTGTATAGCTGCATAATCTCTAAGTGTCATTGAATTATATGGAACATCTGCATCAGCATCTGGCAATGGTTCAAATATTAATTCACTTTGTTCAGCTACTTTTGTAACTTCAATTAATTCATCTTTAGGTATTAGATAACGTCTATCTCCAGAGGTAGGGTGAGGTTCAGATTTTTCATACTCTGTATCATACGCATCATGATAAATCCATTTCCATAATCTTCTTTCTGGATCTTCAGGTTCATAATCTCTACTTACAAATTCAGTATAGATGTCTTGACCTTGAGTTATTTCACTTGGATAAAATGAAACAACCAGTTCACCTTTGTGCATATAACACATTTTAGGTATAAATTTAGGTTGTTTAACTTTTTCTTGTTTAAACAAATCTAAATGTTTGTCTTTTAATAATTCTATTTTCTGTTTTTTGCTTAATATATCATTCTTTTTTTCATCAAGCTTTGTTGATAATCCCATACTTTAATATTTAATTTGATCTTATATTTCTTACATGCATGCCTGGAGCAGGCATCTCTATAACTTTCATTTGATTAAATAATGCTTTGAAGAAGCTTACTCTAGTATCACCATTTCTACACTTAAGAAAGTGCCATACCAATACTGTATCATCATCAATTATATATCTTTCTGGTCCGTAGTATTTAATAAACTTTTTTGCTGGTCTATTAACACCTATTACAATATCTGCATGTTGAAATAAAGCATCACCGCCTAAGATGTCTGTTTCTAAAACATAGTTTCCATACTTTCCATCTTCATTTCTTTCAGGTTTTTCTACATCACGTTTTAGTTGTGAAAGAACAATGAATGCAATAGGATACCGTTTCTTTAAATCTGTTAATGCTTCTCCTAAATTATAAAGCATATCTGTTTTACTACTTTCAGATTTTCCTTGTTTAAATAAATTAGAATGATCTATAGTTATTACAGTATTGACATATACTTTCTTACCATCAATTTCTTGAGCGTAAGTTTCCATATAGTCTGTAACAATAGATTTAAATGTTTCTACAGTGCATGCTTTCTCAACAATATCTACAGGAAACTTGTCTATATCAACCATCTTTTTAGCATGCTCATGTAATTTTTGGAAGTCTTCTACTGTTAGTTTATCATTCTCATCTGCACTACAAATATATTTGTATGGTTTATTTAGTGCTGAAGAAAACTCTCTTACTTTAGAAGCTCTAGCAACCATTTCAAATTGAAACTCTAAGACTCTAATTGTTTGACCATTGTTTATTTCAAAACCTTCTCTTACAATTTGATCTTTAATAAGAGTTTTGCCTGTACCTGGTCTTCCGCCTATTACAGTTAGAGATTGCCATTCAAAACCGTTTACACCTGCATCATTTACTTTAGGCCAAGGAGTTTTGTAACTAGTTATTAATCCTTGTCTTCTTGCGTGTATATAACTAAGGGCTTCTTGATAGCCTTTCTTTTGACTTTGCCAAGCTTTATTACTCATAACTTTGATATTATTATAGGCTTTTATCTGCTATTCTATGCCTATTTTTACTTTAGTAAATTTACAAAAATACTCTAAGATTCCCAACAAAAACTCTATAATAAAGTATTGAAAAATAGACATTTTTATAATAAAAATATTGATTATTGTATAGGCTAGCAAACTAAATAAGATACCTAAAATTACTGTGTTTACATGATAAAATGTTTTTGATTTCATTATACTACTTTTTGACGGAATATTGGTTTATCATCCATTTCTGCTCCTGACTCTACTAGCTCACAATAATCAGCAAGTTTGCTAATAAATGTTCTAGTTCCTGCAGGTTGTTTTCTAATAAAATACTGAGAACATGTCATATACTTATCATCAAGTTCATATTCAGATACATATCTCTCAGTTGCTTTTAGAATAAGATCCCAAGAATATTCATGATTTTCAAAAAACCATCTAAAACAAGTTTCTAAATTCTTAGTAGCACTTCTTGCTGCTCTACCGCTAGGAAGTTTTTTGTTTGGAAATAAATTTTTAAACGCTAAAATGTTTTCTTTATAATTTTTATTCATTAACTGAGTTGATGTTTTAGTTTTTTGTATTTTAAAAAGCTTTTCAACCTGATTAATAATTGTATGTGATTTGGGTTCTAATAAGTATTTGTTTTCTTTTTCTACAATCCACTTATCCTCTATTAAACTTTTTAGCTCTAATCTAAAATTCATTCTAATAGGTGTAACAGAATCATTTATACAGCAAAGCAAATAATATTGATTTGGAGTTAATTCTGCAGTTGTTATCATATCAAACAACTCCATTTGTTTTAATAATTTACTCATCTTAATAAAAATTTTTATATTTGTTTATAATCAAAAATCTAAAATTATGAAATTTGTAAAAGACATATTAACAGAAGATGTTGAAGATAATAAATATTCATCAAAGAAAACAGTAGGTGTTATTGCAGCTATTATATCTTTTGTACTTGCTGTAATGGATGGTTTTCATTTTTATGAAGTAAGTGAAAATACTTTAGATTCAATGCTTTTGTTTTCTGCTTCTATGTTAGGTATTTCTGTAGTACGCAAACTAAATATGGGTTCTAAATCTTCTAATGATTAATAAACAACATATAATATATATTCTTTTGGGTATAATATTAATTATGTTCTTGTATATAATCTTTAGAAAACCATCTGAGATAACTAAAGTTATAACTAGCACTGAAGATTTAGAGAATATGATTAAAGCTAAAGAAGAAGAAAATCTTTTATTGCTTCAAACTATTGATTCTCTAAATAACAACAGAGCCTCTTTATATAAACAAATAGATAGTTTAGATAAAGTAAAAAATAAAATAAAAATAGAATACCGTGAAATATACAAGTATATTAACAATGCTACTAATCATCAACTTGACAGCATTATCCGCACAAACTGGTGATACATTGACTTGTTTTAATAATGCTGAGTTACAAAAAATAGCTAACAAAGTTGTATATGCTAATGAGTGTGATTCTACGCTTGGTATCCTAAGTCAAAAAATAAAGTTAAAAGATACCGTTATAGATAATCTCTCAGAGACTATAACTTTCCAAGACTCAATGCTTCTCAATAATGCATACGTTATTAAACAAAGAGATTTAATAATAGATATAAAAAAGACTGATCTTAACAATCTCTATAAGAAGTACAAAAAAAAGAATGCAGCTACTAAATGGTTGCAAGCTGGTTGGATTGCTACGTCTGTGAGTTTAGTTGCAATATTGATAGCAGTTGCTGTGAGGTAGAGAAGGGAGGATGATAGTAACTACCATATAATCTTCTCTCCGTTATTCTCTTTTAATATCTTGTTAATATTGTTAAATAAGTCTCCACTATTCCATTTCTTTTGTTTTGCATAACCTGCAGCAGCAGGGTGAGGCGCAAAGAATTTATAGTTTATACTAGGTATATGTTTAGCCCACACTTTAGCTTTATTGCCTAAGAATACATATATAAGCCCTGAGTTGTAATGCCCTAATATATCTAAGAGATATGTAATAAAAGGATTCCACAATTCTATGTGTGAACCTATCTTACCTATGCGACATGTAAGAGCTGTATTAAGCATTAGAATACCTTGATTAGACCATCTTGTCAAATCAGGATCTTGATGTGAAGGATAGCCTTGATAAACTGTATCTTCTATTTCATTAAATATATATCGTAGTGAAGGTTGTAATTTGCCTGTATAACTACAACTAAAAGATATACCATCCGCAACTCCTGCTTGAGGATAAGGGTCTTGACCTATAATAACAACTTTTAAGTCTTTGTACGGACATTCAGTAAATGCTTTAAATATATCTTTGATTACTGGTGTAAAGCGATTACCGCTATTCATTTCATCCCACAAGTCATCAAGTATATTATAAAACTCTTTACTTAGTATAAAACTTTTTAATTTATCAGCCCATCCTGATGGAATAAGCTGTTCATATAATTTTTTTTGTATATCTGTCAGCTTGTCTTTTTTACTTTGTTGCATTTTATAATTATATTTGTTTAAAACTATTAGTTATGGATAATAAGAGAAATGTTACAGTTTATGATGTACCTGATGAAGCAACAGTAGATATGACTATTACTACTACTACACTTAAAAGGCTTAAGTATTTATTTGAATCATATTTGAAATTGCATTCTGAAAAAAAACAGCTTGCTGCTATGATGCTTATTAGTGACATGTCAGAAGATATATTAAAAGCAACTTCAAAAGATGAAGAACAAATGGCTATAAACATAGAAAAGTATAGAAAAGCAAAAGAAAAAGCTCAAAAAGATCCTTTTATTTATAATGTTCTAACACTTTCTAGTATTATTAGTAGTATTGAATATGCTTTTCATAACGCTGGTATATTAAAAGAACGCGAAGTTGAAGTAAATTTTTCTTCAAGTGATATCGCTGCTTTTTATGACCAGCTAAAAGAAGAATCTAAAAAGAAAGATTAACTAACTTTCCTATATCATTTAGCGTTTCAATAACTAAAGATAATTCTTCTTTAGAACAATCTGCAAATGATTTAGCATATCCTTCTGATGACCATAAATCTCCACGTACAAGCCCTGATTTCTGCTTTACTGTTAGTTTCATATCTTCAAAGGTATATCCTATCTCAGAAGCTAATTTTCTAATGCATGCGTGTATCTTAGCTAGCTGAGCTTTTGTACCATCTCCTGCATTAGCTTCTAAAAATATTTCAATTACTTGACCTTCAGATAAAGCATCTACAAACTCTTTGTATTGTGTCTTATCAAAAGCTGTTACATGTACTAATTTACCATTAACTTTTTTTAGTTTGATGGTAGTGATGTTATCTTTCATTTATTTGATATCCTTTTCTAATTTTTTTATAAACTTGATTCTGCAATAAATGCATAGCATCACTATAATCTAAAGGTATTTTGTTACCTCTGTATTTAGATTTATGTCCATATATTCTACCGTAAGTAAATATTACGTCATATTTCTTTTCTTGATCTTGACTTTCTACTACTTCTGCTTGATACATTTTATATGCTGTACCTTCTGTATTAGTTAAATATACACTGGGACCCATAATTTATTGTTTATTGTGGTAAATACATAACAGTTGTGACTTATCATTTTTAACCATCACAACTTCATTTTTCTTATCTACAAACATTTCAAAACCTTTCTCAGTTCTGAAGTATGTGTATCTGTTAGTTTCTTTTTCCTTAGATAGAATTGCATATTTAAAATACATAACAGGATCTGTTTCTGTTCTTACATAAACGCTGTCTTCTGTAAATTTAAAACTAGTTCTATCAGGATTAGTTTTCTTTACACCTGTAGTTAAATTCTCATAATCATAACTTTTATAGTTATAGGTTTGAGAAAAACAACTTACAGACGCTATTAAAATTGTTATAAATACTATTGCTTTCATAATTAAAATGGTTCTGAGCCGGGAGTCAAATCAAATTCAGATAACATATCCAACCCTTTGTTTTCTAATTTTTGTATAAGTTCAGTAAATTCTTCTGTTTCAACTGTAATGTTTGGTTCAAATCCAGGAACCCATTCTATAGTGGTAGTCTTATCTTTTTCATAAATAGTTTCTACCATTATACTTTCAAAAAACTTATTCTTTTCTTCTTTATCTGCGACTTTAATGATTTTTCCAAACTGATCTCTCTTCCAATAATAAGTATGTCTAAAGTTACATTCTTTGTTAAAGCATATTAGATCAGCTTCATATTTATCATTCATAAAAGTAACACTCAACATGTCTTCACTACATTGAGGACATTTATTTACGCTTTTTACAACTATTAAATCTTTCATTGTTATAGTTTTAAAATGGTAAATCTAACATTACTTGAGCTATGTGATTATCATCTACCTTATACTTGGTCATAAGATCTATCATATCTCCATTACTCATACCTGTAAAGATACTGCATTCATTTAATATAATGTCATCATCTTCATCTTCTGGATTATTATCAAATACTTGAAAAAAATATCCTGATGCATGATCAAACCCATAGGCTATTGTATAATCTTTTTCTTCTAACTGTTTAGTATATCTGCTCATTTTATTTTTTTTTATTATATTTAAATTGACAATTTATTTTTTATTTAGGGTTTCGGGATAAAGAGCTACTGGTCAGGTAGCTCTTTTTTTAGCTTCTTTTAACTCATCAAGTAAACCAAGATTATAAGTATAATTTCTATCAAATGTTTCTTGATCATGTGTATAACCGAACTGTTCTTCAAAATGATTTATAAGATTTTGTTTAGCCTCAATAGCAGTGTCAAGGGTTTTAAATAGAGTAGACTCTATATTAGCGGCCATAGCTCTGCCATCAGACCTTCCGTCCATGTAATTTAAATCTTTGGAGTAATGCATATTAATTTTGTCTATAGTAATCTATATCATCATCTGACATATGATTCAGGTCAACTTCTAAATCCTTGTCAATATTTTCATACCCTTCTGGATTAAGTTCAGGGTCTGTTGACATGTTTGTTATTAACTGATTCTTTTCTGCAGCTTCTTTTCTTAAATTAGAATGAAACTCTTCTTCAGATTCTGACCTATAATAGATTAAAGCCTCTCCTTTTGGAGTCCAGTTGTTATCACAATGATTAACTGTTACAACAAGTACAGGTTCTCCATTATTCTCAGTAACGTTACCTATATGTGTACTTATCATTATTCTTTGATAAACATCTTCAATGTTTGTCTTAATTTTTAAACTTGTTAAAGCCATGATTTAGTATTTTGATATATGGGTTCTACCCATTTTATTTTAGATTGATCAAGGTGTTTTGTAGCATCCTTAACCCATTTTTTATCTATGCTGTTTTCATAACAAAGAATGTGTATATCTGCTTTATCATCAGGATTTAATCTAAGCAGTCTACCAATCTTCTGAGAAGCTTTTCTGTTATTCCCGTAAGAATGCAGTATAATACCGCATTTTAATCCTGGTATAGTTACACCTTCACTAAGCTGTTCAACAGCACTTAATTTATTTATTATACCTTCTTTAAAATCATTTAGATTTTCTTTAGATTTTTTGTTTTTAGAATGTACACTGTGTCTACAAATAGCATCAGCTTGCTCTTGAGTGCTTGCAAATGCTATAGTCTTTTCTTTAGAATGATATAGCAAATGTTTTGCGTACTTTACTTTTAAAGGAAATTTTTGTAACAATTTCATCCTTTGTATTGTAGCTATTTGTTTTGCTTTAGGTGTAACAGCTCCATCAACCCTACTGCACCAATAGTTGTAATCACTTATTTCTGATGTATAAAATGTACGTGATCCATCTCTGGTTAATTTTGGTATTGTTTTTTCATCACTCAGCATTAGCTTATGAACATATATCTGATAATCATTTAAGATTTTATCTTCAACAGCTTCATCAGTTTCATATTCATAAACAATAGGACAAAACCTATTACACATTTTACCTTTCTCAGAAGTTTTATATACAGGATAAGTACCAGTAAGACCAATAATTTTACCACCTCTACTTTCAAACTCACTAAGCCAAGGTTTGTAGTTTTCTTTTAAACTATGACACTCATCTAAATATACAATATCATAATGAAAATCTTGTTTCAGTAATGATACATAAGTTGTAAAGTTTATATGGTCTAATAAATACTCATAATTCCATTGTTCAGCATCATCTGTCCATGAATCAAATATCTTAACTCTAGGAGCTACTACTAAATATCTACATGTATCTGTATAATTTTTAGCCATATGTTTTAAACCAAGCAATGTTTTACCAACTCCCATTGATATTTGAACTCCTGCGTTATACTTGTCACCTATTGCGTTTAATGCTTCATTTTGTATTTCATTTTTAGTTTTCATAACTCTTTCATTATGTGACATTCTGGTTGCTCATCTCCAGGATCACTTATTATTGTAAACTTCATTTATTTAAATATTATATATTATAAAGATAATTAATTTATTCTAGATATGCTAAACCCTTTTTCTTTAGATTCAATTGGATGTTCTTCTATCCACATATGACACTGTCTACATACAGGTAACCAAGTGCTTTCATCTAAAAAATTCTTACCAACTCTTCCCGCTTTATGATGCACATCTGTGGCAAATACAGTACAGACTCTCAATAATTTAGCTTTACAAAGAGTCTTAGAGTTTAAAAAAATTTTTCTCTTTAAGGCATATATAGTTTCTTCTTTACTTTTTTTAACGGAGCGGGCAGCAATAGGTTTATAAGTTTTTTTACTGGCAGTCTTTGTCATGGCCTGTTGGTTCATTGAACAAAACTTACAATACCTCTTGCCTTCTATATTTTTCCAAATATATTTTTCTTGCCCGCACCCGTTACATATTTTAGTTTTTGCTTTCATTCAAGCTAAAATAATTTTTTGGTAGTATTCCTTCTTGAAATAATTTAAGAATAACATCTGCTTTTTTCAAACCTAACTCTTTAAAAGTTAATGTTGAAATAAAGTTTTTATCTGTGTACTCACATTCTTTTATGTTTTTGCTTATAGGGCTATTATAAAAGATTTTTTCAAAGAAGTTTGACGTATATTTATTTACGATTTCTTGCTTCCAAATGTTAATAACTTCTTGCGCTCTCTTATGTACTTTCATAATTCTTTTCTTCTTATGCCAGTGCATAGTTTGAAGTTCTTTTTTATCATACATTTTTAATCCAAAGAGAGCTTTCTTATACAAGAAATTTTGATAAGAGGATAATTTATCACTATCTATTAACTGATAATGTTGTTTGTAATAAGAACTGAGTTCTTGAAAATTGTGGAATATGCCATCATATATTATTGACTGTGTGTTTTGACTTGCTTTCATTTTTCTATTTTTATTTGATTAAACATTGTATAAAGGGAGCTGTTACACTCCCTTTATCTATACAATAATTAGTAATTTTTACAGCAGATCTAAATCATCTCCTGCATATGAAGACATTACATGTTCTTCATCTTCTTTTAAGGCAGCATAAGCAGCAATAATGTCATCACCATTAGTATGTTCTACTTTAATATCAGTAGCTTTCATATTTAAGGTGTAAAAATTTCTACGGTAAATAGGCATACCATCTTGACAGCATACTACACCGCTTCTACCTGCTACTTTGTAATCACGTTCTGGAAATTTCTTGTTGAAAGGTTCTAATGAATCTTTTACAATGATTTGTCCATCTACTTCTTGGTCTTTAGTCCAGCCAAAACATTTAAGATCTTCAATTGTACCGGGAATAAGAGCAGAAAGTTTGCGCTTACGTGCAAAACCTGTGTCATCAATTATCATTTTGACTTGCTCAACTCTAATGTGTCCGTAATCTGGATTCTTTGGACTTCTCACAATTACATTACCTGCTTCATCAGCAGTAACTTTTACTTTTGATTTCATAACTTTGATTTATAAAATTGATTTGAAAATGCACCAAAAAAAAATAAAAAAAACAGAAGTGGTGCTTTTCTTCTGTTATTCTAAATTATCTAGGTTGATAGGACCGCGTGTATCTGTTTCATCATCATCAGGTTTATAATCTAAATCATCATCTATGATATTAGATTTCTGCTTTCTCCCTGTGAAACTTGCATTTGGTGACATGTACTCTCCATGCCCGCTATTAGATAGCTGATGTAATTCTTCATCTGTAAGACTTAAGTATTCTTCAACAGATAAATATAAGACTTTACCATTAGGCAACTGATAAAACATTTTTTACATACATGATAATTTCAAATATAGCATATTTACTTTGTATCAACAATTATTAATATTTCTGCTATTTAAATAATACGCACTATATAGCTACAATTATTTAAGCATAAATATTTTACCGTTTTTTTGTATGTAATCTTTAGAACTTAATTCTTTTATTGCTCTTTCTGTGGTCCTTCTGCTTACGTTTAATAACTCTGATATATGTGTTATAGATGGAAAACAAGTTCTGTCTTTTCTTGCGTATGTACATAACAACGCATAAACAGCTTTGGCAGTTGTAGATAAAGACGGATCTTGGATAACATCTGCATCTACAATACCAAATCTTGTTTTCTTTTTCATTATACTACTTCTAAATTAATAGGATAATCTTCTACCAACCCTTTTATAGCTTTACTGGTAATCTCAATAGTGTTTGTTTTTAAAGGATTATCATCAGTATAATATAAATATTCATAAGTTACTGTATATTGTTCCGTATACTTGTTGTATTCTTCTACAGTAGCTTTTACCATATCTTTGATGATTAGGCCTTTTTCTTCCATTAGCTCTCTGGCTATATTCCAGGTTTCAATGTGACCTAGAGCAACGTATACCTCATCATTAGCCGTATAGTGACCTTCTTCAGGGTATACTCCTAATGTAGCTAAGAAAAGTTTTTTTACATCAAGATTTGAAGATGATATTAGAGATACAATAGCTTCTATTATTTCTGGATCATTGACTGCATTTTTGTTAATATTCTGCAGTCTGTTTTGTATCATAGATAAG
>Ga0098073_1000171_pt1 | contig 23987 bp, 24 predicted proteins | sample 31_taG_FD_75060 | JGI IMG/M metagenome (GOLD analysis project Ga0098073, IMG submission 75060) | Marine viral communities from the Gulf of Mexico - 31_GoM_OMZ_CsCl metaG | ecosystem: Environmental > Aquatic > Marine > Oceanic | place: Gulf of Mexico | collected 2015-07-12
AATGGAGCCATCCTTTTTTTATGGAGCCATGTATGTGAGCTATGCTGTTGGTATTGCGTTTGCGGTTGCTGCTTTTGTAATTTCTTATCTATTTTTAGGCGCCAATAGAAACGTAACCTTTATAAGCATCATCGCTACGCTTGTTGTGTTTTTACCTGTAATTATAAGACTATCTAGAAATATATGGATCAATATGTTTATGAATTACGACAAGAGTTTAGCTAAAAAAACGAATTAATATTAAAATCTTGTTATGTTTATTTCATCATCTAACACTTTGTTGTGCTCTATAAAATCAAATAATTTCTTAGCTACGTAAGGAGCAATCATAACACCACGAGTTCCTAAACCATTAAGAACAAACATCCTTTTTTGCTTTGAATGTTGGCCAACTAAAGGTCTCCTATCAATGACTGTAGGTCGTATTCCAGCAACTTGATCTACAACTTGAAATTCACATTTTAGGAAGGTTTTCAATTTTTTGAGTAATTCATCTTTTCCTTTTTGAGTTGTTTTATTGGTTTTATCAGTCCATTCATAAGTTGCGCCAACAGTATATAAATCGTCTCCTTGCGGAATTAAAAACACACTCGATTTTAATACATAATCAATTTTTAAATCTGGAGCATGAATGGTTATCAACTCGCCCTTAGTTCCATTTAAAGGTAAATGTTTGAAAAAGGGGTTTTCTTTTAGTCCAAAACCTTCTGCAAAAATGATATTTGAAGCTTCTATGTTTTTATATTGGATATGATTCGATTCTTCTTTTAAAGCATCATATTTAAAAGATTCATTCAGAAATTGACCTTTGCCAATTAGATACTTTTTAAAAGTGGTAATCAACATATTCGTATCTATTCTACCTGTATGTTTTACTTCACCAAAGCCAAAATCTGCCTTTATAGCTTCGTTATCATTAGTGGTGATTTTTGCAGATAAAAACTCAGTAAGAGTTGGTTTATCTGAAGCAATAAACCAATTGTTTTGTTCCTCAACAGAATTGAATAAACGCTTTACTGGGATTTTATAATCTAACTTTACCTCCAACATATCTTCAAGATGTTTGTAGACTGGCAAAGCCAATTCGAGTTGTTCTTTGGCTCTCCATACCTCAGAAAAACGTTTTAGAATTACAGGATTATAAAGTCCTCCAGCAACTACAGACGACTGTTGTGATGTATCATCAATAACAATAAAGGACTTGTTATTTCTGATTAAAACCTCAGCAAAAAGTATACCTGCAAGACCAGATCCAACGATGATGTAATTAACTTTTTTCATGATAGACAAAAGTAGGGAATAAAAAAACGCTCACTAAATTAGTGAGCGTTTTTTACTTTTTATCATGTGGAATTAATAACTCCACATATCCATTTCGAAATTTCGAATTTTGTCTTTTACTCTATCTGATTCAAGTAATTGCATTAATGCATTATCACTTATATATTCAGATATTTTTCTGTCGCCTTGAACATTTTCCTCTTGGTACACATAGCCATTAAAACGTCTTGAGTTTAAGAGATGGTCAAATGATAAAGGTATAGCACTATTCTCATTATTAAAGGTTTTGGCTTCATGCAATACGTCTCTTGCATCTGGAAAGAATATCCAGAATAACTCTACCAAATCTGGTGTCTCAGTGTCAATAAAATTAACATCTGGAGCTACAGGAGCAATACCTAATAATCGATACTTTAATTCACCTAAACGTTTATCAAAATACCACATTCCTTTAACACGATATTCAACGATATCAGCCGCAGTAATATCTCTTCTATTAATATATTCTGCAGATAAAGTTTCACCAGCATTAATTTGTTCGATACCTAATTCTGTAGTATCAACCATTGTCATTGCAGCTTGAATATCTTTTAATGTACGCTTGTTATTAAAATAAGAATCGTCATAAATGTTTTTAATTTTTCCACTTCTTACATTTGATATTAATACATCGAACAAAGAACGTCTGTTCTTACCAATGTTATTTGTATCAATTGGATAGTAAAGTGGGAAATTAACACGTTCATCTAATACAACTTTTTCCCAAGTCATACGTGAGTACAAAATGTCTCTATCATCAACATAACCATATTCCAACGGTTTGTCATTGTCTAGTGCAATTTGTGCATCCGTTTTAACACCTATTTCTTGCGGACTCTTAGCATTTAAAATATTAGCTTGAGAAAATCCTAGTGAAACGGTTAAAATACCTATTACTGTTAATATAAAACGTTTATTCATCTTACTTTAATTATTTATTGGGACAGATATTATCTATCAAATTTTTAGTTTGTAAGCTCAATAATTACTGGCGATACTTTCTTAAGTAATACACTTACACCTTGAGCTTTAGCTTCAATATCAAAGATTTGAACATCAGAACCACGTTTAGCTTTTGCTAACGCAGCCTTTGCTCTACTATCTAACTTGCTTCCGTTTACATTTATTGTAGGCTGACCTAAAACTTTAAATTTAAAGCCTGTTACATTAAGTGGTAAATCGAAATCAAAGTCATCAAACTTAGCACCAATGGTAGAGATTTCAAGAGCGTTACGTTGCATTTTGATGCTTCCGTCTTCACCTCTTACAGTACCAGTTGGTTTTGGTAAATCTTTAATTCTAAAGGTAGCTCTATCGCTTACTTTATCTCCATCAGGTAACGTACCTGTAACATTGATTGAAACTTCTCTTCCTTGTACTCTAGTCACATCCATAACATATTTACCGACACCAGCAACTTTAGTAAGTCCTTGAGCGTTAGCTTGTATATTGTTATCAGATACACCAGCAAATGAAATGGTCATTGGATTTTTAACACCACGATACACCACATTCATTTTATCTGCAGAAATAGTTGCAGAATTTGGTTTAGGAACTACAGCATACGAACTTTTAATAGGTATGGTAATTGTTTCACCACCTTCAACAAACTGGAACTCACCATTAATTTCTCTTTCACCAACAGCTCCTGCTGGGAAGTTTAATTTTGTTTGTCCTGCTTGCATTGCATCTGCTGATAACTCGTTACCATTAACAATTACTTTATCTGCGCGTAAGGTATTATCTTTTTTACCTAAGATGATGGTTCCTGTGAAATTTTCTCCTGAGAAGAAAGCCGTTTTGTCTGGAACTACAATAGCATCAAAGTTTGTTAATGAAGCTTCAATTTTTAACTTTCCTTGAAGCATGGTAGACATCACTTCAGATTCTGTTGTTTTAATATCAGCTTGCAACTGTGTCATTTTAGTTAAAGATGCCACCAATGGGAAACCTTTATAATGATAATCTAACCAGTCTAAAACATTACCATCACGATTAGTTACAGGTTCTGTAGCAAATTTCTTTTCTACATCTGCAGCTATACTTGGATAAGTTTCACCAATTACTTCTTTAATACCATTTCTGAAAGCAGCAATCTTATTGATAAACTCTTCACCTTCTGGTTTAAGTTTGTCACCAATAAAAAATTGATTGTCTAAGAAATCTCCTTTATCCATGATCTCATAATCTTGAGGATCGTCTAAAGTAGAGGTCATTTGTCCTTTCAAATCAGCAATATAACTATTCAAGTCATTTGCTAATGACTGAACTTGACTTGCTTGATTAAGTAATGGTCTAAATTTATCAGGTTGTTCACCAGCTTGTTGTTCTAAACCAGCAAAGAAGTCTGTATTTCTCTGTGTCGCTGCTTGGTTTGACTCAACCAGCTTTTCGTTCATTAACCCAAATGCTGAAAGCACTTCTTTAGACATATTTAACGCTAACATAGCGATGAATATTAAATACATCAGGTTAATCATTTTCTGCCTTGCGGATAATTTTCCTCCTGCCATAACTAAATAGTTTTTGGTTTTTTAATGGATTTAACTAATTAGCTTTTATTCATTGCAGAAAGCATTCCACCATAAACACCATTTAATGATGATAAGTTAGAGGCTAATGATTGCATTTGTTCTTTCAACTTAGCAGCATTTTCAATCGACTCTTCATTAATAGAAGCTTGACGATTAACGCTTTCTAATTGTACTTTATACAAGCTGTTTAATGATTCCATTTGTGCAGCTGCTAAAGACATTTCTTCACTATACTTTTTAGTAGCATTCAATGAATCTACTGTTGGAGCCATATTTTTAGCTGCTCCTTCAAAGTTTTTAATGCTATCTCCTAGGCTAGCCATAAGCTCTCCATCAATTTTAGCATCTTTTAATAAATCATCTAATTTCTTAGATAACAATCCTTCGGCATCTTTAGGGCTTTCTTTTTTACCTTTGGTTTGTCCTCCAGCTAATTCTGGGTAGACTAACGACCAATCTAAATCGTCATCTACTGGTTCGAACGCTGATAGTGCGAAAATAATTGCTTCTGTAACCAGACCAATGGTTAACATAACGTTACCTGTTAGTGGTCCGATTTCGAAGTGAATAATCTTAAATAATGCACCAACAATTACTATTGATGCTCCTAAGCCATAAGCCATATTCATGAACTTTTTGCTTGCTTTTGATTGTGCCATAATGTTTGTTTTAAGTTAAGTTAAATTGTATTTAGTTCTATCTTCTTTTAATTTTTTTGCTGTTTGTTGCAGCATTTGCAGTTACATCAGTTCCCATATAATCTTGTACGATTCGGAATCCAATATAACTTCTCGCAGAATCTGCATATTCGTAGTCTCTTGAGCTTACTTGTAAGAAGTATGCAACATCTTTCCAAGATCCACCACGAACTACTTTACGCTCATTGTCTTCATCATTAACATCTGGATTCATCGTAGATGTATACTCATAAGATGAAGGATCGTAAGATGCCATTACCCATTCTGATACATTTCCAGCCATGTTGTATAAGTTATAGTCATTTGGTTCGTAAGCATCAGCTTCAACCGTATATAAAGCTTGATCTGCAGCATAATCTCCTCTTAAAGGCTTAAAGTTTGCCATAAAACAACCTCTGTCATTTTTAGCATAAGGTCCTCCCCAAGGAAATGTTGCACCTTGCAAACCACCTCTTGCTGCATATTCCCATTCTGCTTCTGACGGTAACCTGTATTTATTTACGTGTTGCTTTCCTTTAGATTTTTGATAACCATTTTTATAAATAGTTCTCCATTGAGCAAAAGCTTGAGCTTGCTTCCAGTTTACTCCAACTACAGGATACTCACTGTAAGCGTCATGCCAAAAATAATCGTTGTGCATTGGCTCGTTATAAGAATAAGCAAAATCTCTAATCCATACTGTTGTATCTGGATATACCTCAACTTCTTCTTTTAAAATAACATCACTACGTTTTAACTCTCTAAATTTTGCAGCAGTTTTAATATCCATGGTTTGATATTGAAATTTAAATTTCTTTACATCCCACGTACGTTGTCCATTATAAGATTCTGACATTGGCAAGTACATTGTATCCATTACTTCTGTATAATATACATCTGGATATTCTGCAGTATCAAAAATAAGATCTACATCTTTATTAAGTTTTCTACCTTCATAATAGTCATCACCTGTACCGGCATAGTTATCCATCATATACTTTTCATATACAGTCATATTGGTTGTGTCTGCATCTTTAAATGCAAATTGACCAATACCATCTGGATCATCTGTAGGTGTTTTCCCTTCTTCATCAGCAAGAATAGCAAGTCTTGTTCTTATGATAGAATCTCTAACCCATTCTACAAATTGACGATACTCACTATTGGTGATCTCTGTAGCATCCATGTAAAAAGATCTCACAGTAACTGTTTTTGTTGGTGCATTTTTTACACCAGCTAAATCATCATCAGATTTACCCATAATAAAAGCTCCTCCTGGAATCAATTCCATTCCATAGGGTTTTTCAGGGTGCCATTTTTTTCCTTTAACACCAACCAATTCGCCTCTGTCTCCTGAGCCACAACTGGTTAAAATGGCAAAAACTGCGGTTAATAATACTAGCTTCTTCATAAACATAAATTCGAGGTTAATTAATCTCTTTATAATTTTCGAGGTGGTAAACATATTTATATATTTCCACAAAAACAACTTTTTTGATAAAAAAAATGCATTTAATCTGAAAAAAGTGCATTTCGTCGATGAATTTGATGCATTTCATCGGATTTATATGCAGTTTTTCTTGAATGCCTTATACCAGCGCTCTGGTATCTTTCCACTACAAGCAGCGTTATAATCGTCATGCATGCAAGGTAATAACGTATGACGTTTTAATTTATTATTAACGTTTGGCAAAAAAGGTATTTCAATCCACCAACGTCCTGTTTTATTACTTTTAAAAAAGGTAAGTTCTTCGTCTTCAACCAAAACAATAAATTTCTGATAATTGTTTTCATCTTGAAAATTATCATCATTTACTCTACAATTAACACCCTCAATAAAATACCAAATGATCTGTGCAATGAGCATAGAAGTTGCATCGTCATCTTTTGATGGTTTGTATTCGTAAATTCCAAATGATGATACTTTATTGCTTATTCCTGCATAACGAGAAATAGCACAAATTTCTTTTCCGTCAAATCCGTTAGGTGAGTATTTCTGTTTCGTACTTACTTCTGCCGAGCGAATACTTTTTAAATCTAAACTCACAATATTGGCATCTCGCATCACTGGTTCTGCCAACGCAATGTTTTTTGAAATCTCACCAAGTCTATATGATTCAAAATACAACTTATCCATCAAATCAATTTCTTCTTGAGAATTGAAATAGGTTTGATAGCCTATTGTTGAATAATTAAATAAGTTATATGGTTGCTCTAAAATAACCTTACCCAAATAGCTGTTATTTTTAATTGGCTTTGCAGAATCGCCTAAGTCAAAATTACAATCGACATTTACAATATTCACCATTGGCCCTATATTGTCATATGCTCTATAGTTGGCATAAGTTAAATCTTGACTACCCCCTATTATTAATGGTATAATATTTTTCTCTATTAATATTGCAATGGTTGTTTGTAAGGCATAATAAGTATCTTCAACGGATTCTCCTTTTTTGATATCACCTAAATCTGCAATTGTTGTATGCCAATTTCCAGGAAACAACGCATATAATGATTTACGAATCTCACTTAGATTGAGTTCTTCTCCTATATAATTAATGTCATTACGATTTTCAAGAACACCAACTATGGCAATTTTTACACCATCTAAATCGGGAATACCATTTTGTTGAGAATGAATTTTTAATTTTCGGCCGAGAACTTGAGTTGATAACAACTCGTTGTGAGCTAAAACCAAATCTTGTACTGGCGAGAGAAAGTTAAAATTCATAGGTAATTACTTCTTTTTCTTTGTGGTTTTTTTCTTTGGTGCTTTCGCTTCAATGTAAGTTTGGGCTTCTGCTAAAGTCATTTCAGACACATCAACAGTTTTAGGGAGCTCAACTTTAATTTTCCCCTTTATAATATTGTGTCTTCCCCAACGTGCTTTTTCAACTCTAATCCCTTCTGCTTCCCAATGATGGATTAACTTATCTTTTTCTTTTTGAATCTTATCTTCAATCAATTCCACGATATCATTATCAGATAAATTATCCCAATCGTACTTTTTATTGACGTTGATAAACATATTGTTCCATTTTATGAATGGCCCAAAACGTCCTTTGCCTTTTTGCACCGGAAGATTTTGATAACTATAAATTGGAGCATCAGCTTTTTCTTTTTCTTGAATAAGCTCTATTGCTTCTTCTAATTCAATAGAAAGAGGATCAACACCTTTAGGCAAAGAAACAAACTTTTTACCATATTTCACATAAGGTCCAAAACGTCCATTATTAACTTCAATATCTTCATTCTTATAGGTGCCTAGCGATTTTGGAAGCTGGAACAAATCCATAGCTTCATCATAGGTTATGGTATTTAACTGTTGTTCTGGGGTTAAACTTGCAAATATTGGTTTCTCTTCTTCATCAGCAGTTCCAATTTGCACCATAGGCCCAAACTTCCCTAAACGTACACTCACTTGACGACCTGTCTTTGGGTCTTTCCCTAGCACACGTTCGCCAGATTCTCTATCTGCGTTTTCTTGAACGTCTTCAACTTGTGGATGAAAATCTTTGTAGAAATCTTTCATCATTTTAGTCCAATCTACTTTCCCTTCAGCAATTTCATCAAAATCTTCTTCAACTTTAGCTGTGAAATTATAATCGAGGATTGTTTCAAAATGATTCACAAGAAAATCAGTAACAATCATTCCTATATCTGTTGGTACGAGTTTACCCTTATCTGAACCAACTTTTTCTGTTAATTGTTTTTCAGATACTTTATTATTCTTTAAAATAATTTGAGCATAATTGCGAGGTTCACCTTCTACCGAACCTTTTTCAACATAATTTCTGTTTTGAATGGTTGAAATTGTTGGTGCATAGGTTGATGGACGACCAATACCAAGTTCTTCTAATTTTTTAACCAGCGATGCTTCCGTATATCTTGCTGGAGGACGTGTGTAACGTTCAGTGGCAGAAATATACTTGTTTAAAAGGTTCTCATTCTCCTTCAAAGTTGGCAGCATACCATCTTGCTCTGTATCTTCATCATCAGTTCCTTCTAAGTACACTTTTAAAAACCCATCAAATTTAATGACTTCACCATTGGCTGAAAATAATTCGTTATGAGAAGACGCCGAGATCTTTACATTGGTTCTTTCTAAATCAGCTTCACTCATTTGTGATGCGATAGCTCTTTTCCAGATTAAATCATATAATCGAGATTGATCTCTTTCAACATTTGCAGTTTGCTGAGAAAAATCTGTAGGTCTAATGGCCTCATGTGCTTCTTGAGCACCTTTTGACTTTCCTTTATAATCTCTTGGCTTACTATATTTTGCCCCAAAAGCTTTTTCAATTTCAGCTTGTGCTCCTTTTTTTGCCTCATCAGATAAATTTACACTATCTGTTCTCATATAAGTAATCAAACCAGCTTCATACAAACGTTGCGCATTACTCATCGTTCTACTCACCGAAAAACCAAGTTTTCTGGAGGCTTCTTGTTGTAAGGTTGATGTTGTAAAAGGTGCTGCTGGCGATTTTTTTGCTGGCTTTTTCTCTAAGTCAGAGACTTTAAAATTGGCATTTAAATTGGCCTCTAAGAATTTTTGAGCCTCTTCTTTGGTTGAAAAGTTCTTTGGAAGTTTTCCCTTGAACGATTGACCTTCTTCATTTGAAAATTCAGCATCTATTCTATATGATGCTTCAGGATTGAATTCCTGAATTTCTCTTTCACGTTCAACGATTAATCGAACTGAAACCGATTGAACACGTCCAGCCGATAAACCACCTTTTACTTTTCGCCAAAGTACTGGTGATAGCTCGTAACCAACAATTCTATCTAAAACACGACGTGCTTGTTGAGCATCGACTAAATGATAATCTATACTTCTAGGGTTTTCTATCGCGCGCTGAATTGCAGCTTTAGTAATTTCATGAAAAACAATTCGCTTGGTTTTGTCTTTATCTAAATCTAATGATTCAGCCAAATGCCAGGCAATAGCCTCTCCCTCTCTATCTTCATCACTCGCTAGCCAAACCATGTCGGCATTTTTAGCAAGCTCTTTTAGTTTTTTTACAACTACTTTCTTGTCTTTGGAAACTTCATATTTAGGTTTAAAATCACCATCAACATCAACACCTAATTCCTTGGAAGGCAGATCTGCAATATGTCCAAAACTGGACTCTACTTTAAAATCTTTACCCAGAAATTTCTCAATAGTCTTTGCCTTAGCAGGTGACTCTACAATAACTAAATTCTTCGCCATTATTCATTTTTTATGGCTACAAATGTATATTAAAAACAATTTAAAATCCTAATTTATATTGTAATAGGTTTATTAATTAAATGGTTTTTAAACACTTTTACAGCTGAATTTTTTACTTTATTCTGTACCAATTTTCATTATTTCACTATCGTCTTCAAAGCCTACTACGTCACGATATACAAAATAAACTGGAAGATACATTATTGATATGGTAAACAGTAAACCAATAAAACAAGCAATTACACCAAGCATCCCTAATATTCCTGTTACAAACATTAAACCAAAAGTAATTAACCACTTTTTTGTACCTAAGTTAAAACTGATCTTTACAATTTCAGTCTCTGACAACTCAGGATTATTAGCAAAAATAATTGCAAAGTATGACAATGGTATCATAACATATAAATATGGTATAAAAAACATAGCTTGAGCTATTGTGGCAATTAAAGCATAAATAATTCCTAGCATGAATATTTTACTGCTATAACCAGATTGAAAATAATAAAACAAATCTTCACTAACTGATTCATTCAAGTCAATTTGTTTACACATTTTATAAAATCCTGCTAATAATCCAATGGACAATGATCCTACTAATATTGCTTGAGGCAAACTATAAATCACATCAAAATTGTTATATGACCTATTAACTTGGAAACCACTATTCCAATCAAGCTCATAAGGGCTTGAAAGACCAATGGCAGCAAATAAAAATGTCAATGCTACTCCAGCTACTGCAATGATAATAACCAACAAAAAACCCTTCAACCACACCTCTTTAAACATTTTAATGCAGAGGTCGAGTATAGTGCCAAAATCTAGATGTTGTGCATTCTGTATTTTTGATTGTATTTCGGTGTAGTTCATGTCAATTCATTTGGTTCGCTTCCAAAAGTAAATAATTTAATTAATTTTAACACACTGCCACTTTGTCATAAAATATAAATTAATTGTATCTTTGCATGCTTATTGAGTTTTATAAAAAAAGAGATTTTCGCATTTGCGAAAAATAAATATGGAGAAGATTATAGACGAAAAAAAACAAGGCCAATCCTTAGTTTTAGAACAAAATAAAAACAACAGTCGAAAACTTTTTATTGAAAGTTATGGTTGTGCTATGAATTTTAGCGACAGTGAAATTGTAGCTTCAATTTTAGCCAATGAAGGCTTTAATACAACCAATGTTTTAGAGGAAGCTGATTTGGTGTTGGTAAACACATGCTCTATTAGAGACAAAGCCGAGCAAACGGTTAGAAAGCGTTTAGAGAAATACAACAAGGTAAAGAAAAAAGTCAACCCAAAAATGAAAGTTGGCGTTTTAGGCTGCATGGCTGAACGACTTAAAAGCAAATTTCTAGAAGAAGAAAAAATTGTAGACCTGGTTGTTGGCCCCGATGCTTACAAAGATTTGCCGAATTTGCTTGCTGAAGTAGATGAAGGTAGAGATGCGATTAATGTTATTTTATCAAAAGAAGAAACTTATGGTGATATTTCACCTGTAAGATTACAAAGCAATGGTGTTACAGCATTTGTGTCAATTACCCGCGGTTGCGATAACATGTGTACGTTTTGTGTTGTGCCTTTTACTAGAGGTCGTGAACGCAGTAGAAATCCGCAAAGTATCCTTGAAGAAGTTAATGATTTATGGAGCAAAGGGTTTAAAGAGATTACGTTGCTAGGCCAAAATGTAGATAGCTATTTATGGTATGGAGGAGGTTTGAAAAAAGACTTTGATAAAGCTACTGAGATTCAAAAAGCAACAGCAGTTAATTTTGCTAAGTTATTGGATATGTGCGCACAAGCTCAACCCAAGATGCGTATTAGGTTTTCAACCTCAAATCCTCAGGATATGACCTTGGATGTTGTAAGGTCTATGGCAAAACATAAAAACATTTGTAATTACATACATCTTCCTGTACAAAGCGGAAGCAATCGTATTTTAAAAGAAATGAACCGTCAGCATACTCGTGAAGAGTACATTCAATTAATTGACGATATCAAACAAATTATTCCAGATTGTACCATTTCTCACGATTTAATTACAGGTTTCCCAGCCGAAACTGAAGACGATCATAAAGACACGCTCAGCTTAATGGAGCATGTTAAGTATTCTTTTGGATATATGTTTGCTTATTCAGAACGCCCAGGAACAATGGCTGCTAGAAAGCTGGAAGATGATATTCCTGAAGATGTTAAAAAAAGACGATTAGCAGAAGTTGTTGCACTACAACAAGAGCATAGCCGAATCAGAACCGAAGAATATTTGAACAAAACGGTTGAAGTGTTAATCGAAAAAGAATCAAAAAAATCTTCTGATCATTGGTCAGGTAGAACAGAGCATAATTCGGTTGCTGTGTTTCCAAAAGCACATTATAAAGTTGGTGATTTTGTTAATGTAAAAGTGAATGATTGCACAAGTGCAACACTTATTGGTGAAGCGATAGGTTATTCTGAAAATAATTAAACTATGGAATCAGTTCAAGCTATTAAACAACGATTTGGAATCATAGGAAATGATCCAGCGCTTAATCGTGCAGTAGAAAAAGCCATTCAAGTTGCACCAACAGATATTTCTGTTTTAGTGACTGGAGAATCTGGAGTTGGTAAAGAAAGTATTCCTAAGATTATACATTCGCTTTCGCACAGAAAGCATGGAAAATATATTGCAGTAAACTGTGGTGCTATTCCTGAAGGCACTATAGACAGTGAACTTTTTGGTCACGAAAAAGGTGCTTTTACAGGAGCTACACAAACACGTTCAGGTTACTTTGAAGTAGCAGATGGAGGAACCATTTTCTTGGATGAAGTTGGTGAATTACCTCTTACCACTCAAGTACGTTTGTTGCGTGTTTTAGAGAATGGAGAATTTATTAAAGTTGGTAGCAGTAAAGTTCAAAAAACCAATGTTCGTATAGTCGCTGCAACCAATCTGGATATGTTTGCTGCCATTAAAAAAGAAAAGTTTAGAGAAGATCTATACTATAGATTAAGTACTATAGACATTCATTTGCCAGCATTGCGAGAGCGCAAGGAAGATATTCATTTGCTGTTTAGAAAATTTGCTAGTGACTTTGCTTTGAAATATAAAATGCCGACAGTAAAATTGAGTGATGATGCTGTGATGATGCTGATAAAATATCGTTGGAGTGGTAATATTAGACAGTTGCGAAATGTTGCTGAGCAGATTTCAGTTTTAGAACATAAACGTGAAATCACTCCAGAAATTCTTAAACATTACTTGCCTGATGTTGGACAGAATCTACCAGCCGTAATCAATGCTTCTAAAAAAGAAAGTGATTTCAGCAATGAACGTGAAATTCTTTACAAAGTGTTGTTTGACATGAAGAGTGACTTAAATGACTTGAAAAAGCTGACCATGGAGCTGATGAAAAAAGGCAATACTCAAGATGTTCAAAAAGACAATCAAGGCTTGATTCAAAAAATTTATGGTGAAAATGATGCCGAAGACATCAAAGAAGAAGAACTTGAAGTCTTATCCATAGCAGAAAATAATGCACAACCAGTTGAAATTGTGCCTTCAACTCAAGACAAGTATCATTTTGCCGAAGAAATTGAAGAAGAAGAAACTTTATCACTTCATGATAAGGAACTGGAATTAATTAAAAAATCTTTAGAACGTCACAACGGAAAGCGTAAATTAGCAGCAGCGGAGTTAGGCATTAGTGAACGTACGCTATATAGAAAAATTAAGCAATTTGATCTTTAAGAAAACATTATGAAGGCTGTAGAAATATTTATGATTAGAAAAACGTTTGCACGTAACAGCTCCGAAAAAATCAGACAAGAAGCAGAAGATTTAGTCAACGAAAAGCACTATCAAGGTTATAGATTAATCAATGTTGATTTTGATGTTGCCGATAATGCTGGTTACATTTATGCTTTTATAACCATGAAACGCCCTAATACGTATTAGATGAAATTGTTTAAATATTCATTCTTATTTCTTTTGTTAACTCTAATCCAAAGTTGCTGGAAGTACTCGTTTACTGGAGTTAACGATTTAAAAGCCGAAACATTCCAAGTGAATTATTTTCAGAATAATTCGGCTTTAATTGAACCAGGATTGGACAGAGATTTTACTCAAGCTTTGCAAGATTTAATTATAAATCAATCCAGTTTAAGTTTGGTAAATTCTAATGGAGATTTAGTTTACGAAGGCGAAATAACAGAATACAGAATTTCACCAACCACGGCAACGTCTGATAATCGAGCAGCACAAAACCGCTTGACAATTACTGTTCAAGTTCGTTTTTATGATAAAAGCAATCCTGATGAAGACTTAGATCAACGCTTTTCGTTTTTTTATGATTATCCCGGAAGTGCACAGTTAATTGGAAGTCAGAAAACAACAGCTCACGAAGAGATTTTTGAACGTCTTACCCAAGATATTTTTAATGCAACATTAGCCAAATGGTAATTTAATGAACGCCGAAGAATTCACATATCTATTAAAGCATCCAGCTAATTTTAGTTCGGAACAAATAAGTAATGTGAATTCTATTATTCATGAATTTCCATACTTTCAGTCGGCTAGAGCAATGTATCTAAAAGGATTGAAAGACAAAGGCAGTTTCAAATACAATCAAGAACTTAAAGTCACCGCTGCATATACTACAGACAGAAGTATTTTGTTTGATTTTATTACTTCTGAAGCGTTTCAACAAAATGAAATTTCAGAACAAATTCATCAGAACACAGAATATTTAAAAAGTATTGAAGTTTCGGATATTGAGGATATCTCAGTAAATAAAAGTATTTATATTGACCACGCTTTAAAACAGCATATTCGAGATACCGAAGCCACTCTAGACCCACAATTGTTTGAAGCAAAAGAAGTTCCTATTCAAAATTTCAATGAGCCAATTATCTCAATTGATACCTCTGCACCAATAGAAAAAACAGCAGAAGAAAAACTTGAACTTGGCAAGCCTTTAGATTTTGACAAAAACGAATTGCATTCATTCTCAGAATGGCTAAAAATAACCAGCTTCAAACCAATAATTCGAGACGAAACACCTGTTGAAAATCATCCAACTATTACACAGCATTCACTTGAAGAGAAACTAAATCTGATAGATAAATTTATAGAAGCCAAGCCGAAAATTACTCCTATTAAAGATGAAGGCCAACCTATAAATCTGGCAAACACGAACAATATACAGCCAGAATCCTTGATGACAGAGACTTTAGCACGAATTTATTTGGAGCAAAAACAATATGAAAAAGCAATTCAAGCATATAAAATATTAAGTTTGAAATATCCAGAAAAAAGTGGTTTCTTTGCAGACCAAATTCGAGCAATAAAAGAAATACAAGAATAAAATTATAACATAATGAGTACGTTTTCAATTTTTTTAATTCTTATCGTAATTGTAGCCTTCTTACTTGTAGTAGTAGTAATGGTACAAAATCCTAAAGGTGGAGGACTAGCATCAACGTTTGGTGGTGGTGGCTCACAACAAATGGGAGGCGTTAAGAAAACAACCGATTTTTTAGATAAAAGTACTTGGGCATTAGCGACTTTACTTTTGGCTTTAATCTTAATTTCTAATGTAGCCATTCCAGGAGCTGGAGGTGACGTTGAATCAAAAGCATTAGATGGTGATGCTACTGAGCAAACAATTCCGTTAGAAAATAACACTACAACAACAAACGATGCTGCACCTGAAACAAATCCAGTTGCAAATGATAGCAATCAATAATTGTCGTAAAAAATAAAAGAAAATGCCAACATTAACGTTGGCATTTTTTGTTTCAAATCGTTTCTAAATGAAATTTTGTCAGTTGTAAAGGCGTGGCATAATTTTAGAATAACGCTAAAGCGTTAATCAAATTTTAATAACTCAAAAAATAAATATACAAATGGGATTGAATATTAAACCATTAGCAGACAGAGTTCTTATCGAGCCTGCTGCAGCTGAAACCAAAACAGCCTCAGGAATTATTATTCCAGATAATGCAAAAGAAAAACCTCAGCAAGGTAAAGTTGTGGCAGTAGGCAAAGGCACTAAAGATGAGCCAATGACAGTGAAAGTTGGTGACAAAGTTCTTTACGGAAAATACTCAGGAACTGAACTTAAACTTGAAGGCAAAGATTATTTAATCATGCGAGAGAGTGATATTCTTGCAATTGTATAACCCAAAAAAAGTAAAAAATGGCAAAAGATATAAAATTCGATATTGAAGCACGCGACGGTTTAAAGCGTGGTGTTGATGCATTAGCAAATGCAGTTAAAGTAACTTTAGGACCTAAAGGTCGTAATGTAATCATTAGTAAAAGTTTTGGCGCACCTCAAGTCACTAAAGATGGTGTCACGGTTGCAAAGGAAGTAGAGCTTGAAAATGAGCTTGAAAATATGGGAGCGCAAATGGTAAAAGAAGTGGCAAGTAAAACAAATGATTTAGCTGGTGATGGTACTACAACTGCTACTGTATTAGCTCAAGCCATTGTAAAAGAAGGTTTGAAAAACGTTGCAGCTGGTGCAAATCCCATGGACTTAAAACGTGGAATTGACAAAGCCGTTGAAGCCATTACTAAAGATTTAGAGAAGCAAGCTAAAAAAGTAGGGAACTCATCTGAAATGATAAAGCAAGTGGCTTCTATTTCAGCAAATAACGATGACACTATTGGAGATTTGATTGCAAAAGCTTTTGGTAAAGTAGGAAAAGAAGGTGTTATTACTGTTGAAGAAGCCAAAGGAACTGATACGTATGTTGATGTTGTTGAAGGTATGCAGTTTGACAGAGGATATTTATCACCTTACTTCGTAACTGATGCTGATAAAATGATTGCTGATCTAGAAAATCCATACATTTTATTATTCGATAAAAAGATTTCTAACTTACAAGAAATTCTTCCAATATTAGAACCAGTTGCTCAATCTGGTCGTCCATTATTAATTATTGCAGAAGATGTTGATGGTCAAGCCTTAGCCACTTTAGTCGTTAACAAATTAAGAGGTGGATTAAAAATTGCTGCTGTAAAAGCTCCTGGATTTGGCGACAGACGTAAAGCAATGCTAGAAGACATCGCTATATTAACTGGCGGAACTGTAATTTCTGAAGAGCGTGGATTCACTCTTGAAAATGCAGATTTAAGCATGTTAGGAACAGCTGAAACTATAACTGTAGACAAAGACAATACAACGATTGTGAATGGTGCAGGAAAAGCTGCTGACATTAAAGCTAGAGTAAACCAAATTAAAGCTCAAATTGATACGACTACCTCTGATTATGACAAAGAAAAACTTCAAGAGCGTTTGGCTAAGTTAGCTGGAGGTGTTGCGGTACTGTATGTAGGTGCTGCAAGTGAAGTTGAAATGAAGGAGAAAAAAGATAGAGTTGATGACGCCTTACACGCAACTAGAGCAGCAGTTGAAGAAGGTATCGTAGCTGGTGGTGGTGTTGCCTTAGTAAGAGCAAAATCTGTATTAGATAAATTAACTACCGAAAACCTTGACGAAGTTACTGGAATACAAATTGTAGCTCGTGCAATTGAAGCCCCTTTGCGTACTATTGTTGAAAATGCTGGTGGCGAAGGTAGTGTTGTAGTTTCTAAAGTCATGGAAGGCAAAAAAGATTTTGGTTTTGACGCAAAAACTGAAACTTATGTTGACATGCTTAAAGCAGGAATTATTGATCCTAAAAAAGTAACTCGTATTGCGTTAGAAAATGCAGCATCTGTTGCTGGAATGATTCTTACAACAGAATGTGCACTAGTAGATATTAAAGAAGATACTCCAGCGATGCCTCCAATGGGAGGTGGAATGCCAGGAATGATGTAATGTCAATTCGACTTAGATAAATTAAAAACGCTCTAATCTAATTAGAGCGTTTTTTTATTGGTCAAAAAGTGCTTTAAAGTTGTTATAAAAATACTCAGCTCTTAAATAAGAACTTCCATCCTCTAAAACTGTATGACTCTTTCTATGAGCGTTAAAAATCAAGTTGGTTTTTGAATCAAATGCTAAGTTTTTTATCATACTAATATTGCCTTTGTGATTCACTTTATTGGCAACCAATTTGTGTGTTTTAACGTCAAAATAATAGGTCCATTTATCTGAATTTTCAGTGTCAGTTAAGTAACTAACATTTATAACATAAACCTCATTATCTTCAAGTTGATCTATACCAATATAATCTAATACAACACCTTCATCCTTCAGTTTAAAGGGTTGGCAAATTACATAATGTGCAGCAAAAAATGTGTTTTTAGCAGATTCTAATTCTGTAGAATCAGTGACCATAAAAACCGAATCATTAATGACTTTTGAGAAGGAATCTCCATGGAAGTATAAATCATTTTTCAGAGGTTCTTTGGATAAAAGCACTCCTTCTAATGATGGTTTTAAACTAAATAATTGGTGTTGTTCTATTTCTTTTTCAATACTTCCATCCTGGTTGTATAAAATCGTAGCTTTATCAAATTCAAGGTGCTTAAGTCTTTCCCAAGCTGTTAAACCTCCATGAGCTTCAATAGATTTATTTACAATATATTCAGCAGTTATACCTTCGGAATTACAGCCAAAAAAGGCCAAAGAAATAAGCATAAAAAAACCGAAGTTCATGGCTTCGGTTTTAAATAAATTATTAGTTGTGACTTTCATCGTGATCTTCATGCGCACCTTCATCATGAGATTGATCTTCTTCACTTTCTTTCTTTTTTAAATCCATTTTACAAACTGGACATGTACCCTCTTTGTCATAAGTTTTACCTTCTTCGCAGTCCATTGGGCATTGGTACTCAGCAGCCATAGCCATATCTGCCTTGTTTACAGCATTTTCTTGGCTCATTTCAGTTTCTGCACTTGCATCAGTCTCTTTAGCTGTCTCTTTACAAGAAACAATGGCTAATGAAAAACAAATACAGGCTAATAAAATTAGTTTTTTCATAATTTTTAAATTTTGTTTGGTATTAATTTTCGTGATCTTTAACTACTTTTTCATCTCTGTATTTACAGCATGGATCTAGATTATTATAAGCTTCTTCTTTTGCTTTAATGTCTTTAACATCGTGACCTACTGCTAAAATACTTTCTTTAATTTTATCTAAACTGGTTTTACGCTCGTCAAAAACCAAACTCAGTTCATGTGTTTTCACATCCCAATTGGCAACCTTAACACCTTTTGTTTTAATAGATGCTTTTTCAATTCTTGTTTTACACATCATACAAACACCATCTACCTCTAAAGTAGCTTTTGCATTTTTATTTTGTGCGAATGATACTGTTCCAATTAACAGCCATCCTAAAATCATTATCTTTTTCATGTTATTTTATTTTAAATCTTAAACCTGCGTAATACATGCTTCCAAAAATTGGGCCATAGACAAAAGTTGAATCAAAATTTGAGCCAAACGGATTGTCTGCGCTTACTATAGGATTATCTTGTTTTACATTTGTTATATTTTCACCTCCTAAATATACTTCAAATTTATCAGAAAATACTTTTGTAATTTGAGCATTCAAAGTTGATAGTGTCGGTGTATAATCTGGTAATTGAAATTGAACTGGGCTAGTTGCAGTAGATGAGAATCGCTGCTCTCCAATCCAATTAAATGTTGTGTCAAACTTCCATTGTGAACCATTTTCTTTTTGCTCCGTTTCATACGATGCATTGGCAAAAACACGATGCTTTGGCGTTAATGGCTTTTCTAACTTACCAGAATTATATTGTGTTTTTACATCATAGAATTTATAAGCTGACTTGATATCAAAGTTTTCAAATACATTATAACTCATTTCAACTTGAAAACTATTTGCATAACTGCTTCCATCTAAATTATAAAAATTTACTTCAAGAGGATTTTCTAAATCAACTACAATCTGATTTTCAAAATCTGTTCTATAATAATCTAAAGTAACATCAGCTTTTCTGCCAAACAAATTAAATCCTTGTAAAAAAGAAACTCCATAATTCCAAGCAATTTCTGGATCTAATCCATAAATAAGACCTCCTGAATCTAAGATATTAAAGGTTCTTGACGAGGCAAATAAATTTTGATTTTCAGCAAATATATTTGCGCTTCTAATACCTCTACCAAATGAACCTCTCAGTGCAGAGCGCTCCCAAGGTGTGTATCGTACATGAAGTCTCGGAGTAACAAATTCGCCCAATAAATTGTGAGTATCAAACCTTAATCCTGCTGTTAAATTCAAGTTTTCAATATTATCAAAATTGTATTCAACAAAAGCACCAAAGGAACGCTCAGAACGCTCAAAATCTGTATTTACGACATACTCATCATAATGATCATACGTGAAAGACAAACCAGTTTTTATTTTATGTCTAGAATCGCCAATAATTGAGTTATAAATCACATTTGAATATATGCTGTTGTGCTTAATGTTAAACTCATTCAAACCGAAATAAGATTGCTGCTCGTGATTACTAAATGCAAACTGCAATCCTAAACTTTGCCATGGAATTTCAGGGTTTACGTAACCCATTTTTCCTGATATTTCAAACCTTTGTGTGTCAATCTCACTTCCCCAAGCATTGGTTGTGAACTTATCTGTGTCAAGATCAAAATCAATTTGACCTGTTTGTTTTTCATCATTTAGGTACCTCACATTTAAAAAACTAACGAAACCTTTTTCGGTATCAGTATATTGCCAACGATTCATCACATTAATTTGCTTTTGCAATGGCATATCTAAAAAGGTATCGTCATTGTTGTCAAATTTCATATCTCTTAAGTTACCATGCACATATAAACCTGTACTCCATTTGTTATTAATTTCAGTGTTTATATGTGTGTTTAACTCATATCTTCCATTTGCTGCAGCATAAGCGTTTACAAATAATCTATCGTCTGTAGTGGGTTTTTGTAATTCAGCATTGATTTGTCCAGCAATGCTTTCATAACCATTAATGACACTTCCAGCGCCTTTTGTAATTTGAATACTTTCAACCCAAGTCCCAGGAATAAAGCTCAATCCATAAGCTTGTGATGCACCACGAATGGAAGGTATGTTTTCTGTTGCGATTAATATGTAAGGACTTGTTAAACCCAACATTTTTATTTGACGTGTTCCTGAAACAGCATCAGCAAAATTGACATCAATGGAAGGGTTGGTTTCAAAACTTTCAGACAAATTACAGCAAGCAGCTTTAAGTAATTCTGCACTACTAATGTTAATAATATTCTGAGACTCTAAATAAGAAGTTGCAGTTGGTTTGCGTCTACCTTTTAAAACAACCTCATCAAGATTTGACACTGGTTTTAACCAATGTTGCACCATTTTGGGTTCAGTTATATCTAAGGTGTCAGTTGTGAAACCAACATAACTAATGACCAATTTCTTATAGTCTTTATTGTATGGAATAGTGAACATCCCATCTATATCTGTTGATGCTCCAACAGTTGTATTCAGCCAATACACATTTGCTCCAGGCAATGGTATATGCTCATTATTTTCGTTTGCTTCCATAATCATGCCTTTTAACTCGCTTTGCGAAAACATTAAAGTTGGCATTAAAAGCAATATGTATAATATATGTTTCAAAGTATGTGTTTTTAAATAGTTATGATTTGAGTGATTGGCATTACTCGAGGTAATGCATGAGGTATTACCTTAAAACAATTAAGATAACATACTATAAAAAACAATCAGATTAAAAACACTTGGTCAAGTACTTGTATGTCTGTGACCAAGATTGGAGGAGAATAATTTTTATGAGGAATTACCAACTCTGGCAACCCTTCAAAAAGGTTTAAGTATGAATACGTAAATGTTGCAACAAATAGTTGTTGGTTAACATCTAAATCATCAATTGTTTTTACAATTAACTCATCTTGACCTTTAACTACATCTATTTTGTCTTTACAACATGGCGCTTTTGTGATGGTTTCAAGCTCCATTTCTAAAGCTTCCATTTTACATTTATTTGCCTCAGCAAAAACTGACACATCAACCAGTGTGTCACCACAAAAGTGTTTTTCAATAGTAAATGATACTGTTGAACACAACACAATGAGTGCAAGACTTACTGAAAATATTTTATGTAAAATCTGTTTTATCACGATGCAAAGGTACGAAAACTTAAAATAAGCATGGATTTTTTATCAATCTATTAACACTAACGCCTTATTTTACTGTAATAAAAAGCTGGAAGTAAAACCACTAATATTAAAGGTTGAATTAAAAATCTTCTGATATTAAAGAACAGATAATAATCTTCTTTTCTTGGATTAATAACAAAGTATAAAAATACAGCTAGCAAAAAGATATATGCAACGATATAAATTAAACCAGCAAATTTAATGACGCTTTTGTCTCTAAAAATTAAATATAAAATTCCCAGTGAGATGCCTGAATTTAATACAAATCTCAAAGTGGTAAACAGCACAAGTTTTAGAGTTTCACGTCTTGGCGAATCGATATACAAGTAGTCATTTTCAAAAAACAACAAGTAAGGATCATAAAACAAAACATCTTCAAAAAACCGAATGAGGACTAATAATCCAAACAGTATAATTAGTGCTATATAACGAATCGTTTTACTCATTTTGTTTATGAATTTTAGCATAACGTCTCACCCAAAGCATCCACAATAAAAACACCATGCCGTAAATAATCAATGGAAAAATAATGGTATGCAAAATATCACGTCGCCAAGGATAATGATACAGTCCTATAGACAAAATGACAATCCTAATCAAATTCACAATGTAAATAAGAACACTTCCTGCTAGAATATACATTAGGGTTGCTTTAATGGTGTCAGAGAAGGCAATAATGAATGAGATAAAAAGGATAATAATACTAATAGAGTTACAACCCTCTACTACTCTAGCTACAAATTTATTTTCAATAATTATTTTCATTGAAGCTTCGTTGGTATGTTTTACCATTTCAGCATTATAGCCGAAAACCTCAAACAGCGTTTCACTTTGTCTTGCCACTAAATTGGTGAAATAGTCAGGATAATAATCGGTTCCAGTTGAAAAATCCAAGTAAAATTTATAAGCAACCGAAAGCACTGCATAAGTGAGTAGAAACGTCAGAATAAACTTAATTACCGACTTGTATTTTATAATTAGTTCTTTCAATTACTTTGGGAATAATTTCAACTTAAAATTATAGAAACTAAGTTGTTTAAATTTTAGTTATTTAACTACTTTTACCAAAATTTTCAACGCATGAACTTAGATATCTTAAAACCAAAAGTAACCGAAATTGTTGCAAATGCAAGTGAAACTATTGAAAATCGTTTGCTTAACATATGCAAATTGTTAGAATCTCATGTTGATTATTACAATTGGGTTGGGTTTTATTTTAGAAATGGCGATAAGGAAGAACTAAAACTTGGCCCTTATATTGGTGAGCCAACAGACCATACCATTATTCCTTTTGGGAAAGGCATTTGCGGACAAGTTGCTGTGAGTAACCAAAATTTTGTGGTGCCTGACGTTGCAGCTCAAGACAATTATATTGCTTGTAGCATTACTGTTAAAGCTGAAATTGTGATTCCAATTTTTGTGAATGGTGAAAATATTGGCCAAATAGATATTGACTCTAACACTCCTGACCCTTTTACTGATGCAGACGAACGCTTTTTGGAGTTTGTTTGCAAAGAAGTTGCTGAAATTTTGTAGTTGTTAACAACTCCTCTTTTTAGTTAAAAAGTACAATACATTTATAATAAAAAACGCTTGTAAATTGCTTATTTTTGATGGCTTATTAATACATCTATAATGAGCAACAACAAAACCATAAAATCTGCATTGATTTCCGTTTTTAGCAAAGACGGTTTAGCACCAATTGTACAAAAATTAAACGAGCAAGGCGTTACCATTTATTCTACTGGCGGTACTCAAAAATTCATTAATGATTTAGGCATCAAGGTGGTTCCAGCTGAAGATATTACCTCCTATCCTTCCATTCTTGGAGGTCGTGTAAAAACATTGCATCCAAAAATATTTGGTGGTATTTTAAATCGTCAAGACAATGCTCAAGATGTTGCAGAATTGGCAGAATTTGATATTCCTCAAATTGATTGCGTGATTGTAGATTTGTATCCTTTTGAAAAAACAGTGGCTTCAGGAGCAAGCAATCAAGATATTATTGAAAAAATTGACATTGGTGGTATTTCGTTAATTCGTGCTGCAGCTAAAAATTATAACGATGTTATTTGTGTTTCTTCTGTAGACGATTACCAAGAATTTTTGGAGCTGATTTCAGAAAACAATGGTTCTACCGCTGAAACAGACAGAAAACG